>ENA-ORML01002055-ORML01002055.1-human-gut-metagenome-genome-assembly--contig:-NODE-2055-length-14642-cov-3.046274_pt1 | contig 14642 bp, 14 predicted proteins | sample MGYA00242103_ERZ508995 | MGnify/ENA primary metagenome ERZ508995 (study PRJEB26280, sample SAMEA2338702) | human gut metagenome | biome: human gut; feature: human-associated habitat; material: faeces...
GCTACTCTCGATAATTTTTTGAAGCACGGTGTAACATATCATTGACAAACCGACAAAAAGAAGAATTTTATTTACTGCCGTGTGTAGGATTACAATAGATATGTTACGAAAAGTACGGAAAAAGTGATTGAGAACAGCCATAATAAAGTTACCGCAGGCATCGGTGTCGGCGCTTGCGGCATATGTCATCGCGGTCGTTTGACATAATTGCGGGACAATGGTATAATAGGGACATTCTATATAAAAGGGGACGGGATATGAAAAAACGCAGTAGGTTGTTTTCATTATTGCTTTCGGTATGTCTTTTCCCATTGTGCTTTTCTCTGCTTGTTTCTCATCCTCTATGTGCCGGCATATATCGTCAGATACCGCTTTTCGAGATACCGGAAGGATATGGCGCTTGTACGGCGAAATGGTAAAATACGAATTTTCGGTGACACTGTCGCCTTGCTTCGGAATGTACGAGACCGTCTCAAAGAAATCACTCCCCGTGCGGTATTTTCCGTATCCGGACGAGGCGACGTGCTCACACGGATTTTTTACTGCGGCAAAACACTGCTTATAGCTGACACGGTTCCGTCCTTCGATCCCGAAATCGGCAAATGGTGTATTGTTTCGAGAAATGATTCCGATGAACCTTACTATGCCGAGAAATATGCGAAGAACGAGGCGGAAGAATTTCAAAAGTATCTGCTGAAGATCGGAGAGAGTGCCGAATGTAATCGCGCCGTATTTCTCATCCGCGAAAAAGAGTTTGGGCGAGATGAGAAAGCGGCTACGGAAAACGCGGACTTTATCCTGAGGTACAACGGTAAAAATATTGCGGATAAGCTCAGCAGCCTGTGTGAAAGCCGTGAATAAAACGAAAGCATTGCCGAAGGCGCGCTTGACCGATTGAGGGCTTTGACCGACCGCCTCCGGGAGTTGCTATGTTCGAGCTAAAAACTTCTTCCGGCGGCTGCGGTGCTTTGTTTTGTTTGTTTTCCGTCGGGTTGACAACGTTTTTTTGCGGTATATGCCGTGTATGGCCGATTCCGCCTGCGGAATGTTTATGACGCTCAGCCTCGTGTGCGCCCGCTGCGGCACATCTTTTGATCCCGTATCGCGTTTCACGGCTGATCGGCAAAAATTCTTTTTTCAAAAAGATTAAAAAGATTGAAAAAAGGGTTGACAAGCTGTGCAAAAACTGATATAATATTCAGGCAGTCGGGCAACAGCCCGGCGTAATGCGAGAGTGGCGGAACTGGCAGACGCGCACGTTTGAGGGGCGTGTGGTTCACACCGTACGGGTTCAAGTCCCGTTTCTCGCACCATAAAAGGGCTACAAAATAGATGTAGCCCGTGAAAACCCCGATTTTATCGGGGTTTTCACCGTTTATACGGCAAAATTTCAGCAAACCGTTTTGACAGATATAAAAATGATGTTTTCCCTTTGTTGGATGTCTTGAACTCTCACACAACCGAATAATGATACGTAAGGCAGATAGAAATCAAAAATCTATCTGCCTTTTTTATTACCCTAAAAGGAGAAATCAGATATGCTAGCAAAGGCTGTCTTTGCGCAAACACACAGACACCTATATTTTTTTGACCTCTGCGGTCAACAGAATTCCATACGATATCTGCAAAAGACCAACGATAAATCTGTTATTTCGGAATTTCAAAATGGCTTGGCTTTCTGCGTTTGTATAAACAGCAGCGTATCTTCTTAATCGGAGATGAGTTCGGATTATTTGTTTTCTTCGAGAAATTCGAAGATACGCATTTCAGAAACGGCGCGGTCAAGCGTCCCGAACACAAGCCCCGGGGTCCGAGAAAACCAAAAACGGTAAAGGATGTGTGTTAGCTGCATTGGATTTTTCAATACTATGCGGGGATTCTTGGCCTAAAGCAGCGTTTTCAGACCGGTAGAATTCTCCGCTACAGTATGATATAATAAATCTGAAAAAATTTTTCCGTATACGCAATGAACGGCGATTTTTGTTGTCTATATAAGTGAAAGGCCTTTACGCAGAAAGAAGGGAGGTCGCAATGAGAGACCATGAGATCATAGAAATGTACTGGGCGCGCAACGAGAACGCGATTGCCGCTACCGCAGAAAAGTACGGAAACTACTGCCACACGATCGCATACAACATCCTTCACAACAGAGAAGATGCGGAGGAATGCTCCAATGACACCTATTTGGGTGCATGGAATTCGATCCCGCCGCAGCGTCCGAACCGCTTGTCGATCTATTTGGGAAAAATCACACGCAACCTCGCGCTGAACCGCTATAAGCGGTACACCGCCGAAAAACGCGGACACGGACAGGCAGAACTTGCGCTGTCCGAGTTGGAAGCCTGCCTTTCTTCGGAAATGACTGTGGAACATGATGCCGAAGAAAACGAGTTGGCTGCCGCCATTGACCGCTTCCTGTATTCAAAGCCCAAGCTGAACCGCAATATCTTTGTCCGCAGATACTATCATCTCTACGCAATACGGGACATTGCAGATACATACGGAATGAGCGAGAGCAAGGTGGCCTCCCTGCTTTTCCGTATGAGAAACGAATTAAAACGATTTCTTGAAAAGGAGGGAATTGTGCTATGAAAAGCGAACTTCTTCTTCATTCGATTGGGAAAATCAATCCCGAGCTTATCGCTGACGCGGAAGCCGAGCCGATTGCAAAAAGAAGACACGGTTGGGCTAAATTGGGCATATCGGCTGCTTGTCTGGCATTGGTTCTCTGCGCCGTCATCACCGCAAATGCCATTCGAAGCAATGCGACAGCCGGCACCTTCACGATGGATGTCAACCCCAGCGTCGAATATACGATTGCTAAAAGCGGGATCGTTAAAAAAGTCCGCTGCTTGAACAGCGATGCGGAAAATGCGCTCAGTGATGTTGTGCTGGAAAAGCAGAGCGTCGAGACTGTTTTAACGCGCACCGTCACTGCCTATGAAGTTTGCGGATATATGGAAAACGCCAAAGCGACCGTTCTGATCTCTTTTGATTCCCGTATTGATGCGGATGCTGACCTAAAAGCCTATCTCATCGCAGAAATCCGGAAGGTATTGGAGCAGACCGATGCCGTCGGCACGCTGGTTTTTAACTCCGAACTGACGGAAAACGCTGAAGCGGCGGAGATCGCAGAGGAATTCCATGTTTCCCTTGGCCGCGCCGACTGGATACTTACCGCATCAAATAAAACCGGGCTGCCCGCGGATGAGGTTGCCCGCATGTCGTTGGACGAACTTCTTAAATTCCAAGAGGCTTCCGACATTGTATCTGTCAGTGTATCGAAGTTCATCTCTTTGGATGAAGCAAAGAAAATTGCTCTGAAAGATGCCAAACTGGATAAGTTGACTCAGAAGATCGTATTCACAAAGGTCGAGCTCAACCGCAGCCAAGACAAGCCATGCTACATCTTGGAATTCCATACCGCAAAGAAACAGTACTCTTACAAGGTAGACGCAAAGAACGGCAGCATTATCGAAGCTTATCACTTCATTCTTCTGAAAGAAGCGAAGAAAATCGCCTTGGAAGATGCAGGAGTCGATGTGAAAGTGGTCTTCACGACAGAGGAGCTGGTTGCCGGCGGCATCAAGTCGCCCTACTATTACTTCGTCTTTGAAAGCGACTCCGCTCGCTGGACTTACAAAATTGACGCCGTTCTGGGCGTGATCATGGATAAGACCTGCAAAAAGATCATTCCCCATGCCCCGAAGTTTATCGGCTTGGAAAAGGCAAAGCAGATCGCATTAGAGGACGCGGGGCTGGATGAGACAGCGCAGAAGATCGTGTTCACCCGAGAGGAGCTGAGCCGCAATTCAGGCAAGCCCTGCTACATCTTGGAGTTCTACACGGATAAGTGCGCGTATTCCTACAAAGTCGATGCAGTTTCAGGTAATATTATCGAGAAGAAAACCGAGTGGCTCTCCCGACAGGAGACCAAGTCTGTCCCGGACACATCTCAAAATTCCGATTTCAAGCAGCGCAGAGGAAACTAATCAAAACATGACTCGTTCAAGCCATAGAAAACGGGGACAGGCTATAAATGTGAAGTGACCCCAAAAAGTTAGACAAAAATATTAGCGAAAACAGTTCAAGCTATTGAAAGGGTTTGTTGTCTGTGAACTGCAGGCGGCAAGCCCTTTAGCTTTGCCTTTATCCTACGGTTGTTGTAGTATTGTCACTGCGACGGCTGCAATAAGTATTACAGTGACAAAGACGGCACCAAGGAAATCGCCAAAGCCGACACCGTAACGGCTAAGCTGCCGAAGTCTCCCCAAACCGGCGATACAAGCAATCTAACGCTGTGGATCGCATTGCTGTTCATCAGCGGCGGAGCTCTTATCGGCACAACTGTTACCGCAAAGAAGAAAAAGCAAAAATAAAAATCGAATACAGACATACATACGGTGCAGAGCGGCGGCTTTCGCCGCTCCTTGCGATTTAAAAACAGCGAAAATTTGCATGTAAAAACGTGAAGCAGTTGCTTCCTCTTGACATTATTCCAAGTTGAGAATATAATATAGTTAGAGAGGAGATGTAAACGATGTACGGCATAAAATACATTTCTGCTATTGAAGCGGCGGAACGCTGGCACCTTTCAAGACGCCGTGTGGTTGCTCTTTGCGGAGACGGACGCATAATCGGAGCGCAAAAAGCCGGGGTATATTGGATAATCCCCGAAAATGCAAAGAAACCGCCAGACGCCCGTGTTAAAACCGGAAAATATATCGGAACCCACGTGGCGGAAAAGAAATCAAACTGAGACAGAAAAGCTTTCATACACAGACCCGTAGGCAAATGAGTTCCGGCAAAGCCCACGAGCCAACAAAAGAAAACGAGGCATCGGCTTTGCATGGCAAGGTCGGTGCCTTACGGCATTTTACAGGAGGTGCGAGAAATGAAAAAGGTTATCACAATAGGACGCGAGTTTGGGAGCGGCGGTCGTGAGATCGGTCGCAGAATTGCGGAGAAACTGCAAATTGCCTATTACGATCAGGAGATCGTAACCGAGATCGCCAAGCGCACAAAGCTCTCCGAGGAATATGTGGAACGCATCACCGAAGACCGCCCGTATATCTCTTACCCCATTCATGCCGGCATGAGTTTTCATACGGCATATTATGCTTATACCGAGTTTGACAGGAGCCTTACGGTGTTTGCCGAGCAGCACAATATTATTAAGGAGCTGGCGGAGAGATCCGATTGTGTTATCGTCGGGCGATGTGCCGATTACATTTTGAAGGAAAAAGATCCGTTCCGTATTTTCGTCTATGCGGATGCAGAGAGCAAACTGAAACGCTGCCGGGAACGAAGCCCGGAGGATGAAAACTTATCCGATTCCAAGATTAGAAGAAATATACGCTCTATCGATAAAGGAAGGGCAAGATATTACAACTATTTCAGCCGACAAAAATGGGGAGCACGTGAAAACTACGATCTGCTTATCAATACATCAGGTAAAGATGTCAAGCAGGTTTCCGAAGCGGTTGCCGACCATCTGAAGAGATATCTGTTTGAATGACGGATAATTTAACTGCGGAGGTGAAACTATGCAGGCAAATTGGTCTTCAAATCGGGATCAGCTTTTGTTTTGCAAAAAATCGCCGGATGGCAGGAAGCGTATATCGGGAGGCTGAACCAAATACATTGAGCTGCTCAGTCGTGACGGCTCGGAAGCGAAAAAGTTTTGGGAACTGTATAAACGCATACGCCGGGATAAACGCTGCACCGGTTTGCAGGCCGAAATGCGCAGCTCGGAGATTCTCGCTAACCTTTGCCGCTTAGTCAATGAAGGATCAATCGGTTATGACGATCTCAACGGATTCAGTGAAAAATTGCGTGAAGACGTGATTCGGATCACATCATACAATGCACATGGATCAGAAAAATTCGGAGGGAATTGTGATGAAGACAAGACGACGGACGGCTGTTATTTTATGTCTGTCTGTTCTTGCAATGTAGTGATGAATCTTTCCGGCTGTCGGTCATGCTGGCGCTCTCCATGACGGCAAACGGAGCGAAGGGCGAGACTCTTGTACAAATGGAAACTCTGCTCGGCGGAGATATTCCCATGGAAACGCTGAACGAATATCTGTATTCCTATATAAAGACACTGCCCTCCGAAAAAACGTCAAAGTTGAATATCGCAAATTCTGTTTGGTTCAGGGATAACGGATTTACGGCGGAAAAGGCTTTTTTGCAGAAAAACGCGGATTACTACGGTGCTGCGGCATACAAATCGCCGTTCGATGGGAAAACGCTGCGGGATATCAACAACCGGGTAAAGAAGAATACCGACGGCAAGATAGAGAAAATCATTGATAGTATTGATTCCGACGCCGTAATGTATCTGATCAACACCGTTCTGTTCGACGCTGAGTGGGAGAATATTTATAAAAAGGACGAGGTTGGGGACGGAGCTTTTACCGCCATTGACAGCACAAAGAAAACTGTTCCGATGATGTATTCGGAGGAGCACAGCTATCTTGACGACGGCAAGGCAACCGGTTTTATCAGGCCTTACAAGAACGGTTACGGCTTTGCTGCGCTTCTGCCGAACGGGGATATTTCTCTCAGCGACTATGTTGCTTCCATGACAGGGAAGTCCTTTGTTGACACAATAAAAAACGCCAAAGATATCCCGGTGGAAACAGCGATACCGAAGTTCTCCTACGATTATGACATTGAAATGGGCGGTGCGCTTAAGGCGCTCGGTATGACAAATCCGTTTGAACCGTCAAAAGCGGATTTTTCGGCGCTCGGATCTTCTGACAGCGGCAATATATTCATCAGCCGCGTGCTGCATAAGGCATATATCGCCGTGGACGAAAAAGGAACAAAAGCCGGTGCGGCGACCGCTGTGGAAACGGTATATGCCGCCCTTGAGGAGGGTGTTTATAAAGTGACGCTTGACCGTCCGTTTGTTTATGCCGTTATAGACGACGCAGCCGGGCTGCCGGTATTTATCGGCACAGTCACAGTTATCGGGAAGTAATGTACAGTTAACGGTTTGCTGAAAGCAGTGGAGGTGAAAGAGATGAAACGAAAAGTAATTACAGTGATTTTTACGGTTCTGTTGCTCAGTGCCGTATTTATTCAGTCGACTCATGCCAACTCCGCTCAGCGTCACTGGAGCGGAACAGACAGCACCGGCTCACTCATAAAAGACAAGAACTGCCCGCTCGTGGTGGATAGGGAGGTTTTAACCTTCGATGTTCAGGAGTTTCCGAAAAATTATTATAGCAGCGCCGAAGAATTCCTCGCTTATACCGGGAAGGTCACGGCTGAGTACACCTTCCGCAACCCTGCCGACTATACGGTGACAGCCACGCTTGTCTTTCCGTTCGGCAATCTGCCTCATTACGGGGAATATATCTACGATTCCTATACCGGCAAGCATACTGCCGCTTTGGAGACCGATAGGTTCGGCGTTGCGGTCAACGGCAAGCTGATCAAGGCTAACGTGCGTCACACGCTGAAAGACAGGGGAACACAGTTCTCTTTAGATGAGGATATGCCGAAGCTGACAGACGGATATATCGCGGACAGCTTTTTCCGTCCCGATCTCCCTGTTTGGGTACAGCAATATTCCGTTGAAGGCATCGATCCCGAAAATCAAGCCGCAACCGCTGCTTTTGTTCTGCGTGAGGATCCGACAAAAACACGGGTGCTGTGGGAGGAAAAGAGCCGCATGGCTGCACTGAAAGACAGTATCCGAATATCCGGCTGGGCAAAAAACGGCGACACACTTATCGTATATATTTTCGGTGAACTTCCGAAGGACGGTATCGCGTGGTCACTTTATGAAAACGGCGCGTGTGAAAAGAAAACTGACGGCAATATTACATTGAAATATTCCGAACAGATGATATTTCGGGATTTTGCTTTCAGGGGATACGACAATAGCTCCGGCATATCGGAGAGTGATTGGTATAATGCGCAGGTCGCATTTCTGAACGCCGGTTTAAAGGATTGGATGTACGGCGGAATTTACACCGAAAAATCCGCCTTTTCTCTGATGCGGTGGTATGAGTATACCATGACGCTGGAACCGGGACAGACTTTGATAAACACGGTAACAGCCCCACTGTATCCGGCAATTGATGCAGGCTACACGCCGAGTATTTATACCTACACCTATCTGCTCTCTCCCGCAAAGACATGGGCGCAGTTCGGAGATCTGAAAATCGTGGTAAACACACCGTATTACATGACCGAAAACAATCAAGGCAGCTTTTCAGGGACGGAAAAGGGCTATGAGCTGACCATGCCGGGACTGCCGGAGAAAGAACTGACCTTCACATTGTCGGAAGCAGAGCATCCTCGACCTCCAAAGCAATCGATTCCGTTCAATCCGGTCTTCCTGCTTGCAGGTTTTGTCGGCTTTGTGCTGATCGGCGGAGTTGTGATTGCTGTTTTGCTGATTCTTAAAAGGAAAAAGAGCCGTGGGAAAGAGCAGTCCTGAAAAAAACGACGCAAGCCCGCTTTGCTGCAGGACTCTGTTGCAGGGGCGTCCGTTGCACTATCTGCTGACAGCGGTTTTCGGAATACTCGGCGGACTTTTGGTTGTCTTCATCTTTGAATTTCCGTCTGACGGACTGTGGGCGGCGGCATATTGGAGCACTTCCGTTTACGGCTTCTGGATATTCACGACCTCGCTTCTTGTGCTGTGGAGCGAGAAGAGACATGTCGCCTGCATCGGTTCGGGGCTGTATATCTTTTTTATGTTCCTTGTGACGACGGTATATATGTCGCTCCGGCTCTTTTACCGCGGCAGTACACCGTATGAGACGCTCTTTGGTATGGCACTGCACAGCATTTCCGGCTGGCTGTGGTATAGCACTCCGCCGGCTCTCCTATGCGCGGGGCTCGCCGCCGTGCTATGGGGAGGACGAAAAGCCGGAACGATCGGCGCGGTTCTTCGATGGCTGCCGTTTGCTTTTCTCTGCCTTGAGACAGGCTGCCTGTTATTTTATGTATTCACGCAAAGCACAAGATTGTTCCCGGCATTGACCGATCTTTTATGCACCGCAGGATATTTTGTTCTGATTCTGCTTCCGATATTAATGAAAAGAGGTGACCGAAAATGTTAAAGCGAAGAGTTTCTGCCATATGGGTCTTAATTTTTGCCTTGATAACCGCTGCCGCCTGCATTTTTGCGACGGTAATATATATCCGATACGGCAGACAGGCAACGAGCAAGGCTCGTGAGCTCGGGCAGTTTCGTTTTCTGAAAGCCGAAAGCGATTCAGCGGGAGTAAGTTTTGAAGTGATCAACGTCCGCGAGGTCGGTTCGGATGTTGTTTTGGATTTGAGGTGGATCAATAGCTCCGGAAACCCCATTGTATACGGCGAAGCATATGAACTGTATCGACTGAAGGACGGAAATTGGGAGAAAATTGATACGAAGCTCTTCTTTCCCGCTATAGCCTACAGTATAAACAGCGGATCTGTCGGCAGGATTTCTTATACGATTCCGGCTCAGTATAAGTTGATCCCTAACGAGAGATATCGTTTTCAGGCAACATTTCAATTTCAGTGCGGTTCTGAGCTCTCCGGAACGATGGTAAACAGCCTTGAGTTTGAAGTAAAAGGGGAAGGTTGACTCCAAGACCGACGTTCCGTCTCTTCGGGTCAAACTCAAGGCGGATGCAGAGATCGATAACGACGGATTTCCTGCCGTGCTTTGCAGTTGTGATTGGACGGCTCCGGCATCGGAAGGAGGCGGTCAGAGGACAAATACAAATGCCTGCGGCACCGGAATCCGGGCGTAAAATAATCCGCCCGAAACAAACGCTTCAGTACCGACAGAAGCTTTGCTGCTTTTTGATACAAAGCCTTATACCGTGACGGAAAAATGTCTTAAACAAGGCGGCAGCGTTGAGGATATATGCAATATCGACCGCTCGGACGGAAAGTACTCCTTCAGCCTGATAAACGGCAAATATGTCTGCCGTATCATAGCCGAACGGCATAGTGGCAACCGTGCGGAATACGGCTTTGTCGCACGGTGTTCAATGACCGTCTAACAAAACCTCAACTTTGATCGTGTAATTTTGAATATGACACCGGTGCGGCTGTATCGATGCCAAAGCCGTAAAAGAAAAATGACAGAAAGCCAACAGGCGCACAGACCCGGTACAAAAGGGAGCTGTGCGCCTGCTTTAATATTTATCATGCCGACTGCCCGTCTAATGTGATGAAAGGAATAACCGATATTATGCGCGATGCAATCCTCGGAAACCGGAAATTACGGAATCCGAAGGCGGTTCTTTTGTTTTTGCTTAATCGGCTTTTTCCGCTGCTTTGATTCTGCGGTACATATCCTGCATCTGACGGTCGATTTCCGCTATCTTTTCGGCGCAGTTGAACATTTCCTTGTTGATTCCCTCAGGCAGCTTGGTCTTATCCACCTTATACCGGATGTCGTGCTCAAGGCTTGCCCAGAAATCCATGGCAATCGTGCGAAGCTGGATCTCCGCTACCACATACTCCGTTCTGTCAGAAAGATATACCGGGATACGGGTGTCGAGATGCAGGGAACGGTAGCCGTTGTAGTTCGGCTCCTTGATATAGTCCTGCTTTTTGAGAATCTCCACATCCTTCTGCCGTTCAAAAATTTCGGCTACACGGTACACATCATCTATATAGTTGCAGACAACGCGCACACCGGCAATATCGTTAATATTTTCTTTGGCGGTGGCAATGGTAAAAGGCATACCTTTCTTTGTAAGCTTTGCCATGATGCTCTGCACAGATTTTACTCGGCTTTCGATGTGATGAATGGGGCTGCGTGAATACTGTATGTTGAATTCGCTGTTCAGCACTTCAAATTTCAAAGCCAGCTGTTTTACGGCAGACTCATAAAGATTTCGCATGACAAGAAATTCCTGTGCACTCTCAAAGGGGCTGGTTTGTGTTTTATCCATCATAAGAACCGTCCGATCCGTATTATTTTTTTCTAAAAACAGGACCTACAGTACCTCTGTGCTGTAAGTCCTGTTTTTTCGGTTACTTCTTCAGAGCATCCTTAAATGCCTTGCCGGCCTTGAAAACCGGAACGGTAGAAGCCTGGAGGTCGATCGTGGCACCGGTAGCGGGATTGTGCCCTGCGCGTGCAGGTCTCTTACGCGATTGAAATGTACCAAAGCCTGTGAACCGGACAGAGTCGCCTTTCACGACAGCGTCGGTAATCGCAGCAAGCAGCGAGTCAATGACAGCGGCGGTATCCTTTTTAGATACACCTGCACTTGCGGAAACTGCATCAACGATTTCTTTTTTGGTCATTTTCCGTGATCTCCTTTCTCGTATTGCTTTTCTGCTTAACCGATCTTGCCGGATAAGCAAATACATTATATCATATATTTGTAACTTTTTCTACTGTTTTTGTTTTAATAGCCCTTTTGGGAGGGAGAAAGCACGTTTTCTTGAAGAAAAAAGGGTAAGATATTTCTTGCACAAAAAAGTCCGACGGTGCTGTTCCGCCGGATTCCCCACAACACTATTATTATAACACACAACAACCCGATTGGTCAATACATACAAAACAAAAAGAAAAAGTTTGTATATAAGCATAAAACCGAATGTCGGAATTCGTATATCCTGCCGATTGTTTTTTTGAGAAAAATATGCTATTCTATAGATGCAAAGAGGAAGAGGTGATTCCAATGACCTAAGTGCTCGCTCCCTTATATAATGTTTTAAGGGAGAAAAGTCTCGGCACCGAAAGACGACATTACGCCTGAAATGCAAGCCGTTTCAGCAGGCAAGGTCATCGCACTGCGGTGTTTATATATAGAGAGGCGTAGATTTGGCGGACACAGCGAGGTGCCACCAAACAAGGAAAGAGAGGTATAAAAAAAGATGTTAGATATCAAGAGTGAGGGATAGCCCTTGATTGCTGAGATGAAAGGCAATCAAGGGCTATCTTTTTTTCTGTCTTGCGGCAAAGCAGGCTTGGGATTATGGCAATAAGGGCAGCGGAATCACATCCTGTCAGGAACACCGTGCAGGCGGCTTTACCCGGAAAATTCAGTAAAGTTACCTTCTGTAAGTCACCGATCATTTCACCACCTCCGGCTTAAGAGTCTTGTACTGTCGGTATACATGATGTGGCGGTAAAAGGCGATGAAAAATCTATATATAGTATGCTTGCGATGATATAAAACTAAATATGGTGCTTTTGCTGTATTGACAGAGCGCTTTTGCATAGAGTTTTCAGTGAAAAGATTTTTATAAATATTGACATGGGGTTTTGTGTCGTATATAATTATAAACAACAAGGGAAGGAGTTTTATGGGAAAAAGGTCGCCTCGGCACCATAGTAAACACCGAGTATTCCGGAAAGAATGGGCGAACAAATCAGGCATGCACGGATACAGAGAAATCTGTCCGCGGAAACTGTTTCCGAGAAGGCAGAGATCAGCCGGGCTACTTTGTGAAAGGTGGAAAGGGGAGAGCCTTCCGCTTCTGTCGACGGCTATGCCGCCGTCCTTCATGTGCTTGATGACATGGATGAAAAAATACTTCTCCTTGCAGACTCGTCAGAAAAAAGTTAGGCGTAAACCTCAAACGACGGAGATTGTTTTTTGAAAAATATTTTTGACATCGTGCGCTGTATTGCTGGACGGACGGAGGATGTTTTCGCCTGCCTGAAGGAGTTCGGTATAACATTTAATTCTTTCAGGGATGCGGAGCGCTTGGCGAGTCTGTACAACGATTATCATAAAACGGTAAGAATGCCCTGCAGCCTCGGATACACCCCGGAGAAGCTGCATGACATGTATCCGCCGAGCGGGCATGAGCAGTCGATCCCTCGGGCCAAATATCCGTCAGGCGCTGAAAAAATGGAAATTGGATATAGAGATTTTTCACAGTCAGCTTTTGACAATGAAAATGCCGAACGGTTCGGTTCGAGTCCGCATCTTGAAGAAACTTGCCGAGATACAGTTGTCAACCGGTACGGCAACTGCAAACGAAAAGTCAGCCGCAATACCCCTTACACATGTGGTAGCGGTAAGAAACAAAAAAGGTGCAGCGGAAAATGACCGCAGTACGCTGATGACAGAAAGGATTTTTGAGTGATGAATACCGTAGTTGAAGCATTGATCGAAATCCCGCTTCATTCGAAAAACAAATACGAAATCGATCCGACAACCGGAAAAATCAAGTTGGATAGAGTTCTGTATGCTTCCATGGTTTATCCGACCGAATACGGCAGCGTTGAAAACACTTTGGCACCCGACGGTGACCCGCTGGATATTCTGGTTGTATGTGATAATCCGTCCTTTCCGGGGTGTTATGTGCCGGCGAGAGTTCTCGGATATCTTGAAATGACTGACGGAGGAAAACCCGATTATAAATTGATTTCCGTTGTGGACTGCGATCCGCGCTACTCAAATTATCGGGAACTGAACGAACTTCCCGATTTCATCTTGAGAGAAATACGGAACTTTTTTGAAAACTACAAAGTTCTCCAAGGCATTGACGTTACGACAGGGGACTATCACGACAAAGAGGATGCGATTAAAATCATCGACGAATGTAAGGAACGCTATAAAAGAAAAAACTTGAAATGAGTATCATTCAAAACCGCAGAGGCTTTTTCATTCAAGGCGAGCAAATTTCCATCCCTATGAAAGGAGCTCCAAGATGAGCCTTGACGACATACCAAATCGTTGTTAATCCACAAGTGAGAAACTTGTGTCCAAGGTGACCTGGCTTTTAGGCGTACATTTACATATCTATGAGAATGAACACGAAGCTCAGAAAAGATCGTATATGAGCAGACCGAAAAGGAAAAATCCTCGAATCATCCGCAATCTGTGCGTTATAAGGACCGCCATAGAACGCAATTTTTGCAGGTAAAACGATGCTGTGCAAACGGAATACCGCAGCTTGAATTCTACGCCTGAATATGTGCCGACCGATTCTTTACAGCGGCTTTCCCGACGATGGAATCAATTTTATGAAAAGATCCGGTGCAAAGCTCTGACGCCGCATTATCGAGATAAATCGCATAATCTCCGATCGGATCAATAACCGGAAAGAGTTGTGTTCCGCGTTTGGGTTAATTGGGCATATACGGACCCGTTTACGGGCAGCAAGAGAGGTTAGGCAATAAACATCCACTCGCGAAGCGGGTGGTATTTCATTTTGTGCCTTTGTTATTTTGACTGACAGGTTTCTGCTGTTTCAGCACAAAAGGAGTTTTTTCACCGGTTATCCTTTTTTCAACCACGCGACTATCGCGTGGTTTTCTTTTTACAAAAAAGCAACCGCATGTGAGCGGCTGCCTGTGATGGTAATGCTGTGCCAAACTTCGGTGCCCCTTTCAGGTGCTTTCCAAACTACCGGTTTGCCGGGCGGTCTTTATTTGCAGTAAGTATAAGCCCAAAAAGCAGAGTGCAGGGAAGGCGATGCCACAAAGAATATATGTCCCATTAAAGAACAGCAGGTTGACTGCGTACCGCATGGGCATCCGTGTAAAGAGTACCGCATACGGTTCGACCCTTCCGATTGCCTCCATGGCCGCCGTGACACGGAATGGGCTGACCCCGCATAGATACGCCCCGAGGAAATACAGCGTCAGCTTCTCGGCAACGGCAGGAAGCAGGAGTCCGAGTACATAAAACCACGGTTTTTGC
>ENA-ORML01002071-ORML01002071.1-human-gut-metagenome-genome-assembly--contig:-NODE-2071-length-14549-cov-3.160273_pt1 | contig 14549 bp, 8 predicted proteins | sample MGYA00242103_ERZ508995 | MGnify/ENA primary metagenome ERZ508995 (study PRJEB26280, sample SAMEA2338702) | human gut metagenome | biome: human gut; feature: human-associated habitat; material: faeces...
GCCGCGGGCAAGCGCCACGGCTTCAAGGCGCACTCTCCGCGCGTGGAGGCGCTGGCCTTCGGCGCGTACAATAAGGCGTTCGCGCCCAACCGCACGGAGGTCGACTGGCTCAGCGCGAGCGACAACAATGTTGACGCCTACATTGCCGACCCCCTCTGCGGCGCCGATGCCACGGTGGGGCTGTTCCGCCAGATGCTCCACGGCATCGCCTTCAACCAGAACCCCAAGAATCTGGCCCGCATGGACAGCAGCCTGCCGGTGCTGCTGATCTCCGGCGACCGGGATCCGGTGGGCGATATGGGCAAGGGCGTCCGCCGCACCGCCGACGCCTTCCGCAAGGCGGGCCTGTCGGACGTGACTCTGAAGCTGTATCCCGGCCTGAGGCACGAGATCCTCAACGAAGGTCCCATGCGCCAGACGGTCTATGAGGACATCTGGCGCTGGCTGGAACCGCATCTGCCGGCCCGTTAAAATCTCGCTAATTGAAATACGGTTCACCCACAAGAGGGCAGCCTGCAGCTGTCCTCTTTTCTTTTTTGAAAATACTGGCTCCATTTTGTCATTTCTGTCATTCGGTCAGTCAGAAAATACCAGTTTTCAACATTTTTCTCATACTTTTCTCATATCGGACTAATATGTCATTTTATAGAGAATTTGTGGGAATTTTTTGAATAAATCACGAAAAATCGGTTGACTTTGCAGTGGAATTGGGGTATATTATAGCCCATATCGCACAGGATCCGACATTGTCGAATGCGTCGGGCGGGCTGTGTGTTTTATTCCTGTCCGTATATGACGGACTTTCGACCGGGAGGTGAGTGAAATGGCCTATATGCGCTTGGGCGATCTGCTGGTGGCGTCCGGGACCATCACAGGGCAGCAGCTGGAGCGTGCTCTGGCACTCCAGAAGGAGACAAAGCAGCGGCTGGGCGATGTGCTGATCCAGAACGGCTTCATCACGGAGGCGCAGCTCATCGACGCTCTGCGAGTGCAGCTGGGCGTGGACTTTGTGGACCTGACGGCCATTTCCATCCCCGTGGAGCTGGCCCAGTATGTCCCCCGGAACATCGCCAAGAAATACTGCGTGGTGCCGGTGAAGCTGGTACGCAACAGCCTGTATCTGGCCATGAGCGATCCTCTGGACTTCGTGGCTCAGGATGAGGTCAAAACCGCCTCCCGTAAGCGCATCATCCCCATGATCGCCACCCGCAAGGCCGTGGAGCAGGCCATCAGCCGCCTGTACGGCAACGAGGGTACGGCACGGGTCATCGAGGAGATGAAGCGAGAGGCCGGCAGCAGCAGCGATGTCATCCCCGCCCAAATGGCGCAGGACACGGCGGACCCTCAGGAGTCCGCCCCCACCATCCGCTTCGTTAACGCCCTCATCGAGCGGGCCTATACTGAGCGGGCCAGCGACATCCATCTGGAGCCGCAGGAGGGTGAGATGGTAGTGCGGATGCGCATCGATGGTCTGCTCCGCCGCATCCTGACGGTGCCTGCCGACCTGCAGAATACCGTGATCTCCCGCCTGAAGATCATGGGCGGTATGAATATTGCCGAGCATAAGATCCCGCAGGACGGCCACGCCATCCAGTCGGTGCGGGGCCACAGTCTGGACCTGCGTATCTCCTCCATGCCCACGGTGTATGGCGAGAAGATGGTGCTGCGTCTGCTGGACAAGTCCGCTCAGGCCCTCAGCAAATCCCAGCTGGGACTGGAGGGGCAGGATCTTGACAACTACAACGCTCTGCTGCGAAACACCAGCGGCGTCATTCTGCTGGTGGGACCCACAGGCTCCGGTAAGTCCACCACCATGTGCAACATGATCCGGGATCTGTCCCGTGAGGAGATCAACATCGTCACGCTGGAGGACCCGGTGGAGTACCACATCCCCGGCGTCAGCCAGTGCCAGATCAACGAAAAGACCGGCATGACCCTCGCCAGCGGCCTGCGAGCCATCCTGCGTCAGGACCCGGACATCATCTCCGTGGGTGAGATCCGGGACGGCGAGACGGCCTCCATCGCCATGCGGGCCGCCATCACCGGTCATCTGGTGTTCTCCACTCTGCACACCAACGACGCCGTGTCCGCCGTATACCGGCTCAAGGACGTGGGCGTGGAGCCGTGGCTGGTGGCCAGCGCCCTGCGGGGCGTGGTGAGCCAGCGTCTGCTGCGGAAGGTCTGCCCCCACTGCAAGAAGGGCTATCAGCCCTCTGCCGAGGAGCTGGCCCTGCTGGGGATGCCGGAGGACAGCCATGTCACCTTCTATAAGGGCGAGGGCTGTCCGGAGTGCCATCACTCCGGCTATACCGGTCGCCGGGCCGCCTTTGAGATCCTGATGCTCAGCGGCCGCCTGCGGCGGCTCATCAGCGAGGGCGCCAACGAGGAACGGCTGACGGAGGAGGCCCGCAAAAACGGCTTCCGCTCCATGCGGGAGAGCTGCCGCCGGCTGGTGCTGGAGGGGGTCATCTCCGCCGAGGAGGCCGCCCGCATCATCAACACCACAGTAGACGAGTAATTGCGTAAAACCCGGCACGGAAGGAGCGGAGACACGCCATGACCACATACCGTTACAAGGGCCAGACCAAGGACGGAACGGCTGTATCCGGCGTCATCCGGGCCTATGACGAGTTCGAGGCCGCCAGCCGTCTGCGGGAGACCGTAGCCATTATCACCCGGCTGGAGGAGGTACGGGAGAAGAAGGAAAGCATCTTCAACCGCCCCATCGGCCTGAAGATCAAGGAAAAGGAGCTGGCCCTGATCTGCTCCCAGTTCGCCATTATCCTCTCCGCAGGTATGTCCATTCAGCACTGTGTGGAGATGGTGGCGGCCCAGACCAGAAACCGCCACATCCGCCAGATGCTGGAGAAGGTGGCCGAGGAGGTGGGCGCAGGCTACTCCATGGCCCAGAGCTTTGAAAACAACGCCCCGTACCTCCCCAAGACCTTCGTCGAGACGGTCCGGGCCGGAGAACAGTCCGGCACGCTGGAGGAGTGCTTCCAGCGGCTGCACCGATACTATGATAAATCCGCCAAGACCAAGGCCAAGGTGGTCAGCACCCTGACCTACCCCGCCATGGTCATTGTGGTGGCCATCGTCGTGTTTATTATCATCATCGCCGTGGCCGTCCCGGCCTTCAACGATGTCTTTGCCGAGATGGACACCCAGCTGCCGGGCATCACCCGTGTGCTGCTGGCCATCAGTGACTTCTTCGTGGGCTGGTGGTGGCTGCTTCTGCTGATCGCCGCCGGGCTGGGCATCGCCTATATGGTGGCCCGCCGCTCTGTTCAGGGCCGGAAGGCCATCGCCGCATGGAGCCTCACCAAGGCCCCCCTCCACCAACTCCATACCCTCAACGCCGCCGCACAGTTCGCCCACAGCATGGCCACCATGCTGACGGCCGGTCTGCCGGTCCACAAGGCTCTGGATGTGACCGGCAACGTGATCAGCAACTACACCTTCGCGCTGGCCGTGCAGGAGGTGAAGCAGAAGGTGGAGCGTGGCCGCACCATTTCCGAGAGCATGGGTCAGATCGAGTACTTCCCCAAAATGCTGACGGAGATGGTGGGCGTAGGCGAGCAGTCCGGCTCGCTGGAGGAGACGCTGGACGTCATCGGTGAATACTTTGACAACGAGGTGGAGGTCACCACCGCCCGCCTGCTGTCGGTGCTGGAGCCCATCATCACCATCGCTCTGGCGGTGATCGTGGTGGTGCTGCTGCTGGCGGTGTATCTGCCGCTGTTCACCCTCTACGGCGGAATGTAAGGCCGCCGCACCCAAATTCATATCCTATCCGTATAACAACCCTGTACGGATCAAGATAAAAACCGCAAAAAATAGCAAAAAATAATAGGAGATGTAGAACTATGTTGAAGAAACTGCAGAACAAGAAGGGCTTCACTCTGATGGAGATGCTGATCGTCGTCGCCATCATCGCTGTGCTGGTGGCCATCGCCATCCCCGTGTTCAACGGCGCCCTGACCAAGTCCAAGGAGGCCGCTGACGTGGCCAATGTCCGTGCTACCTATGCCGAGTGGCAGACCGCTATGCTGACCGAGAACACCAAGGCTCCCGCTGATAAGGATGCTTTCCTGAAGGGACCTGATAATGGCACTGCTATCGTCCTGAACTATGGTAACGACAAGCTGGCTTACGATGCTGGTACCGGCATCATCACCTACAGTGCTACCAAGCTGACCGACGAGAATGGTGCAAAGACCTTCACTTGGACTCTGGGTACGCCCGATATTCACTAATTTCCGCTTGTCACATTCACACGCAACAGCTCCCGCACCGGCCCGGCCGGGCCGGTGCGGGGCGACCCGTCTCTCATCGGGCGGGGATGGCCGTGGGTTGGCGTCCCTCCCCGCTCCGTGAGAGCAGTCCCATCTAAAGGAGAGCCTTCCCCATGCTGTATGCCGATCCCTTCCTAACTGTTTACTGCTGCCTGCTGGCCGCCCTGCTGGGTGCGTGCATGGGCAGCTTTCTGAACTGTGCAGCCTGGCGCATCGTCCATGGGGAGAGCGTGCTGCGTGGCCGGTCCCACTGCGACGCCTGCGGCCATGTGCTGACGGTGCGGGACCTGATCCCGGTGGTCAGCTATCTGGCCGCCCACGGACGCTGCCGCTACTGCGGGGCCAAGCTCTCCCGACGTCACGTTCTGGCCGAGGCCGTCTCGGCGCTGGTGTTCGTGACGCTGCTGCTGCATTATGATATTTCGCTCCAAGCTCTCGAAGGCTGGTGCGTGGCCAGCATCCTGCTGGTCTGCTCCTTTGCGGATTTGGAGGGGTACATCATCCCCGACCGTTTTATAGCGGTCGGCGTTGTGCTATTTATCATCACTCTTTTCTTCGCCCCCCAGCCGCTCCGGCGGGCGCTGGACGGCGCCATCGGCGGTCTGGCGGTGGCGGGGTGCGTGCTGCTTCTGGTGCTGGGAATGGAGAAGCTGCTGGGCCGTGAGGCCATGGGCGGCGGCGACATCAAGCTCCTGTTCCTGACGGGGCTGTTTTTGGGCTGGAAGCGGAACCTTCTGTGTCTGGTGGCGGCCTGCGTCATCGGCATCGTGTGGGGACTCCTGCAAAAAAAACGGGGCGGCGGCGAGGCCATCCCGTGGGGCCCCAGCATCGCCCTTGGCGCTTGGCTGACGGCGCTGTGCGGCCAACAGATCATCGACTGGTATCTGGGGCTGCTGTAATTCTTGAAAGTGAGGACGAGCATTTTGGAAAAGATCGTTGGCTTTGACATCGGTGAGAGCAGCGTCAAGCTGGTATATTTCGCCGGTGCGGACCTGAAAAAGGCCGTCACGGCGGAGCTGCCGGACAACATGGTCTCCGGTTCGAGGATTTTGTCCATGGACGCCATGGCGGACTTCCTGCGCCAGACGGCCAAAAGTAACGGCATCCCCCTGACCCATGCGGCGCTGGTGCTGCCCTCCACGGAGGTGTTCACCCGTGAGCTGGTGATGCCCGCCATGACGGAGCAGCAGCTGCTGTATAACCTGCCCTATGAGTTCCGGGACTATCTGACGGAGGAGAAGAACAAGTACTTCTTCGACTATTCCATGCGGGAGGTGCTGCGGGACGAGTCCGGCCAGCCCACGGAGATGAATCTGCTGGCCTGCGCCACCCTGAAGAGCACCGTGGAGAGCTATCGGACCATGCTGCGCCGGGCAGGCTTCCGCCTGCGGGTGCTGACCCCCAGCGAGTGCGCTTACAGCGCCGTGCTGCAGGCCTACTACCGCCGCACCCAGCAGGAGGGCCATGACCTGTGCGTGGTAAATCTGGGCCACAGCGCCACCTTCCTGTATATCTACCGGGGCGGCCACTTCGCCAGCCGCCGGGAGATCGAGGCGGGGATGTCCGATCTGGAGCATCTGGTGGCCGATCAGTGCAGCGTGGACGTCCACGTGGCTCACGAGTATGTGCGCCAGAACTACAACCATGTGCTGGAGTCGGAGCAGGCCCGTGAGCTGTATGGCCGCATCGCCGTGGAGGTGGTGAAGGCCGTGAACTTCTTCAACTACAACAACCGGGAACGGGAGCTGACGCAGCTGTGCCTGTGCGGCGGCGGCAGCGCCATTCAGCCGCTGTACGACACCATCGCCGATACCACCGGCATGACGCTGCACACCTCCGCCGAGCTGCTGGGCCAGCGGATGTCCACCGAGGAGCCGTGGATGTACCTGCGGGCCATCGGCGGCGTGGATCTTGGCATCAAGGGGGGCCTGCGATAATGGCAGAAAAGATGAAAAAGGGACCTTCGGAGGCCGGTCGCAAGACCCTCAAATGCCCCCACAAGCAGGGCATCAATCTGAATATGCGGGAACAGAAGGGCAATCCCCGTCTGACCCTGCTGGTGGGCTGTCTGGCCATCGTCATTCTAGCGGGCTACGTGGCCAAGTTCGGCGTCATCGACCAGTACCGCCGGCTGGATGCGGCGCAGGCCGCCTACGCCTCCGTTCACACGGAGTATACCCAGATGCAGGAGCTGCTGAAGGGCTACGACCGTCTGCTGATGGAATACCGCACCTACTCCATGGAGTGGGCCACCGACGGCAGCGAGGACAACGGCACTCTGGTGGACCGCCAGAAGGCGCTGGATCTGCTGGAGCAGGAGATGCTGTCCCGTGGACGGCTGGTATCGCTGCAGGTATCCGGCAACAAGATGACGGTGGCCATGTCCGGCATGAGTCTGGATCAGATCTCCCGGATGTTTGACGTGATCCAGCAGTCCCCCATCGTCAGCAATGTGGAGCTGAATCTGGCCTCCACGGAGGACGGCAACGTCTCCACCATTCTGGACTTCACCGTCCGCATCACCCTACGCAGCGCAGAGGAGGCAGACAAATGAACCGGGAATTGACAAGACGGGAAAAGGCCCTGCTGCTGGTGCTGATCGTTGTGGTGCTGGTGGCGGGCTACTGTAAGCTGATCCTCATCCCCATCAACGATCAGATATCCAGTTATCGGCTGAACATGGAAGCCGAGCAGACGGAGCTGGACGCCAATCTGGGGAAAATGGCCCAGATGCAGAAGATGCAGAAGGCCATCGACGAGATCAAGGCGGCGGGCGAGAAGCGCACCATCCCCCAGTACGACAACAGCGGCAAGCTGATGATCGAGCTCCACGAGATCATGAGCGATACGCTGGACTATTCGCTGGACTGCTCTGCGGGTACCGTGCAGCAGGACTATATCATGCTGCGGCCCATCGTCATGACCTTCCGGACCTCCACCTATGCGCAGGCCCGGCAGATCGTGGATCGGCTGTGCTCCAGCGAGAACATCAGCCAGATCTCCGATATGAATATGAACACCTATACCGAGGGCCGCAACAGCGGCACCGTGGAGACCACGCTGGTCATCACCTACTTCGAGATCATGTCCTGAGGATGCCGTGGGGCGGGGAGCTTTTTCTATGACTGAGAGAAAACTACAACGGAATAGACGGGGCTTCACGCTGACGGAGGTGCTGCTGGCGCTGGCCATCCTCATCATCCTGCTGGCGCTGGCCATGATCCCCATCAGCCGCCACCAGCGCAGCATCCGCCAGTCGGAGCTGGATTCCAAGGCGGAGACCATCTATCTGGCGGCTCAGAACCGCCTCTCCCAGCTGCAGGCCAGCGGCCGCAGCGACGAGTACGGCAAGGACCGGGCCACGGCCCTGAACAACATCCCCTGGGACGCCGAGCAGGATAAGTACACCACCAGTACTCTGTACTACGTCACCTCCGCCGCCAAAAGCACCGACACCTCCGCCGCCGGGAGCATCCTGCCCCGTGAGCAGGTGGAGGCGGAGCTGTGGGACGCCAACTGGGTCATCGAGTATGACCCCGGCAGCGGCAGTGTTTACGCCGTGTTTTACAGCGAAAAGCCCATGCAGTACAGCTTCGACGCCTTCAACCCCCTGCGCTCACGGGATCGCCGGGTGCAGGAGGGGGCTACCGTGGGCTACTACGGCGGCGACAGCGTCCAGAGCGAGGACACCGGCAAGCTGACCCCCAAGATGGAGATCATCAACAAGGAGCGTCTGCTGCTGAAGGTCACCTGTGACACGCCCCGTGACCCCCTGCACTTCTATGTGACGGTGACGGACGCACAGGGCCACTCCACCGGGCGGATGGAGCTCACCGGCTCCGAAGTCAACGTCTCCTACCGCACCTATACCGTCACCATGGTGCTGGACGACCTGACGGAGGGCAAGCGCTTCTCCCAGCAGCGCCGCTTCCGGCAGCTGACCCCCGGCTCCGACCTGACATTGAAGGTGGAGGTAGAGAGCGACAGCCGTCTGGTGGACTCCGTCACTGGCAAGCTCACCACCAACAGTCTCTTTGCCGAGGTCCGGGACGGCGGCACCACCGCCGTGGTCACCTATGCCCGGCATCTGCAAAATCTGGACGAGGGCTCCGGTCTGCCCACCGCCATCACACGGGCGCTGCAGGAGCAGGATATCCAGTTCGTCAACACCGGCATGGACGACGGCTGGGACAGCTGCTATCCGGGGCGGAGGTTCACCCCCATCTATAACGAGAACCTCGCCTATTACGACAGCACCGTCGCCGTAGGCACCCAGTCCTATCACCCTGTGATCTATGAGCTGCCGGTGGATACCGACGGCGACGGCGGCCTGTTCGAGAGCTTCCGGGGCACCTTGCGAAACATCCGTCTGTGCGGTGCCCAGATCAGCGCCGGGGGCAATGTCGGCGGTCTGGCCGGCTCCCTCCGGGGCGGCACCACCATTGAGGGCTGTCAGGTCTACCTGAGCCCCACCCGTGACAAGCTCAGCAGCAAAAACGAGCAGGATATCTGGATCAGCGGCGCCACCGCCGGTGGTCTGGTGGGCCGCTGTGGTCATGACCTCACCGTCCGCAACAGCTTCGCCTCCACGGTGCTGGAGGGCGGACGCTGCGCCGGCGGTCTGGTGAGCTACATCAGCGGCACCCGCACCGTCTATGTGGAGCACTCCTACGCCGACTGCTACCTCTACGCCTCCGGCACCACCGGCGGCCTCATCGGCAGCTGCATCGGCACGGCGGACATCACCCTGCGGGACTGCTACACCGCCGGCTTCCAGGAGGCCGACGTCATGGCGGGTCTGGTGGGCGGTGAGTTGTCCTACGGCGACGTCATCGACACCTGTTACAGCGCCAGCGCCCGGCTGAACGGCAGTGAAAAGCTCACCTACTCCACCGCCAAGCCTGCGGATGTCACCACCGGCAAGCCCGATATCACCAGCACCTACTATATGTCCCACGGCGACCACGACATGGACGGCACGGTCTTTGCCGACTATGAGCAGTGGAGCGGCCGCAACCGGGCCGACGCCATCGAGAAGTACCTCAACGACGCCTTCACCGCTGAGACCGGCGGCAGCGACACCGTGGCCTATAATCTGGTGGACGGCATGGGCTTGGGCGCTTACTCCTATCCCCGTCTGATGGGACTGACCCACTACGGCGACTGGCAGGCTCAGTTCGAGGCCGGTACACTGGTATACTACGAGGTCTATTCCGACGGCAGCTACGGCTTCCGTGGCGCCAATAAGTCCACCGTCAAAACCACCGGCACGGTGGCGGGCGACGGCTACGGCATGGTGTACAGCACGCTGCCGGAGCAGGATCTGACGGTGCGCTATTCGCTGGGGGACCGGGAGGGCACCTCTACCCTGTACCGTGCCAACGCCATCGACATGGGCGGGGGCTACTACCTGCTGCCCCTGCCCCGTGCGCTGGTGAACACCACCGAGGTATCCACGGACTTCTACCGCCGGGTGCAGGTGGAGGACACCACCTACTACTTCAATCCCCATTTCACCTGCTGGGTATCGGAGGGCTCCGAGGCCCCGGAGGCCCCCAGCGAGATCGGCATCCGCACGGCCCGGCAGCTGAATAACCTGAGCCTGTACTATGAGCAGTACAGCCCCCTGCTGGCCAAGGACACCACCCTCCAGCAGGAGCGCAGCATCGACTACTCCGGCTACGACTGGGCGAACTACGGCCGCAGCGGCGCCGCCGTCACCAGCCAGCAGCCCATCGGCAGCAGTGCCGTCGTCCCCTTTACCCACATCTATGACGGCGGCACCTATCCCATCGCCGCTGTGCCGCTCCAGAGTCCCAACGGCGGCGACTACGCCGGACTCTTCGGCCTGAATCAGGGTAGTCTGCGGAATGTAGTGCTCACCACCGGGGAACAGGACTACTCCGTGACGCTTCGGGGCATCCTGCGCCTGCGTACCGCCTATGTCGGCGCTCTGGCAGGCCGCAATGACGGCACCGTCTACAACTGCGCTGCGGCGGGCTACTCCGTCACGGCCCACGCCTATCAGGGCAGCGTCCTGTATATGGGCGGCTTCGTGGGCTATAACGCCGGGACCATCCGCTCCGGCAGCGTCAGTACTCCCTCCCTCACCGCCAGCAGCAACTATGCCCGTCTGCTGATGGGCGGCTTCACCGGCGGCAACAGCGGTCTGGTGAGCCAGAGCTACGCCATGGCCAACGTGGAGGTACTCCAGATCCGTGGCGGCGGCGTGGCCCTCAGCGGCTTCGCCGGGGAGAACATCGGCTCGATCCGCAGCAGCTACTGCGCCACGGCCCTTACCTCCCCCGGTGCCGATACCTACGGCTTTGCCCCGGCCACCGGCAGCACCTCCGGCTGCTACTATCTCAGCGGCGGTACCTATCGCTTCGTGGGGCAGGTCCATCTGTATGATTACAGCGACCAGTCCGGCGCACGGGCCGTCAATGAGCAGGGACTGAAGGCCCTGACCCTCACCGGCTTCTCTTCCGCCGATGCCAGCCACACCTATCACCACAGCAAGACCCTGAACACCGACGGGCAGGCCTATCCCTATCCCACCAGTCTCACCGGCCACGGCAGCCCCGTCCACTACGGCGACTGGGTGACCCCCGCCGATCTGGGTACGCTGGGCATGGTGTACTGGGAGCACGAGGAGGGCGGCAGTAACCCCGGCTATCACTTCTCATACATCGGCTTTGAAAACGGCGTCCGCAAGGACGGCAGCAGCCTCTGCACCGCCCACGACGACGGCGGCAAGATCACCGCCTACGGCTACGGCTACTACTGGTCCAAGGGCGAGACGGAGCCCCTGCTGGAGACCCAGCGCATCGCTCTGGACGGCCGCAACACCGAGGCGGCGGCGGAGCTGGAGAAGCAGATGCCTCCGTTCAGCTTCGTCACCTATCAGACCTCCGACACCGGTCTGCGGCTCCTCAGCGGCACCACCGGCAACGGCCACTGGTTCCTGTCTCAGGGGGATGTGTGGTTCACCTACACCGTCAGTCCCTTCTTCGCAGATTCCTACGCCGTCACCGCCGTCAGCACCGGCATTACCGGCGGCACCACCGGCGTGGAGCCCGGCACGGATGCCCTGCCCTATCAGGTGCGGTCCGTGGAGCAGCTGCAATACATCAACTGGAGCTACTACGACGATCAGGGCAGCTCCACCCGTGACGTGACGGGCAGCGGGAGTATGTACAAGTACTACCCCTATCTGCAGTATAGCCGTGTCACCTGGGGCTACCAGAGCAAGGAGGATGCCATTGCCGGCGACTCCACCGGCGGCGCCCGTCCCATCCGCACGTGGAAGCAGAGCCATGACCTCAACGGCCAGAGCCTGGCGGATCCCACGGATGCCTCCCTGAATTACAGCTTCCATCCCATCGCCGGCTCTGTCTACGACAGCGGCAGCAGCACCGACTACCGTATGGTGCTGTACAACTGGTTCGGCAGCAAGTACGACGGCCAGAGCTACTACATCAAGAACGTGAACATCGACTCCTACTGCTACAACGTGGGCCTCTTCGGCACCACCGCCGGCGCAGAGATCGCGAACATCGTCCTTTATAGTGACAACGGCGCCGTCATCCAGCGCAATACCGATCCCACGCCCTCCAGCGGCACCCGGACGGTGCGCCAGTATTCCACCTCCTACGCCTTGGGCGGTCTGGTGGGCATCGCCTATGACTACAACAGCAGCATGGGCAACGGCAGCATCACCAACTGCGCCATCGCCGGCTACACTGTGGCCGACAACAGCCGTAACAAGCAGCATCTGGGTGAGGCCGCCATCGGCGGGCTGGTGGGTGTCTCCAGCGTCAACCTCAACAAGTGTTCCGCCGTGGTGGATCTGCAGATCAACTGCACCCACGTCGATACCAACGGCTACATGAACGCCGCCCGCTACGGCAACTATGTGCGTGTAGGCGGTCTGGCCGGCGGTGTGCGCTTTGCGGTAACGGACTGCTACACCGGCGGTACCATCACCGTTGGGGAGAAGACTCTGAAGGAGCGTGTCCCCGTGGGCAGCAGCAACAATGTCTTTGCCGACGGCAGCTCTGCCGTCCGGGTCAAGATGAATTCCGGCGGTGTCTCCGGCCCCGATACCTATGTCTATATCGGCGGTATGGGCGGCAGCGGCTTCTCCGCCAGCTTCACCAACTTTGTCAATCGCGTCGACAGTTCGGATGGTCAGCCCACTTTCAATAACTGCTACACCTACATGGAGTTCCCGGACATGGAGGGTACCATCACCGGCATCTCCCTTATGGGCAGTATTGCCGACCGAGCCGGTGCCAGCACCAATGCAAAGCTCTATATCAATAACTGCTACTACCTCAACAGCAGCAAGAACAGCATTTCTTTCGACGATCTGCCCAAATACTACGGCAAGGGTAATTCCGCAAGCAACTCCCTGAGCGGGCTGCTGCGTACAGAAGCGGCACGGGGAAAAATGCTCAACGGCGATCTCAGCTACCTCCGTAATTACGGCTGGAACGGTGGTTCCAACACGTATAGCATCAAGGGCCTGACGGGCCTGACCTATGAGCAGATGTCCCAGCGCACCGGTGCCAGCATCGTCACCCAGAACAACGGCACCGGCACTGCACAGTGCTACGATAGCTTCGCCGCCGCTCTGGGCAGCAGCTTTGCGTGGGTCACTACCAAGGAAAACGGTGCCGAGGTCCACGGCAAATACAGCTTCCCCGGCAGCGACGAGGCCCTGCAGGGTCAGGACTTCCCCTTCCCCACCGTGCTGGTGCAGGATAACGTCTTTGGCCGGGCCCGTCTGCACTACGGCTGGTGGCCGTCATCCGGCCTCTACTGGAGCAAGGGCTTGCTGACGCTGGACATGATCACCGACTACGATGCCGCCGGCGGTGAATCCGCTGTGACGCTGGATCTGCGGTTCGAGGGCACGGATCCCGGCACGGAGCTCCCCACCCTGTCCTATACCAAGGACGGCATCGTCACTGCCGAGCTTCAGCCGGACGGCACGGGCCACTACAGGGTCCGCATCGTGGGACAGGCCATCGGCTCCACCGAGATCATCGCCACACTGGGGGATTACACCGCCCGTCTGGCAGTGGACGTCACCGCCAAGCTCTCCATCTCCGTGGATCAACTCTCCGTAGAGCAGTATGTAGGCGAGAGTACCACCCTCACCCTCACCGCACGGGACGGCACCGGCCAAGTGCTCACCGGCGTCAAATGGGACGTGGTCAGCGGCTCTGACCGGGTGGTCACGCTGTCCCCGGTAAGTCGGGATCAGCAGGTCACCGTCACCGGTAAGGGCGAGGGCGAGGAGACTCTGCTGGTGCAGGCCGGTGTCACCGTGGGCCAGCGCACCTTCACCAGTGAGCTGCGCCTCACCGCCACCATCCATATGCAGGGCGTGCTGGGCATCGCCCATGTGGGCGATGGAGACGCCGTGTATCGTCAGGGCATCCTGAATCGGGACGCCACCGACTGGGATACCCCTCTCGGCCCCGCCGAGGGCGATGTCCCCGATCACGAGGGTCTGTACCTGTACAGCCGCGGCAAGGCGGCGGACTTCCGGTACTTCACCGTAACGGCCCTTACCGTTCTGGATAGCACCGGCACTTCCCACGATATGCTCTCCACCGCCGATGAGGACTACCGGGTCACCGTAGGCGACGTGGTGGCCGCCCAGCAGGACGGCGACTTCAGCTATCGCCCCATCACCATTCACGGACGGCAGCAGGAGACAGTCACCCTGCAGGTGACCCTCACCGACGCCCGCACCGGCCGGCCCTATACGCTGGATATCCCCTATACCCTGACGGCGGAGGATACGCAGATCACCGCCACCTTCGTGGTGGGCCGCCTGCGGCTGGAGAAGGCCGTTCCCTTCGGCCAGCCCGCCGCCGGCTTCCTCCCCACGGAGGAGGAGCTTGTCTCGGCGCTCCGGCCCGTTGTGGGCTGGACCCCCAGTCCCGACCTGCCCCTGTTCCAGGATACCACCTTTGAACCCATCTATCAGGATACGGAGGAGCCCGGCCTGCTCCGCTGGCGCTGGACCCGATAACCGTTTTGCAGAAAGGAGGCCATTGGAATGAAAAAGTGTACAGACCGGAAGGGCATCACCATTCTGATGGCCCTCCTCCTGCTGCTGGGGGGCATGAACGGGGACAGCGTGGCCCTGATCCTCCTGCTCTGGGCCCTGGTCGCCGCCCTGTGGCTGGTGCGGGGGTACGTTCTGCGGAAGCGGCAGCTGGAGGCCCTGCTGGAACT
>ENA-ORML01002076-ORML01002076.1-human-gut-metagenome-genome-assembly--contig:-NODE-2076-length-14523-cov-4.678186_pt1 | contig 14523 bp, 15 predicted proteins | sample MGYA00242103_ERZ508995 | MGnify/ENA primary metagenome ERZ508995 (study PRJEB26280, sample SAMEA2338702) | human gut metagenome | biome: human gut; feature: human-associated habitat; material: faeces...
ACAAGGGGAAAGCCAAGAACCCCAAATGCCATTCCCCGCACATCATGGACGCGGATTTGCTCATACAGACCATCGCAGAAGTGCTGAAGAAAATCGAGGACTATTCTATCAGCAGCCGGGCGGAATTTGAAGCCTTGGTGAAAAAGATCCTTGCCATAGGAAGCAGCCCCATGGATCATTTCCATGGGGCTGTCGTTCGTTTCTGCTGGATATATGTGCGTGAACCGGAAGCTACCATTGATCTGGCAGCTTTTTTTAATTATCCGTTATGTCATACCTGCGCGGGGGACATTCGTCGGGATCATCTATTTCCACTACAAACAGGGCCGAAAACTTGTCACTGGTGTTCCGGAAACTATGCGGGGAATCGGCGGGGTATATCGTCGTGTCTCCCTTTCGAAGATGGCGCAGCTCCTCTGGTCCGTGGGAAAGCGGATGTATTGCCAGCTCAAAGCTCCCCTCCAGCACCAGCACATACTCCAAGCCGCCGTGATGGTCATATTCGAACCATGCGCCGGGCTCGAAATAAAGGTAAAACCCGCCGAGGTAATAGGGATCCTCAGCCTTCGCCAGGCAGAAAACCTTCACGCCGGGCTCGGAAAGAGCTTCCGGGGCGGAAGAGAGGTTTATGATCCGGCTCTCTGAGGAGGACGCGGTGGTAAGGTCAGAAAGGGTTTTTCCATAAAGCGCCAGAAGAGCGTGCACCTTCTGCAAGCTGATGCCAGACTTCCCGTTTTCAACCATACTTATAAAAGAGGAAGTAACGCCGACGGTTGCGGCTGCGGACGCAATAGAAAGCCCGGACTGCAGCCGAAATTCCTTGAGCTTTGCCCCCATAAGATGGTTGAACATAATCGTGGCTCCGTTTTAAATGATTTTTCCGGCTATCGGATGTCCTTGCCGACATTGCTGAAACGTCAGTTTACATTTTTGGGTATTATACCATATTTCTGCGCTTTTGCGAAATGCTTTTCGAGCGGTTTACTCGAAATGATAGACAAAAATACTTGACACTTAAGTAGAATGATTGAATAATTAGTCCAGACTTAATTATTAAGTTAAATTTAAAGACAAAGGAGGTAGTGTTAAGTTGAGACGGTTTATCATCGAATTCGGTCTCGGCACGGATTTCCATGGTCAGGATGTAAGCAAGGCTGCGCAGAAGGCCGTGAAGGACGCCATTTCCCGCAGCTGCCTGTGCGGACTGATCGACGTACTGGAGATCCGGGACTTCAAGAGGGACGTGAAGGTAAACGTAACGGTTGCAGTATCGAGACCGGAAGCTGTCGACACAGAGGCTGTAAAGAGCTGCCTGCCGGTAGGCGAAGTGGAAGTACACGCCGTTGCGGGTGGGTTGAATTTTCCCGGTCTGTATATCCCGGGGTTTGGCGACAGCGACGACAGTATTGAGGTAGCCGTGGCAGCAATTGAAGTTTTTGTTCCGTAAACATGGCAGAAGGCAGCAGAGCATTGGCAGACCGGCTCCTTCGCGAAACCAGCATCGAAAAGCAACCTCGGAAACGATCCGTCACACCGCCGCCGCGCAGCGGCGAAAGCACATCAAAAAATCAATAAGGAGGCTGTTTGAATGAATATTGCTAAAGAAGCTATGATGGATATGTACCTTCGGATGGTACGTATCCGCGAGTTTGAAAACAAGGCACAAAGCCTTTTTGCTGAGGGCAAGATCCCCGGCTTTGTGCATCTGTACCTCGGCGAGGAAGCCGTTGCCACCGGCGTATGCGAATGCCTTCGAGACGACGATTATATTACCAGCACGCACCGCGGTCATGGGCATATCATCGCGAAGGGCGGCGATCTGAAGTACATGATGGCGGAGCTGTTTGGAAAGGCGACCGGCTACTGCAAGGGCAAAGGCGGCTCGATGCATATCGCCGACCGCGACCGCGGCATTCTGGGCGCCAACGGCATCGTGGGCGCGGGTCATAATATCGCGGTCGGAGCGGGGCTTTCTGCGAGCTACCGCGGCACGGATCAGGTATGCGCCTGTTTCTTTGGCGACGGTGCGACCAACCAGAGCACTTTCCATGAGGGACTGAATATGGCAGCCATCTGGAATCTGCCTGTGGTGTTCGTGTGCGAAAACAACAACTATGGCATCTCCATGAGTCAGGCCCGCCATCAGGCGATCAAAGATGTATCCGACCGTGCCGCCGCCTATGGCATGCCTGGCATCGCGGTCGACGGCAACGATGTGATGGCTGTGTACGAGGCTGCGTCGGAGGCTGTTGCCAGAGCAAGAAAGGGACAGGGACCCACGCTCATCGAGTGCAAGACCTACCGTCACAGAGGTCATTTTGAGGGAGACCCCTCAATTTATAAGCCCAAGGATGAGCAGGCGGAATGGCTCAAGAAGGATCCCATCCCCCGCTACAGAAAATTCCTGCAGGAGAACGGCTTCGCCACGGAGGATGAACTGGACGCGGTTGACCGCCGGGTGCAGGAGGAGTTGGCTGAGGCTGTCCGCTTCGCCAATGAAAGCCCGCTGCCTACGCCGGAATCCGTTGTACAGGATATCTATTCAGACATCGTTGAGGAGGTGCGCGCCAGATGAAAAAAATGAGTTATGCAGAAGCCATCCGTGAAGCCATGAGCATCCGGATGCGTGAGGATCCCAACGTGCTGCTGTTCGGCGAGGACGTGGGCGCTTTCGGAGGATGCTTCGGCGTATCCGCCGGAATGTTTGATGAGTTCGGCGAAAAACGTGTGCGCGATACCCCGATCAGCGAGGGGGCCATCATCGGCGCCGCCGTCGGCTCTGCGGCCACGGGGCTCCGCCCCATCGCCGAGCTGATGTTCTGCGACTTTTTGACCGTCGGCATGGATCAGCTGGTAAACCAGGCCGCCAAAATGCGCTATATGTTCGGCGGCAAGATATCTCTGCCGATGGTGGTGCGTCTGCCATGCGGCGCGGGCGTGGGCGCAGCAGCGCAGCACTCCCAGTCGCTGGAAGCGTGGATGACCCACGTCCCCGGCCTGAAGGTGGTCTATCCCTCGACACCGCAGGATGCGCTGGGTCTCATGCTCTCCTCCATCGACGACGATAACCCTGTCATGTTCTTTGAGCACAAGGCCGTATACGCCCTCAAGGGAGATGTTGAGAGCTTCGAGCCTATTCCGCTCGGCAAGGGCGACATCAAGCGGGAGGGCAGCGATGTCACGGTGATCGCCACCGGCAAAATGGTATACGAGGCGCTGGCCGCCGCGGAGAAGCTGGACAAGGACGACATCTCCGTGGAGGTGCTGGATCCGCGCACGCTGTACCCGCTCGACAAGGAGCTTATCGCGCAGTCGGTCGCCAAGACGCACCGGGTGCTCATTGTCACGGAGGAGAACCGCCGCGGCGGATATGGCGGCGAGATTTCCGCGCTGATCGCCGAGGAGATGTTCGACAGCCTCGACGGTCCGGTCGTCCGCATTGGTGCGCTCGATTCGCCGGTACCCTTTGCCCCCGTGCTGGAGCAGCTGTACATTCCAAACGCCGACGACATTACAAAGGCTGTGCGTGAAATGTTCTGAGCCGACGCAGAAGCACGGCGTTCACAGGAAGGGAGGCGGCTCATGCCTACAATCGGCATCATAGCAAATCCTGCGTCCGGCAAGGACATACGGAGACTGGTATCCTATGCCACCACCATAGACAATCGGGAAAAGGTCAATATCGTCAAGCGGATCACGCTGGCGGCGCAGTCCATGGGTATAGACCGGATACTGTTTATGCCGGATACCTTTCAGATCGGCCGCACGGTCATGGCCGATCTTGCAAGGGACGGTCTGCTGGAGGCGGAGCTGTGCGTCCTCGATATGCCCATTACCGCCTCCTATGAGGACACCATCCGGGCGGCGGAGCTCATGGAAGCTATGGGAGCGGGATGCTGCGTCGTACTCGGCGGCGACGGCACCAGCCGCGCCGCCGCCAAGGGGCTGGACGAAACCCCCATCCTTCCTGTGTCCACGGGAACGAACAACGTTTATCCCACCCTGACGGAAGGGACGGTCGCCGGTATGGCTGCCGCTGCGGCGGCCATACTGGGTCCTTCCGAAAACTGCCGCATACGGGATAAGCGCATAGAGATATCCATAAACGGACGCTTTGCAGATATCGCCCTGGTCGATGCGGTGATAACCGCGGATCTGTGGGTAGGTGCAAAGGCGATTTGGGATACGGGAAAGCTGCGCCGGGTGATCGCGACCCGCTGCCATCCGGCCAGCATCGGCTTTTCCTCCGTGGCAGGCTGTGTCGGCGTCGTGCGTGACACGGATGACTTCGGCGTGGACGCCGTGCTGGGCGACACCGGAGAGCGGGTTCTGGCGCCCGTGGCAGCCGGCGTGCTCTCCCCCGTGAGACTCTCCCACATAGAGCGGATGCCGTTGGATCGCCCTCTGAACATACCGCTCAGTGAGCCCTGTATGATCGCTCTTGACGGTGAACGCGAGCTCCGCGGCAGGAGCGGCGATGTGCTCACCTTTACTGTGACACGCAGAGGCCCGCAGCGGGTGAAGATACGCGAAGCGCTTGAGGAGGCTGTGGCGCGGGGGCTGTTCCGCTTCGGCGCGGATCCTCATCACCAAAAACAGGAGGTATTCTGATGGCATACGAGATACTGATGCCGAAGCTGGGTCTTACCATGACGGAGGGCACGGTAGAGGAATGGAAGTTCCGGGAAGGCGACTATGTAAAAAAGGGAGACGCGCTGTTCTCCGTTTCCACGGACAAGCTGACAAACGACGTGGAGTCCGAGGCGGAGGGCGTGCTCCTCAAGATCCTGCTTCCCGCCGGCGAAACGGCGCCCTGCAAGGCAGTCGTCGGCTATCTGGGGCAGGAAGGCGAAAGTGTCCCCGGCGGTGCGAAGCCGGACGAAGGAACGGCAGCACCGCAGACGGAGACCGCGCCTGCCGCGAAGCCGGCGTATGAACGCCGGAGCGGAGAGCCGGTCATCGCCTCTCCGGCGGCGAAAAAGCTGGCAAGGGAAAAACGTATCGAGCTGAGCCTCGTAGAAGGTACCGGCCCCAAGGGGCGCATAACGCTGGAGGATGTGGAAAAATTCCTGAAGGCGGAAGCGGAAAAGCCGCCGGTAAAGACCAGCCCGACGGCGGCAAAGCTTGCTGCAGAGCTGGGTGTGGACACGACGACGCTTGGCGTAGAGGGCAGGGTAATGAAAGCGGATGTTCTGGCGGCCGCCGAATCTGCGGGTGTGGGGTGTGTGCCGGAGGGCAACGAGTTGCCGCCCGTAAGGGTGAACAGTCTGCGCCGGAGCATTGCCGCAAACATGCTTAACTCGTGGCACACCTCGCCGCGAGTGGTGTATACCATGCCTGTGGAATGCACGGCCATGAAGGCACTGCGCGCCCAGCTGAAGGCGCGCGGCGCAGCCGTGAGCTACAATCATATCATCATGAAAGTGGCAGCCAAAGCTCTCACGGAGTTCCCGGATATGAACGCCCGCTTCGCGGACAATTCGCTCATCCGATACAGGCATGTCAACATGGGACTTGCAGTTGCAAAAAACGACGGGCTTATCGTGCCAAACGTGAAGCAGTGCGAGGAAAAATCACTTTCCGAGATCGCCCAGGCTACGGAGAGGCTTATAGAGGCTGTCCGCAGCGGGAGCATAACCATGGAGGATATTACCGGCGGCACCTTTACCATAACCAATCTGGGAAACTATGGAGTCACATATTTCTCTCCCATCATCAATCAGCCGGAGCTCGCCATACTGGGCGTGTGTGCCATGGCAGACACCCCTGTAGTACGGGATGGTGAAGTAGTGGTACGTCCTATGATGAATCTATGCCTTTCTGCCGATCATAGGGTAATAGACGGCGTGATGGGCGCAGCATTCCTCAAACGCGTATGCGAGCTGCTGGAAAATCCCTGCCTTTTGCTCTTATGACGGAGAGCTCTTTGATAGGATTGGGAGACAAAAGCAGAATATGAGCTGCACGACCTATCTGGAGACCGGGTCCTTCGACCCCTGCTTTAATCTTGCTTTCGAGGAGTTCGTGCTCTGTAACCGGACAGAAGGCGACTATCTCCTGCTGTGGCAGAATCGCAACACAGTGGTAGTAGGACGAAACCAGAACACCGAGGAAGAGATCAACCGGCCGTTTGTCAGCCGGCACCGGATTCATGTGGTGCGGCGGATGACCGGCGGCGGTGCGGTGTATCATGATCTGGGGAATCTGAACTATTCCCTCATCACCGACGCACCCGATGCCGAAAGAATATCCATGGAGCGCTTCACCCTGCCCGTGGTCAACGCGCTGCGGGGGCTGGGGCTGGATGCGGAGGCTTCCGGCCGCAATGACATTCTGGTTTCCGGCCGTAAGGTTTCGGGAACGGCACAACGGCTGTACCGGGACAGGATCCTCCACCACGGCACACTGCTGTTTGATTCCGACCCCGAGATGATCGCCGGGGCGCTCTGCGCGGATCCGGAGAAGTTCCGCTCCAAAAGCACCAAGTCCGTGCGGAGCCGCGTGGGGAACATCCGGAGCTTCCTGCCAACCGACATGACGCTGGAGCAGTTCTGGGGCTATCTGAAAAGCTGCCTTTGCGAGAACGGCTTTGAGACCGGAGAACTGGACAAGCAGGAGCTGAACCGCATCCGCAATCTGAAGCGCGAAAAATATGACACTTGGGAATGGAATTACGGCAAGTCTCCCAAGTACGATATGACAAATCGGAGACGGTGGTCCGGCGGCGGGCTTGAAGTGAGAGCTCAGATCGAAGAGGGACGGATATGCGCCCTCGTATTCTACGGAGATTTTCTCGCCATGCGCCCGTTGGAGGACATAACCTCCGCGCTGGAGGGCTGCCTCATGCGCCGCGAAGATGTTGCGGCGGTGTTGGACGGATTTCCGCTGAATGAATACTTTGGCGGCATATCGCGGCAGGAACTGCTGGATACCATATTCAGCGCTTAGAGCGGCGCAAGAAAGGAATCTACAGCAATGGTAAAAGAACGATCGGAAACAAACGGACAGAACAGAGCCAAAACCGTTTTGGTCATCGGCGGCGGTCCCGGCGGGTATGTGGCGGCGATCCGCGCAGCCCAGCTGGGCGCAGCGGTGACGCTTGTCGAGAAAGAAAAGCTGGGAGGCACCTGTCTGAACAGGGGCTGCATTCCAACAAAATGCCTTTTGCGAAGTGCGGAGCTGATACGGGATATCCGTGAGCACGGAGCGGAGCTCGGCGTCCGAACAAAGGGTGTTGAAGTGGATTTTCCGCAGATCATCGCCCATAAGAACCAAATAACCAAGACGCTTACGCAGGGCGTAGGGGCGCTGCTCAAGATGAACGGAGTTACAAGCATCCAGGGCGAGGCGGTCTTTACTGCGCCCAAAACCGTAGAGGTCACAAAGCCGGACGGTGTCCGGGAGACCATGACACCCGACGCCGTGATCATCGCCGCAGGCTCAGGAAACGCCGTGCCGCCCATTCCGGGCATAAAGGAGAATCCCTGCTGCATAGACTCCACGCGCGCACTGAGTCTCGAAACGCTTCCGAAAACGATGGTGATCATCGGCGGCGGCGTGATCGGGCTGGAGTTTGCCTGCGCCTACTCCGCTTTCGGAACGAAGGTCACCGTCGTGGAGGCGCTGAAGCAGATGCTGCCCATGCTAGACGAGGAAATTACGGCGGTAGGCGTGAAAAGCATGAAAAAGATGGGCGTAGATTTCCATCTTGAGTGTCCTGTGCAGTCCGTAGAGCCTTGTGAGGCCGGGGCTGCGGTGATCTGCCGCGACAGAGATGGAGGCACTGTCCGCTTCGAGGCAGAAAAAGTCCTTGTTGCCATCGGCCGCCGGGCGAATACCGAGTCGCTTGGATTGGAGGCCGGAGGCCTCCGGCACGACAGAGGACGGATCGTTGTCAACAGCCGCATGGAGACGAGCGTCCCCGGCGTATACGCTGTGGGAGACTGCGTGGCAAACTATGCACAGCTTGCCCATACTGCCTCGGTGATGGGCGAGATCGCCGCCGAGAACATTATGGGCATCAAGGCGGAGTATGAGGAAAAAACCAACCCGGTCTGCGTGTATATCGAGCCGGAGGCCGCTTCGGTCGGGCTTACCGAGGCGCAGGCGAAGGAGCGGGGGCTGGATTACCGGGTGGGACGCTTCTCCATGAGAGCGAACGGCAAGGCGCTTATCCTGAACGGCGGCGAGGGTCTTGTCAAAATCATCGCTGATGCGAAATACGGTGAGGTGCTGGGGATGCACATCATAGGACCCCGCGCCACGGATCTGATCTGCGAGGGCGCTCTCGCCATCCGGCTGGAAGCCACGGTGGACGAGCTTATATCCACGATCCACTCCCATCCGACCGTTACGGAAACAATGCGCGAGGCGGCGCTGGACGTTGATAAGCGGGCAATCCACATGAAAAGTTGAAGGAAGGAGACAAAACACCAGACGAAAAAGAAAGGAGAATACGCGATGTTGAAGCTGGACTTTATCGGGAAAAATGTGCTGGTGGTAGGCGGAGGCCGCGGCATAGGCAAAGCCTGCGCACTGAACTATGCAGACTGCGGCGCGAATATTTTCATCGGCAACCGCAATGAGGAACAGGGAAAGAGCACAGTTGAGGAAATCAAAAAGATGGGCGCACGTGCCGGCTTCTGCAGGGCGGACATTTCCAAGAAAGAGGACGCCGCAGCGCTGCTGGACGCCGCGCTGGAGTTCTTCGGCGGCACGGTGGATGTCATACTGCATAACGCCGGCGTTATTTCCACCTACGACTTTCTCGTGATCGAGCCGGAGGAAGTGGAGAGGCTGTTCAACATCAACGTGCTCGGTGTTTCCCATATGCTGCAGGAGGGCATGAAGCAGATGATCAAGCAGGGTCACGGGAACATCGTGACAATTTCCTCCATCGCGGGCCGCACCAACATGGGTTTGCTGCAGCACTACTGCGCGACCAAAGCTGCGGTGATCAGTCTGACTCAGGCAGCCGCCAAAAAGGGCGCGCCGCACGGCATTCGGGTAAACTCCGTCGCGCCCGGCATCATCCGCACCAATATGTGGGAGGAGATCCTGGACGGCATGGCTACCGGCTGGCAGGGCACCGAGGGCGGACGTACCGCCATCTCTCCGGAGGAGCGCGAGCGGAACTGGAACAATTCCATCAAGGATCTGATCCCGATGGGTCAGGCGCAGACCGAGGACGATATCGCCTACGGTGTGCTCTTTATTTCCTCCGATCTCGCAAAGACCATTACGGGACAGGTGCTCACGATTGACGGCGGCTGCACGATGGTGTAAACCTATGTACCCGGGTGACGAAAGGAGAAAAAGAATATGAAAGCAGCACTTTGGTACAAGTCGGGAGACATTCGTATTGAGGACATACCAGAGCCTTCACCCTGCGCCGGAGAGGTGAAAATCAAGGTGAAGTGGTGCGGCATTTGCGGCAGCGATTTGCATGAGTTTACTATGGGTCCAATATTCATACCGGTGGAAAATCCCCATCCTATAACGCAGGAAGTCGCTCCGGTGATAATGGGGCATGAGTTTTCCGGCGAGATAACGGAGGTAGGCGAGGGAGTGACGAATCTGGCTGTCGGCGACCGCGTGACGGTTGAGCCGTTGATCGTATGCGGCGAATGCCCCGCCTGTAAAGCCGGACATTACAACCTTTGCGATAAGCTGGGATTTCATGGCCTTATGGGCGGAGGCGGAGGTCTTGCCGAATACACTACGTTCCCGGCGAGGTTCGTACACAAGATACCTGACACGCTAAGCTATGAGAAGGCTGCTCTTGTGGAACCCATGAGCGTTGGCTATCATTCTCTTGAGGTCGGTGGCTTTCGGTCGGGGCATGTGGCGGTCGTTGCAGGGGCAGGCCCAATAGGCCTTGCTACAATAGAGTGCCTCAAAGCCCTTGGCGCGGAAAAAATCATTGTCGTTCAGCGCAAGAGCGTCAGACAGGAGTATGCATTGCGGGCGGGAGCAGACATCCTTCTCGAGCCCGGCAAGGATGATGTCGTTGCTGAAATATATCGGCTTACCGGCGGTGCTGGGGCAGATATTGCGTTTGAAACTACGGGCAGCGAGCAGTGCCTGCTGCTGTTATTGGAATCCATAAAGGCTGCCGGTACACTTGTGGTTACGAGTATATGGGAAGGGCCCGCAACGCTGCATCCTAACCTGCTGGTGATGAAGGAAAGGCAAATGGTAGGCAGCATCTGCTACTGCGGCGACTTTCCGAAGGTAATCGAGTTGCTTGACAGCGGCAGAATACCTGCCGAGGGTTATGTTACTAAGAAAATCTGTCTTGAAGACGTAGTGAAGGAAGGCTTCGCATCGCTTACCGGCCCGGAGAAGAAATCGCAAGTAAAGATACTCGTGACGCCGGATTGTAACCTGCTATGATGGCTTGTTTACCGAAGATGTAATGCGTTCTTCAATCAGTTCATATTGTTCTGTTTTAGTGGCAACTGAACGTTATACAAATGACTTATATTTTGTATAATATATGCACGCATCCACCACTATACGAACGGAGCAGTAAACACCATCTTGACACTGAATCGGGCAGGGCGATAACTCCTTGTTGATTGGATTATCGTAACCTTCATCAAGAGATAGTGCGCCTGGATGGATGATCGGTATCTTTCCACTCCTACTTTTACGATACTATAAATCCAAAGATGCCCGTTCGCCCCTTGGCAGAGTATGCCTATGCTACTCTCCACCGAAAGCAAGAACAGGCTTTCTCAAGGTTTCACTTGCGAAATGGCAGAATCCCTGCTATAATACTTATGTAAGTTTCGGAATTGCCGCCGAGCAATTACAGTGAATGAGTAACACAGTGCCTGAGGATGAACGTCTTCAGGCACTTTTTTGTTTCTTCTGCCTCTCACAAACAGAGGCACAGACTGGGACGGTGGGGAGTATACCCCCTCCCTGCTAATAATTTCATATCTGGGATCCTTGGGTCCAAAAGCGCTTAGAGAGCTTCGGTTCTTTAAGCGCTTTTTTATATAGATCGGAGCCTAACCGCTCCCTTACCCTTTGCTCCGGGGAGCCTTTCGGCATACCCGTACAGATAGATATTACATGTAGGAATGCAGAAAGGAAATGCCAGTGGAAGACGATTACATGATGGTGATCATCCCGTGTATTGCGGAGATTGCCGCCTCAGATACGCCTGAACAAGTCAAAAAGCTCCGCCTTGGAGCCGTTAGCGAGCTTCAGCGGTATCTGCATTATTACCGGCAGCTTGGCTATATACCGAAGCTGCTCAAGTGCTGCTACTACGATACCGAAGTGGATTTCTAAACATTCTAAACATCCTTCGGAATACAAAAGCATGCGGGAAGATGCAAGCCGCGAGGCGCTTCGCACGAGCCCCGCGCAAAATCAGCTCCAGCAAATGAGCCGCCGAGCACCGGCTTAAAAAGAGTGAAAGAGGAGAATTGCGTCAGCCGCTTGTTTTTAGCCCGGGGGAATCCATGTCTGCCGGCGGCAGATCGTCCGAAACAGCAAGCTGGAAGCTTTATCACAGAGTTTACCCCTGCCGGCGATGACCGGCAGGGGTATTGTCGCGCATTATGACCTTTTTTGATCGGATCGAGCAGTTCCCGGGCATCTTGAAAAAACGCCAAGTATTTGGGCACACCACCGGTCACAGCATACCGTTCAACCGCCCAATCAAAAGGTATCTCCGGAACGGCATAATTATCTATGAAGGACAGCGCATGTTTGCTCAGTGCCTGCTGGCGGAAAGAGCTGCCCAATGCCGGCGAAACAGATTTTGAGATGATGTATATCCATCTATCAAATGGACGGATGCATGTTGTCGTGGGGGACTGTGACAAGTGCAGCAAGGAGGAGATGATCCGCGTTGTCCGCCGCGTGGTGAAAGCCGGGCCTTCGCTGTTCCGATCGCTCCAAAGACCTCTTGCTTAACATAGACCTTATGCTTGCGTGGTATAATAAGCTTTGCAAAACGGTCGATGGGCAAGGAAAGGATGGAGCAGATCATGAAATCATTTCGGCAGATACTGCCGGCTATATGTGTTATACTTATCGCTTCTGCATTCGCGGGCTGCGGCGCGGACGCTGATTCGCCGGATAAGCGTCCGGCATTGGAAAAAATTGCGTACACAAATCTCAACGACAGCGTATCACGGAAACTTTTGGGAGATATGCTTTCCGGCGCCGGGGTGTCGGGAAACCGCATTCAGGGCTTCTTCAACCGAGTAGACAGCTTCAATGAAAGCATGAGGGAGGAATGGCTGACGACGGGCTTTGAGGAAGCGGAGCTGCTGTATACGAAATATGACCCTTACGCGATGCAGGACGAATGGGCGGCGAAGAACGGGACGTTTCCGGGCTATAACTGCCGGATCACCGCCATGAGCCTGTTTGGAGACTTCCTTTCCGTGAGCGCGAACTCTCAAATCAATGCCGGTGAAGATGTGCTGTTTGTAGACGAGGAGACGCTGAAAGCAGATCCCGATGCGCTGGGCGGAAGCAGCCTTGCGGATTTCCGCGCGCTGTATTCCTCCATGAAGGCGGAGGACACCACGGAGATCCGGCGTCATGTGCAAACCGTACAAGAGGAATGGGCCTCCCGCGGCGTTACCTTTCGGGAGAATGAAAGAATCCGCCTCATCACGGTGTTCTTCCATGATAAGCCGGCTGAGGAGGAATCTCTGCTGTTTGTCGGGCATGTCGGCGTACTTCTGACAGCGGAGGATGGGACACTGTACTTTGCAGAAAAGGTGGCCTTTCAGGAGCCGTACCGGCTGCTGCGCTTTGCGGACCGAACGGCACTGAGCGATTACCTTATGGGGAAATATGATACCTCATGGGGACAGGATACGGCGAGCCCCTTTATCATGGAGAATGATAAGCTTATGAATGGCTGGCGTACAAACCCGGCAGGTCATATTTTATAAAATTGGCACAAACCGCATCAGCAGCAATCGGACGAAAAGGGTATAAGAAAACCCCGGAAATGGTGATTTTCCGGGGTTTTTGAGCTTTTGAGCTGTGAATTTGCGGCCGATCAGCGCTTGCTGAACTGCGGAGCGCGGCGGGCGGCTTTGAGGCCGTATTTCTTACGCTCTTTCATGCGCGGATCGCGGGTGAGATAACCGGCGGCCTTGAGCGTGCCGCGGTAGTTCTCGTCGACCTTGAGCAGGGCGCGGGCGATGCCGTGACGGATCGCGCCGGCCTGGCCGGTCATGCCGCCGCCGACGACGGTGGCTTCAACGTCAAACTTCTCGGCCGTCTCGGTGGCGGCGAGAGGCTGACGGACGATGAGCTTCAGAGTCTCGAGACCGAAGTACTCGTCCAGCGTGCGGCCGTTGATGGTGATGCTGCCGCTGCCGTTGGGGATGAGGTGGACACGGGCGGTGGAGGATTTCCGACGGCCGGTGCCGTAAGCGTAGGGACGCTTGCTCTGATAGGTAGCCATTCTAAAATTTCCTCCTTTCCTTATTCGACCGTCAAGACTTCGGGCTTCTGCGCGGCGTGCTTGTGCTCATTGCCGGCAAAGACCTTCAGACGACGGAGCTGCCATTTCTGGGTGGGGTTCTTCGCCAGCATGCCGCGGACGGCGAGCGTCATGGCGAGAGTGGGGCGGGTCGCCATCAGGCGATCGTAACGGGTCTCCTTGAGACCGCCGGCGTAACCGGAGTGGGTGCGGTAGTACTTCTGGGTGAGCTTGTTGCCGGTGAGAACGGCGTCCTTCGCATTGATGATGATGACAAAGTCACCGCAGTCGACGTGCGGCGTGTAGTCGACCTTGCGCTTGCCGCGCAGCAGGTCGGCGGCGAGAGCGGCGGTCTTGCCCAGGGGCTTGCCGGCCGCATCGAGAACGTACCACTTGCGGACGACGTCCTCTTTTCTGACCATCGTAGTGGACATTGATGTGCCTCCAATATCATTGTTTTTTCTTGCTTTTTCAAGGCGCGGCGGGTACAATATACCCTCAAGACGCGCTCTATTTTTATAGCACAGCGCTCCTTCGGTGTCAACCCCTGTTTTCCAAAATTTTTATTTACGGCGGGGCAAGCTCGCAAATGCTCCGCTTTTCTCGCAAATGCTCCGCTTTTCTCTGTTTCGATTTTTAATTTTTGAGGTGCGAACTATGGATTCTCTCAATGCGTTTACCGGCGTTGTGCGCCGGTGCGTGGACGATTACGGCATGATCTCCCCCGGCGACCGCATCGCCGTGGGCATTTCCGGCGGCAAGGATTCGCTCGTGCTGCTCGCCGCGCTCGCGTATCTGCGGCGGTATTACCCCGCGCCGTTCGAGCTGGAGGGCATCACCATCGATACCGGCTTCCCCGGCATGGGCTTTTCCGGTGTGGAAAAAATGTGCGAGGAGCTCGGCGTGCCGTATACCCGCGTGCCGACGGATATCCGCGAGATCGTGTTTGACGCGCGGCAGGAGGAGAACCCGTGCTCGCTCTGCTCGAAAATGCGGCGCGGCGCGCTGAACACCACGATGAAGGAGCACGGCTGCAACAAGCTCGCGCTCGGCCA
>ENA-ORML01002078-ORML01002078.1-human-gut-metagenome-genome-assembly--contig:-NODE-2078-length-14493-cov-3.143233_pt1 | contig 14493 bp, 16 predicted proteins | sample MGYA00242103_ERZ508995 | MGnify/ENA primary metagenome ERZ508995 (study PRJEB26280, sample SAMEA2338702) | human gut metagenome | biome: human gut; feature: human-associated habitat; material: faeces...
GGCGGCCAGCCGGGAAGAGACGTTGGAAAAGTATGGCAAAGAGCAGGAGAGCTTAAATGAACGCCGGGAAATGCTTCAGAGAAAACAGGAGGCTTTGCTGGCAAAGGGGCAAACCATTCAGAAACAGATTGATGCTTTTCATGAAAGCCTGAACCGAAAAGAGCAGGAATATCACCGCCTCAGTTCCAGATATCAGACGCTTCAGGGGATTACCGAGAGGTATGAGGGCTATGGAAACAGCATCCGGCGGATTATGGAGCAGAAAAAGCAGACGCCGGGAATTATCGGCGTTGTGGCGGATATCATAAAAGTGGATAAAACCTATGAGACGGCTGTGGAGACAGCCCTCGGCGGAAGTATTCAGAATGTGGTCACTAAAGATGAAAAAACAGCCAAGCTCATGATTGAGTATTTAAAACGAAATCGATTTGGCCGCGCCACCTTTTTGCCGTTGACCAGTATTGTGGCCCGGACACTGCCGGAGAGAGAAAGAATTTTAAAGGAAAAGGGCGTCATCGGCATTGCCAGCGAACTGGTATCCTATGGCGATGGATTTGGCGGGCTGGCAGATTACCTGTTAGGCCGGGTGGTCGTTGCCGATACGATGGACAACGCACTGAAACTGGCAAGAAAATACCGCTATTCTCTGCGGATTGTTACCCTTGAAGGGGAATCTTTAAGTCCCGGCGGTTCCATTTCCGGCGGTACGTTTAAAAGCACGAGTAATCTTCTCGGCCGCCACAGGGAAATGGAAGAAATGGGCCTTCAGATGAATCAACTGAAACAGGAGCTGGCTCTTTTGAACCGGCAGACGGATGAGGCCCATGATGCAAAACGGGAGAACAAACGGCAGATGGCGGGTATTCAGGAAGATTTGCAGGAAATTGGCCTGAAATCCAATACGCTGTATGTGCATGTCAATCAGTTGAAATCTTCGGCGGCATCTCAGACAACCGCCTATGAGGAACTTTCCGCTGAGGCGGAGGAGCTGAAACGCCAGACTTCGGAAATTGACGGTTTGAAGGACGGTCTTTTAAAAGAACAGTCCGGCTATGAGGGAATGAAGGCGGAAGCGGAAGGCGCTATTGAAGCCTTGAATGAAAAGCTGGAGCAGGAAATCCGCGTGCAGCAGGAATTTTCCGGCAGGGCTTCCGAGATTGGCATTGACTTCTCGGGTTACATACAAAAGCAGAATTTCCTTAAGGAAAACCGAAAAAGAATTTTAGAAGAAATTGAGACGCTGGCGGAGGAATATCGGGATTTAAGCCGTAAACTCGATGAATGTCAGGTTGTAATCCAGGAAAAGGGCCGGAGAGTCGAGGAGATGCAGAGAGCTGCTGAAACAATGGTTTCCGGCGATGCATCTCTGGATGAGGCGCTGGAAAAACTCACAGCAAACAGAGAGGAGATGACGGCAGTCCAGAAACAGTTTTTTGAGAACCGGGAGAGCCTCTCTGACAGGTGCAGTCTTCTCGATAAAGAAATCTTCCGTTTGGAACATTTGATTTCCAAATGTGAGGAGGATCGGAGTAAACTGAGCAATTATATGTGGGAAGAGTATGAGCTCACCTTTAATTCCGCCCTGGAATTGCAGAGCGGTTACAGCGAGGAACTTTCTATGGAAGATATCCGGCATAAAATCAGCGAACTGAAAAAGGCGATTAAGGGACTGGGAAATATTAATCTCAATGCGATTGAAGAATATAAAGAGGTGTCGGAGCGGTATCGGACACTGAAAGCCCAGCACGATGATTTGGTGGATGCCGAAGGAAAGCTTGCGGGAATTATTCAGGATTTGGATAAGGCCATGAGGGAAAAGTTCCGGGAAAATTTCGTAAAGATTCAGGAAAATTTCGGCCGGGTATTTGCCGAGCTTTTCGGCGGCGGCAAGGGAACGCTGGAACTGATGGAGGATGCGGATGTCCTGGAGGCGGGAATTCGTATTATTGCCCAGCCCCCGGGAAAGAAACTCCAGAATATGATGCAGCTTTCCGGCGGAGAGAAGGCGCTGACGGCCATTGCCCTGCTTTTTGCGATTCAGCGATTAAAACCGTCTCCATTCTGTCTGCTGGATGAAATCGAGGCGGCGCTGGATGATGCCAACGTTAAGCGCTATGCCCGCTATTTGAATAATCTGACGGAGGATACCCAGTTTATTATCATCACCCATCGGCGGGGAACAATGAATGCGGCGGATGTGCTCTATGGCGTGACCATGCAGGAAAAGGGCGTGTCTGCGCTGGTGTCCGTCAACTTAATAGAAAATGAACTGACAAAATAAATAGGAGGAAGAGACATGTCGGAAGAGAAAAAGGGATTTTTCAGCCGCCTGGTTGAAGGGCTGACCAAAACCCGGAACAGTATTGCTTCGGTATTTGATGATATTTTCAGTGGATTTTCTTCCATTGATGATGATTTTTATGAAGAACTGGAAGAGGTTCTCGTTATGGCCGATATTGGTATCCATACAACGGAAAGGATTATCGAGGATTTAAAAGTCAAAGTCAAAGAAAATCATCTGAAAGAGCCGTCGGAGTGCCGGGATTATCTGATTAAATCCATTAAAGAGCAGATGGCTGTGGCGGAGGATGCCTATGATTTCGAAAATAAAAAGACGGTCATGCTGATTATCGGCGTCAACGGCGTTGGCAAGACGACATCTGTCGGAAAACTGGCCGGACAGTATAAAAACGCAGGGAAAAAGGTGCTGCTGGCAGCGGCGGATACCTTTCGGGCCGGCGCGATCGAGCAGTTGACGGAATGGTCCCATCGGGCCGGCGTGGATATTATCGCCGGACAGGAGGGGTCAGACCCGGCATCGGTTGTCTTTGACGCTGTCGCCGCGGCGAAGGCCAGAAATACGGATATTTTAATCTGCGACACAGCGGGCCGCCTTCATAATAAGAAGAATCTCATGGAGGAACTTAAAAAGATCAACCGCATCATCGACAGGGAATACCCGGATGCCTGTCGAGAAACAATGATTGTATTGGACGGCACAACCGGGCAGAATGCCCTGGTACAGGCAAAACAGTTTAAGGAAGCTGCGGATATTACCGGGATTATTCTGACAAAGCTGGACGGTACAGCCAAGGGCGGCATTGCCATTGCCATCCAGGCGGAACTGGGTGTGCCGGTGAAATATATCGGAATTGGCGAAAAAATTGAGGACTTGCAGAAATTTGACAGTGATTCCTTTGTGGACGCACTGTTCCAATCATAAGAAGAGGGGAAAAACATCATGTTGACATTAGAAAAATTTGAGGAAGCTTCTGAACGGCTGAATCGGGTATTGCTTGAGACAAAGCTGGTATACAGCGATTATTTTTCAGAGAAGACCGGCGCAAAGGTTTATTTTAAACCGGAAAATATGCAGTTTACAGGCGCATATAAACTGCGCGGCGCCTACTATAAAATCAGCACATTGACACAGGAGGAGCGGGAACGGGGAATCATTTCTGCCTCTGCCGGAAACCATGCCCAGGGTGTGGCCTATGCGGCAAAGCTTATAGGGGCGAAAGCGGTTATCGTTATGCCGACAAGCACTCCCCTTATTAAGGTTAATCGGACAAAGGGCTATGGCGCGGAAGTTATTCTTCACGGCGATGTCTATGATGATGCCTGCGCCTATGCGCTGGAACTGGCGGAGGAAAAGGGCTATACCTTCATTCATCCCTTTAATGACGAGATTGTGGCCACCGGCCAGGGAACCATTGCCATGGAGATTATCAAGGAACTTCCGACAGTGGATTATATTCTTGTGCCGATTGGCGGCGGCGGCTTATGCTGCGGTGTTTCCACACTGGCTAAAATGCTCAACCCAAAGATTAAGGTAATCGGCGTGGAACCGGCCGGGGCAGCCTGTATGAAGGCGTCTCTGGCTGCAGGACATGTGGTGACTCTGCCGAAGGTGACAACCATTGCCGACGGCACGGCGGTAAAGACGCCGGGGGATGTGGTTTTTCCTTATATCCAGGAAAATGTGGACGATATTATCACTGTTGAGGATGACGATTTGATTGCTGCCTTTCTCGATATGATGGAAAATCATAAAATGATTGTGGAAAATTCCGGTCTGCTTACCGTAGCCGCCCTGAAGCAGATGGATATCCGGGGCAAAAAGGTCGTTTCTATTTTGAGCGGCGGAAATATGGACGTGATTACCATTGCCTCTGTTGTCCAGAATGGTTTAATCCAGAGAGACCGTATATTTACAGTGTCTGTACTTTTGCCGGACAAGCCGGGGGAACTCCACAGGGTTGCGGGTATACTCGCCGAGCTTCAGGGCAATGTCATCAAGCTGGAGCATAATCAGTTTGTCAGCGTCAACCGAAGCAACGTGGTGGAACTTCGGATTACGCTGGAAGCCTTTGGTACTGAGCATAAAGAGCGGATTTTAAAAGAGTTGGAACAGCGGGGGTACCGGCCGGCTTTGAAGGGACCGAAGCAAATTTATTAATTTTTACGAAAAATTCCAAAAAATCAGTTGACATCCGTTCAAAGATAAGGTAGAATACCACCTGTAAAGTAAAAACACTTTACAGGTGGTGCTTTTATGGATAAGATGTTAAAGCAGGCGTTGCTTTATGATTTTTACGGAGAATTGCTGACGGCCCATCAGAAATCCATTTATGAGGATTTTGTTCTGAATGATTTTTCTCTGAGTGAGATTGGAGAGGACCGGAATATAAGCCGTCAGGGAGTTTATGATATTGTTAAGCGCTGTGAGAAACTTCTGAATGGTTATGAAGAGAAACTTCATCTTGTTCAAAAGTTTTTGACGGCCAAAGAACAGGTTGAAAAGATTCATGAACTGGCCGGAGAGATTCTCAGGACAGAAGGTGTCCCTGAAACATCCACCGAATATCTGCGGCAGATTGAAAATATTTCCAACGGGATATTGGAGGAGATGTGATTTCCGCGAGTCCTGCTGGAATAAATGAAGCCGGAAGGGAGGTTTTCCATGGCATTTGAAAGTTTATCTGAAAAATTGCAGAACGTCTTTAAAAACCTGAGAAATAAAGGGCGTTTGACAGAGGCCGATGTGAAAGCCGCTTTAAAAGAAGTTAAGATGGCTCTGCTGGAAGCAGACGTTAACTTTAAAGTTGTTAAGCAGTTCATCAAGTCTGTTCAGGAACGGGCGATTGGCCAGGATGTGTTAAACAGTCTGACGCCCGGGCAGATGGTGATTAAGATTGTTAATGAAGAGATGGTTTCCCTGATGGGAAGCGAGACAACGGAGATTCCGTTAAAGCCTTCCAATGAAGTGACCATTATTCTCATGGCAGGTCTCCAGGGCGCCGGAAAAACGACAACATGCGCCAAGATTGCCGGAAAGATGAAGCAGAAGGGGCGGAGCCCATTGCTTGTTGCCTGCGACGTTTACCGTCCGGCAGCGATTAAACAGCTTCAGGTGAACGGCGAGAAACAGGGAGTTCCGGTTTTTGCCATGGGCGAGAATCAGAATCCGGTGAATATTGCCAAAGCCGCTGTAGAACATGCAGCTAAAAATAATTTTAATGTGGTGATTCTGGATACGGCCGGACGGCTTCATGTGGATGAAGAGATGATGGCGGAGCTGCAGAATATCAAAGCAGCGCTGGACATCGATGAAACCATTCTTGTTGTCGATGCGATGACGGGCCAGGATGCAGTCAATGTGGCCAAATCCTTTGATGAAACGGTGGGCCTGGACGGCGTTATTCTGACAAAGCTGGACGGCGACACCCGGGGTGGCGCGGCCCTCTCTATCCGGGCAGTTATCGGCAAGCCGATTCTTTATGTCGGCATGGGCGAAAAGCTTTCGGATCTGGAGCAGTTTTATCCGGACCGGATGGCCTCGAGAATTCTCGGTATGGGCGATGTCCTCACATTGATTGAAAAGGCGGAAGCCCAGATTGATGCGGATAAAGCCAAAGAGATGACCCGTAAGTTCAAAAAAGCAGAATTTACTTATGAAGATTATCTTGACAATATGAGCCAGGTTAAGAATATGGGAAATATTCAGGATTTAATCGCCATGATTCCGGGAATGGGAAGTCAGTTGAAAAATGTGGATTTGAGCGGCAGTGAAGCTCAGATGAAACGGACAGAATCCATCATTTTATCGATGACGCCGGAGGAACGGGCCAATCCGGATTTGATGAATATGAGCCGTAAAAAGCGGATTGCCGCCGGCGCAGGCGTTTCTATCAATGAAGTTAACGCCCTTGTCAAACAGTTCGATATGATGAAAAAGATGATGAAACAGTTTTCTGGACAGCTTTCCGGAAAAAAACGGAGTAAATTCCGTATGCCGTTTGGTTTTTAAACGGTGAGAGATTGATAATCAGGAATGAGATTTCCTTTTTATATACAAAAGTTTATTCAGGAGGTGAAAAAGATGGCAGTAAAAATTCGTTTAAGAAGAATGGGTCAGAAAAAGGCTCCTTTTTATAGAATTATCGTTGCTGATTCCCGTTCTCCAAGAGACGGTCGTTTCATTGAAGAGATTGGTACTTATAATCCAAATGTGGAACCAAGCGAAGTTAAGATCAACGCAGAGCTGGCACAGAAATGGTTATCCACCGGTGCTCAGCCAACAGAAGTTGTAAGCAAATTATTCAAAAATGCAGGAATTACAAAATAATTGCTGATGGAGGTGCGAGGGATGAAAGAATTAGTTGAAGTTATCGCTAAGGCTCTTGTTGACCATCCGGAAGGTGTTGTTGTTACGGAGACTGTTCACCCGAAATCCATTGTTCTGGAGCTTAAAGTTGACCCGGAGGACATGGGCAAAGTCATCGGCAAACAGGGGCGGATTGCGAGAGCAATTCGTACCGTTGTAAAATCCGCTGCATCAAAGGATGACAAAAAAGTAATTGTTGAAATTCTTCAGTAATTCAGCATTTGAAAAGACCTCAATCCGTTACGGACTGGGGTCTTTTCGGGATAAGGGATGAAAGGAATATATAATATATATGGAAGAATATTTACGTGTCGGGGTGATTTCAAACACCCATGGCGTTCGCGGCGAAGTTAAAATATTTCCGACAACCGATGATATCAGCCGTTTTAAAAAGCTGAAACAGTGTGTCATTGACACCGGCCGGGAGCAGATAGCCGTGGAGGTGGAGAGCTGTAAATTTTTTAAGCAGACGCCGATTTTAAAATTCAAATCAATAGATACGCTGAATGATGTGGAGCGGTATAAGGGGAAAGATTTGCTTGTAAGCCGGGAGCATGCGGTGAAGCTGAAAAAAAATGAATTCTTTATTGTCGATTTGATTGGCCTTCAGGTGGTGAGCGACGAGGGGCAGGATATCGGCGTTTTGACGGATGTGCTTCAGACAGGGGCCAACGATGTTTTTGTTGTTAAAACCGATGAAGGCGATGAAGTGCTGATTCCTTATATTGAACAGTGCGTGCCGGAGATTCACCCGGAGACAGGAAAAGTAACGGTTCATTTGCTTCCGGGGCTTTTAGATTTAAATCGCAGGTAAAGGATAAAAGGAGTAAAGGATGCGGTTTCATGTAATGACGCTTTTTCCGGATATGGTGTCCGGCGGACTTCGGACAAGTATCACGGGAAGGGCTATCGAAAATCATATATTTGAATTGAATATTGTCAATATCCGGGATTATTCGAAGGATAAGCATAAGCATGTGGATGATTATCCCTATGGCGGCGGGGCCGGAATGGTTATGCAGCCGGGGCCGGTATACGATTGCTATCAGGATATTGTTAAAGATATGGAGAAAAAGCCGAGGGTGATCTATATGACGCCCCAGGGGAAAGTATTCAGCCAGGCCATTGCGGAGGAGCTTTCCAAAGAGGAGGAATTAATCTTTCTCTGCGGTCACTATGAGGGCATTGACGAGCGGGTGCTGGAGGAAATTGTCACTGATGAATTATCCATCGGCGATTACGTTCTTACCGGCGGCGAACTTCCGGCCATGGTGATGATTGATTCGATTTCCCGGCTCATTCCCGGCGTTTTGAATAATGACGATTCGGCGGAGTACGAATCATTTCAGGATGGGCTTTTAGAATATCCCCAGTATACCCGCCCGGAGACATTTATGGACAAAAAAGTGCCGGCGGTTCTCTTATCCGGCCATCATGGCAATATCGAAAAATGGCGGAGGGAGCAGTCTTTGAAGCGCACCCTTTTGCGGCGGCCCGAATTGCTGGAAAAGGCCGAATTGTCAAAAGATGACAAAAAAACACTGGAAAAGCTCAGGAAAAATCTTGATTTTTCCGAATGAGTGTGTTATAGTATTTTGGTATGAAAAAAGACGGTCCTCTGTTACTTCAGGCAATGTATTAAGAACGTCGAATTTATAAATTTAAGGGAGGTTCATTGAGATGAACGACATTATTAAAAATATTGAAGCTGCTCAGTTAAAAGCTGAAGTACCTCAGTTCAACGTAGGCGATACTGTTCGCGTATCCGCAAAAGTAAAAGAAGGAAACCGTGAAAGAATCCAGGTTTTCGAGGGAACTGTTATTAAACGTCAGAATGGCAGCAGCCGTGAGACATTTACAGTAAGAAAAAGCTCCAACGGTGTCGGCGTAGAAAAGACATGGCCATTACATTCTCCAATCGTAGAAAAGATTGAAGTTGTAAGAAGAGGTAAAGTAAGAAGAGCTAAATTGTTCTACTTAAGAGACAGAGTAGGTAAGAGAGCTAAAGTTAAAGAATTGGTTAAATAATTCATCGAAATCTATGGGACAAGTACTTAGGTAGTTGTCCCATTTTTATAATGGAAAAGGAGCAGTCCATGACTCAGGGAAAACGCAAAACGAAAGTAAAACGTAAATGGAAACGTTCCATCTATAAAGTAAGAAAACTTCGGATTGGCGCCCATGCGATGAACCTCGGCATGTTCATCATCGGATGGTTTCTTGTGGTGGGCATCGCCGTGATGTATGTCCGGGGTTTTGGCATGAAAACCATTATTTCCAATGATGCTATGGCGCCCACCTTTGAGGCGGAGGAAGTGCTGAAAATCAATCAGTTCATATATAAAATCACATCGCCGAAACGGATGGACACGGTGGCGGTTAAAATGGGTGAGACGAAATCCAATGTCTATTATGTACTCCGCATTATTGGCCTTCCGGGAGAAAAAGTTCAGATTCAAAACGGAAAAATCTATGTGGATGATAAAGAAATCACCTATCCGGTGGGGGACGAGCCGATTGAGGATGCGGGAATTGCCAACGATGTCGTCCTATTGCAGGATGATGACTATTTTATGTTATGTGATAATTACAATAACAGCAGCTATGACAGCCGGTCATCGAGCATCGGGGTGATTGATAAATCCCAGATTGAGGGCAGAGTGAAGTAGGAGGACGGAATTTATGAATATTCAATGGTATCCGGGGCATATGACGAAAGCCCGGCGGATGATGCAGGAAGATATAAAGCTGATTGATATTGTGATAGAGCTGGTGGATGCACGAATTCCCCTGTCCAGCAAAAATCCGGATATTGACCAGCTGGCCGGACAGAAATCCCGTATGATTTTATTGAATAAATACGATCTGGCGGATTCGGAACGGACGGCCGAATGGGAGCGCTGGTTTAAGAAACAGGGCTTTTATGTGTATAAGCTGGACGCGCGCAAGGGCGGACAGATAAAGAATATAACCAATATGATTCAGGAAGCCTGCAAAGAAAAGATTGAGCGGGACAGAAAGCGGGGCATCATCAATCGCCCGGTGCGAGCGATGATTGTCGGTATACCCAATGTGGGGAAATCTACATTTATTAATACTTATGCCGGAAAGGCCTGTGCGAAAACGGGAAATAAGCCGGGGGTGACAAAGGGCAAGCAGTGGATTCGGCTCAATAAAAATGTGGAGCTGCTGGATACACCGGGAATTTTGTGGCCGAAATTTGACGACCCGGCAGTCGGCGAACGTCTGGCCCTGATTGGCTCCATTAAAGACGAAATTTTAAATATCAGTGAATTATCCATCCGTCTTATTGAGTTTTTGAAAGAATTTTATCCGGGAATTTTAGAAGAAAGATATGCAGTTAATGAAAATTGTGATAAAATAGCTGTATTGGAAGGCATTGCCGAGGTAAGAAACTGTCGCCAGAAGGGAAATACTCTGGATTTGGATAAGGCTTCAAAGCTTTTGATTGACGATTTCCGCTCCGGCAAGCTTGGTCGGCTGACATTGGAATTTCCACAGGAGTAGAACAAATGAGTAAAAAAATTTATTCTGATAGAAAAACAAAACCGGAAAAAATTGAACAGAGTAAAGCAAAAGAGATTATTGGATTGATTATTTATTGTGCTGTCGTTGTTGCCGTCATGTTTTGCGTCATTAAGTTTGTCGGGCAGAGGACCATTGTCATTGGCGATTCGATGAATCCGACACTCGAGGATGGCGAGAATCTGATTACGGATAAAATCACCTATCGCTTTAAAGAGCCGAAGCGGTTTGATATTATCGTATTCCCTCAAAAGGCGAATACTTCCAAGCTGCTGATTAAACGAATTATCGGTATGCCGGGGGAGACGGTTGAGATTAAAGAGGGCCGTGTCTATATCAACGGCTTTGAGCTGAATGAGACTTACGGCAATGAAGTGATGAAGGACGGAGGACTGGCGGCCGACGCGATAACACTGGGGCCGAATGAATATTTTGTCCTCGGAGATAATCGGAATAACAGCCAGGACAGCCGTTTTGCCTCGGTGGGAAATATCCAGCGCTCAGACATTATCGGCCGGGCGTGGCTGAGAATCTGGCCGTTGGACAGAGTGACTTTGTTGAAACATCAGTAGATATAATATAATCATTCTCCTGCTTTATGGGCAGGAGAATTTTTTCAATGGACATACAGTCAATATACAGTCAGAAGAGGTGAATTATGGCAACCATCAGTGAAATTCGCCGGGAACTCTCGGAAATCCGCCCGGAAGACGGGCAATTGTTTATAGAGAAATACGAAGCAGATACCCGTTCGGGCGTTATAAAGCTTGTGGAGAGCTGCCGGAATCAGATGAAACGGGCAGAAAAAGAGGCGGAACGGCTGGAGAACATGCTCTTTTATGAAAAAAAGTATTATGAGAGCTGCGAGTATATTTGCGGAATTGACGAGGCGGGGCGGGGTCCGCTGGCAGGCCCGGTGGTGGCCGGAGCCGTCATTCTTCCGAAGGGATTAAAGATTCCTTATCTTAATGACTCAAAACAGCTCAGCGAGAAGCGCCGGGAGGAATTATACGATATCATTATGGCCAGGGCTTTGGCTGTGGGAACAGGAATTGTTTCGCCGGAGCGGATTGATGAAATTAATATTTTGCAGGCAACCTATGAAGCGATGCGTCAGGCCGCAGGCCATTTGAAATTCCGCCCGGATGTTTTATTAAATGACGCGGTTATCATTCCCGGGTTGGATATTCCCCAGGTAAAGATTATTAAGGGGGATGCAAAAAGCCTTTCCATCGCTGCGGCCAGTGTCATTGCCAAAGTGACCAGGGACAGAATGATGAAAGCCTATCATGAGATTTTTCCGGAATACGGTTTTGATAAGCATAAAGGCTACGGCTCAAAAGAGCACATTGAAAAAATACAGAAACTGGGCCCGTGTCCGATTCACCGGCGCAGCTTTATCACCCATTTTATTTAGGGGTTCAGAGGGAGGATGGCCCGTGAATAAGCGTTTGCTTGGAAAAGAATATGAAACCCGGGCCGCCGAATATCTGTGCCGGAATGGGTATAAAATATTAGAAAAAAACTATGCCTGCCGGTATGGCGAGATTGATTTGATTGGAGAATCGCCGGAGAATACGGTTGTTTTTGTGGAAGTAAAGGCAAGGCGCAGCAATGCTTTCGGCAGTGCGGGAATGGCGGTGACAAAAGCTAAACAGCAGAAAATACGCCGTACCGCCCGGCAATATATTTACGAACATAAGCTTTCATGGCAGAAAGACTACCGTTTTGATGTGATTTTATTTGAAGATCACGGGCTGGAACATATTAAAAATGCTTTTTGACGGCGGCTGTCTTTCGCCGTAAGAAATGAACAGGAGATTTATATGAATTTAGAATGTACATCGGAATATGTGGACTGGGAAGCAGATGTACCGGTGATACGGTATCGGGCGCTGGACGCCCTCGGATGTGTGGAACATGGCTTTTCCACCCGGTTGGGCGGAGTCAGCGAGGGCATTTACAAGTCTATGAACCTGTCCTATACCCGCGGTGATAAAAAAGCCCATGTGGATGAAAATTTTCGGCGTTTTTGCGCCGCTGTCCATATGGATAAAAATAAAATTGTGTCAACGGATCAAACCCATACCACCAATGTGCGGGTTGTGACGGAGGCGGACGCGGGACACGGCATCCTCTGGCCTAAAAAATATTTTAATGTGGACGGCCAGGTGACCAATGTGCCGGGGCTGCCGCTGATTTCCTATCATGCGGATTGTGTTCCTCTGTTTTTTGTGGACCCGGTGAAAAAAGCCATCGGCCTTACCCATTCGGGATGGCGGGGAACAGCCGGGCGCATCGGCGCACGCACCGTGGAAGCCATGGCGGAAAATTATGGCTCCGAGCCGAAGGATATTGTGGGCGTTATCGGGCCGTCTATCTGCCAGTCCTGCTATGAAGTCAGCCGGGAAGTGGCGGAAGTTTTTGAGAAAGAATTTCGAATGAGCAGCATGTTAATGTACGCTAAGGGAAATGATAAATATCAGTTGAACCTGTGGGAAGCCAACCGGCAGGTGATGCTGGATGCGGGGATGCTCCCGGAAAATATCACGATAACTCATTGGTGTACAGGCTGCCACCCGGAGCTTCTCTGGTCCCATCGGAAAACCGGTAATGAGCGGGGAAGTCTGGCGGCATTTTTATGTCTCAAGTGAAAGAGGAATCTATAATGGAAGAAGGACACGTAATAAAAGCGGTGCTTCCGGGCAGTATTGGTGAAGAACTGGAATTGGAGCCGGGGGACCGGATTCTGGCCGTGAATAATCAGACAATTGAAGATGTTTTTGATTACCAGTATTTGATTGAGGATGAATATATTGAACTGACTGTACAGAAAATTGACGGTGAGGAATGGATTCTGGAGATTGAAAAGGATGCGGATGAGGATTTGGGAATCGAATTTGAATCCAGTCTGATGGATGATTATCATTCCTGCAGCAACAAATGTATTTTCTGTTTTATCGACCAGCTTCCGAAGGGCATGCGCTCTACCATGTATTTTAAAGATGATGATTCAAGACTGTCTTTCCTTCAGGGAAATTATATTACCTTAACAAATATGAAGGATAAGGATTTGGAGCGCATTATCAAATATAAATTGTCGCCGATTAATATTTCGGTGCATACGACCAATCCGGAGCTGCGCTGCATGATGCTTCACAACCGGTTTGCCGGAAAAATCATGGAGCAGATGCAGAAACTCTATGAAGCCGGCGTTCTTATGAATGGACAGATTGTTTTGTGCAAAGGTGTCAACGACGGCGATGAACTGCGAAAAACCATTGATGACCTGGGAAGTTTTCTTCCTTATATGGAAAGCCTGTCGGTGGTGCCTGTCGGATTGTCGGACCATCGGGAGGGACTTTATCCTCTGGAGGCTTTTACGCCGGAGGATGCCAGGGAAGTGATTGATATAATCCATGGTTATCAGAAAAAATTCATGGAAGAGTATGACACCCATTTTGTCCATGCCAGCGATGAATGGTATATTCTTGCAGGAGAACCGCTTCCTCCGGAAGAAAACTATGACGGCTATGTCCAGCTTGAAAACGGCGTCGGCATGCTTCGCCTGCAGGAACGGGAGTTCCATGAAGCGCTGAATGAGGATGCGGCGAAAAGAACACGGACATCGGAAAATCATTTTGAAAAAAGCCGTTTAAAAAAAGGCCGCTGTACGATTGCCACCGGAAAACTGGCCGGACCTTTTCTGAGGGAACTCATTAAGGATCTGAACGACGTTTATCCGAATATTCAGGCGGATGTTGTCGAGGTGACAAACTATTTCTTCGGTTCTCAGATTACCGTGTCCGGGCTGCTCACAGGGCAGGACATTATCCGGGCATTAAAGGGCCGGGATTTGGGAGAAAGGCTGCTGCTTCCTGTCAATGTGCTTCGCAGCGGCGAGGACGTGCTTTTGGATGATATGCATGTCTCAGAAATTGAAAAAACTTTACAAGTTCCGATTCGTATTGTACAATCAAACGGAAAAGATTTGTATGACGCGCTGATAGAAGAAGGAGATTAATATATATGAGTAAACCAATTGTGGCCGTTGTTGGGCGGCCGAATGTGGGAAAATCCACATTATTTAATGTGCTGGCCGGGCGCAAGATATCTATTGTAAAGGATACGCCGGGCGTGACCAGAGATCGGATTTATGCGGAAGTTACCTGGCTGGACAAGCAGTTTACAATGGTTGATACGGGCGGTATCGAACCGGAGAGCCGGGATTTGATTTTATCCAGTATGCGTGAGCAGGCTGAGATTGCCATTGCCACGGC
>ENA-ORML01002081-ORML01002081.1-human-gut-metagenome-genome-assembly--contig:-NODE-2081-length-14480-cov-4.567764_pt1 | contig 14480 bp, 9 predicted proteins | sample MGYA00242103_ERZ508995 | MGnify/ENA primary metagenome ERZ508995 (study PRJEB26280, sample SAMEA2338702) | human gut metagenome | biome: human gut; feature: human-associated habitat; material: faeces...
TCCTGGTAGGTCACCTTCCGCGCGTCATAGTTCATCTGGCTTCACCTCGTTCTTTGTGTTTCTTTTGCACTCTCTGTTGTGCCAAAAACTCCGGGACCACGGCTGCCGGAAGTACCAACTCTCCCTGGACGGCCTCCGGGAGACCCACGACCGCATCCGCCGCCCCGGCTCCTACGACGAGACCCTGGCGGCCATCCCCCTGCTGCAGCGGGCGGGCATCCACGTGGCCCTGATGGCCACCGTGTCCAAGTGGAACGTCCAGGAGATCCCCGCCCTGGTGGACGTGGCGGTGGAGCACCAGGCGGACATCTTCGCCTTTGCCCGGTACTGCCCCTCCCAGGCCGACCGGGACACCACCTGCTCACCCCTGGAATACCGGGCCCTGCTGGAAGCCTGCTGGGAGAAGTTCCAGGCCTACGAGGCCGCCGGGTGCCCAACCACCTTCTCCCGAAAGGACCACCTGTGGACCCTCTTCCTCTACGAGAAGGGCCTGTTTCCCATCGACGAGACCTTGGACCCGGACACCATCTACGACGGGTGCAACTGCGGCAACTGCCATATGACCATCCTCTCCGACGGGGCGGTGTACGCCTGCCGCCGGATGGAGAGCAAGGTGGGCAACGCCCTCACCGACGACCTCTACGACCTTTTCACCGGCCCGGCCTACGAGGCCTACCGCCAATACGACCAGTTTGAAAAGTGCGCCAAGTGTGAGCTGCTGCGGTTCTGCCGGGGCTGCCCGGCGGTGGCCGCCGGTTACCACGGCAGCCCCTATGCCCCAGACCCCCAGTGCTGGAAGGAGGTTCTTTGAGATGCAACCCGTGATGGAAACCATCCTCCACCGCCGGTCCATCCGGCGGTTTGCCCCGGAACAGATCCGGGAGGAGACCTTGGCGCAGATCCTCCAGGCCGGCCTCTATGCCCCCAGCGCCGGGGGGCGGCAGGGGGGCCTCTTCGCCGTGTGCCAGGACCGGGCCGTGAACACCCGCCTGGGCAAGATCAAACGGGCCAACGCCAAGCCTCGGATGGCCAAAAACGGCAACTACGTCGCCCGGGAGCAGCCCAGCATTGCCGATGACCCCCACCTCACCGACGCCTTCTACGGCGCCCCCACCGTGGTGACCTGCTTTGCCCCCAAGGGCTTCCTCTTCGCCGCCGAGGACTGCGCCATGGCCGCGGAGAACCTGATGCTGGCGGCGCTGGCGGCAAAACGTCATAGCCCGGAGAGCGACCCGTTAATGCTGGTCTTGGCGGCGGATCATGTGATTGCCGATGAAGACGCGTTCCGCGCCGCCGTGCGTAATGCCATGCCATATGCCGAAGCGGGCAAGCTGGTGACCTTCGGCATTGTGCCGGATCTACCTGAAACCGGTTATGGCTATATTCGTCGCGGTGAAGTGTCTGCGGGTGAGCAGGATGCGGTGGCCTTTGAAGTGGCGCAGTTTGTCGAAAAACCGAATCTGGAAACCGCCCAGGCCTATGTAGCAAGCGGCGAATATTACTGGAACAGCGGTATGTTCCTGTTCCGTGCCGGACGCTATCTCGAAGAACTGAAAAAATATCGCCCGGATATCCTCGATGCCTGCGAAAAAGCGATGAGCGCCGTCGATCCGGATCTCGATTTTATTCGCGTGGATGAAGAAGCGTTTCTGGCCTGCCCGGAAGAGTCGGTGGATTACGCGGTCATGGAACGTACGGCAGATGCCGTTGTGGTGCCGATGGATGCGGGCTGGAGCGATGTCGGTTCCTGGTCTTCATTATGGGAGATCAGCGCCCACACCGCCGAGGGCAACGTTTGCCACGGCGATGTGATTAATCACAAAACTGAAAACAGCTATGTGTACGCCGAATCTGGCCTGGTCACCACCGTCGGGGTGAAAGATTTGGTGGTAGTGCAGACCAAAGATGCGGTGCTGATTGCAGACCGTAACGCGGTGCAGGATGTGAAAAAAGTGGTCGAGCAGATCAAAGCCGATGGTCGCCATGAGCATAGGGTGCATCGCGAAGTGTATCGCCCGTGGGGCAAATATGACTCTATCGACGCAGGTGACCGCTACCAGGTGAAACGCATCACCGTGAAACCGGGCGAAGGCTTGTCGGTACAGATGCACCATCACCGCGCGGAACACTGGGTGGTGGTCGCGGGAACGGCAAAAGTCACCATTGACGGTGATATCAAACTGCTTGGTGAAAACGAGTCCATTTATATTCCGCTGGGGGCGACGCACTGCCTGGAAAACCCGGGGAAAATTCCGCTCGATTTAATTGAAGTGCGCTCCGGCTCTTATCTCGAAGAGGATGATGTGGTGCGCTTCGCGGATCGCTACGGACGGGTGTAAACGTCGCATCAGGAGCTGTTTGTCGGATGCGGCGTGAACGCCTTATCCGACCTACGGTTCGGATTTGTAGGCCTGATAAGACGCGGCAGCGTCGCATCAGGCAATGAATGCGAAACCGCGGTGTAAATAACGACAAAAACAAAATTGGCCGTTTCGGTCAGGGCCAACTATTGCCTGAAAAAGGGTAACGACATGAAAAAATTAACCTGCTTTAAAGCCTATGATATTCGCGGGAAATTAGGCGAAGAACTGAATGAAGATATTGCCTGGCGCATTGGTCGCGCTTATGGCGAATTTCTCAAACCGAAAACCATTGTGTTAGGCGGTGATGTCCGCCTCACCAGCGAAACCTTAAAACTGGCGCTGGCGAAAGGTTTACAGGATGCGGGCGTCGATGTGCTGGATATTGGCATGTCCGGCACCGAAGAGATCTATTTCGCCACGTTCCATCTCGGTGTGGATGGCGGCATTGAAGTTACCGCCAGCCATAACCCGATGGATTACAACGGCATGAAACTGGTGCGCGAAGGGGCTCGCCCGATCAGCGGTGATACCGGACTGCGCGACGTCCAGCGTCTGGCTGAAGCCAACGACTTCCCTCCCGTCGATGAAACCAAACGCGGTCGCTATCAGCAAATCAACCTGCGTGACGCTTACGTTGATCACCTGTTCGGTTATATCAATGTCAAAAACCTCACGCCGCTCAAGCTGGTGATTAACTCCGGGAACGGCGCGGCGGGTCCGGTGGTGGATGCCATCGAAGCCCGCTTTAAAGCCCTCGGCGCGCCCGTGGAATTAATCAAAGTACACAACACGCCGGACGGCAATTTCCCCAACGGTATTCCTAACCCGCTACTGCCGGAATGCCGCGACGACACCCGCAATGCGGTCATCAAACACGGCGCGGATATGGGCATTGCCTTTGATGGCGATTTTGACCGCTGCTTCCTGTTTGACGAAAAAGGGCAGTTTATCGAGGGCTACTACATTGTCGGCCTGCTGGCAGAAGCGTTCCTCGAAAAAAATCCCGGCGCGAAGATCATCCACGATCCACGTCTCTCCTGGAACACCGTTGATGTGGTGACTGCCGCGGGCGGCACGCCGGTGATGTCGAAAACCGGACACGCCTTTATTAAAGAACGTATGCGCAAGGAGGACGCCATCTACGGTGGCGAAATGAGCGCCCACCATTACTTCCGTGATTTCGCTTACTGCGACAGCGGCATGATCCCGTGGCTGCTGGTCGCCGAACTGGTGTGCCTGAAAGGAAAAACGCTGGGTGAACTGGTGCGCGACCGGATGACAGCGTTTCCGGCAAGCGGTGAGATCAACAGCAAACTGGCGCACCCCGTTGAGGCGATTAACCGCGTGGAACAGCATTTTAGCCGTGAGGCGCTGGCGGTGGATCGCACCGATGGCATCAGCATGACCTTTGCCGACTGGCGCTTTAACCTGCGCTCCTCCAACACCGAACCGGTGGTGCGGTTGAATGTGGAATCGCGCGGTGATGTGCCGCTGATGGAAGCGCGAACGCGAACTCTGCTGACGTTGCTGAACGAGTAATGTCGGATCTTCCCTTACCCCACTGCGGGTAAGGGGCTAATAACAGGAACAACGATGACAAATCTAAAAAAGCGCGAGCGAGCGAAAACCAATGCATCGTTAATCTCTATGGTGCAACGCTTTTCAGATATCACCATCATGTTTGCCGGGCTATGGCTGGTTTGCGAAGTCAGCGGACTGTCATTCCTCTACATGCACCTGTTGGTGGCGCTGATTACGCTGGTGGTGTTCCAGATGCTGGGCGGCATCACCGATTTTTATCGCTCATGGCGCGGTGTTCGGGCAGCGACAGAATTTGCCCTGTTGCTACAAAACTGGACCTTAAGCGTGATTTTCAGCGCCGGACTGGTGGCGTTCAACAATGATTTCGACACGCAACTGAAAATCTGGCTGGCGTGGTATGGGCTAACCAGCATCGGACTGGTGGTTTGCCGTTCAAGTATTCGCATTGGGGCGGGCTGGCTGCGTAATCATGGCTATAACAAGCGCATGGTCGCGGTGGCGGGGGATTTAGCCGCCGGACAAATGCTGATGGAGAGCTTCCGTAATCAGCCGTGGTTAGGGTTTGAAGTGGTGGGGGTTTACCACGACCCGAAACCGGGCGGCGTTTCTAACGACTGGGCGGGCAATCTGCAACAGCTGGTCGAGGACGCGAAAGCGGGCAAGATTCATAACGTCTATATCGCGATGCAAATGTGCGACGGCGCGCGAGTGAAAAAACTGGTCCATCAACTGGCGGACACCACCTGTTCGGTGCTGCTGATCCCCGATGTTTTTACCTTCAATATTCTTCATTCCCGTATCGAAGAGATGAACGGCGTACCGGTGGTGCCGCTGTATGACACGCCGCTTTCCGGGGTTAACCGCCTGCTAAAACGTGCGGAAGACATTGTGCTGGCGACGCTTATTCTGCTGCTGATCTCACCGGTGCTGTGCTGTATTGCGCTGGCGGTGAAACTCAGTTCACCAGGGCCGGTTATTTTCCGCCAGACTCGCTATGGCATGGATGGCAAGCCGATCAAAGTGTGGAAGTTCCGTTCCATGAAAGTGATGGAGAACGACAAAGTGGTGACTCAGGCGACGCAGAACGATCCGCGCGTCACCAAAGTGGGGAACTTTCTGCGCCGCACCTCGCTGGATGAACTGCCGCAGTTTATCAATGTGCTGACCGGGGGGATGTCGATTGTCGGTCCACGTCCACACGCGGTGGCGCATAACGAACAGTATCGCCAGCTCATTGAAGGCTACATGCTGCGCCATAAGGTGAAACCGGGCATTACCGGCTGGGCGCAGATTAACGGCTGGCGCGGCGAAACCGACACACTGGAGAAAATGGAAAAACGCGTCGAGTTCGACCTTGAGTACATCCGCGAATGGAGCGTCTGGTTCGATATCAAAATCGTTTTCCTGACGGTATTCAAAGGCTTCGTTAACAAAGCGGCATATTGATATGAGCTTACGTGAAAAAACCATCAGCGGCGCGAAGTGGTCGGCGATTGCTACGGTGATCATCATCGGCCTCGGGCTGGTACAGATGACCGTGCTGGCGCGGATTATCGACAACCACCAGTTCGGTTTGCTTACCGTGTCGCTGGTGATCATCGCGCTGGCAGATACGCTTTCTGACTTCGGTATCGCTAACTCGATTATTCAGCGAAAAGAAATCAGCCACCTTGAACTCACCACGCTGTACTGGCTGAACGTCGGGCTGGGGCTTGTGGTGTGCGTGGCGGTGTTTTTGTTGAGTGATGCCATTGGTGACGTGCTGAATAACCCGGACCTGGCACCGTTGATTAAAACATTGTCGCTGGCGTTTGTTGTGATCCCCCACGGGCAGCAGTTCCGCGCGTTGATGCAGAAGGAGCTGGAGTTTAAGAAAATTGGCATGATCGAAACTAACGCGATGCTGGCGGGTTGCTCTTTTACAGTGGTTAGTGCCCATTTCTGGTGTTGGAGATGACCGAGATCCTCGGTTATCTGGTCAATAGTGATGTGAGAACACTGCTATTTGGCTACTTCAGCCGCACAATTTATCGCCCCGGTCTGCATTTCTCGCTAGCGTCAGTTGCGCCGAACTTACGCTTTGGTGCCTGGCTGACGGCGGACAGCATCATCAACTATCTCAATACCAACCTTTCAACGCTGGTGCTGGCGCGTATTCTCGGCGCGGGCGTGGCAGGGGGATACAACCTGGCGTACAACGTGGCCGTTGTGCCGCCGATGAAGCTGAACCCGATCATCACCCGTGTGTTGTTTCCGGCATTCGCCAAAATTCAGGACGATACCGAAAAGCTGCGCGTTAACTTCTACAAGCTGCTGTCGGTAGTGGGGATTATCAACTTTCCGGCGCTGCTCGGGCTGATGGTGGTGTCGAATAACTTTGTACCGCTGGTCTTTGGTGAGAAGTGGAACAGCATTATTCCGGTGCTGCAATTGCTGTGTGTGGTGGGTCTGCTGCGTTCGGTGGGTAACCCGATTGGTTCGCTGCTGATGGCGAAAGCGCGGGTCGATATCAGCTTTAAATTCAACGTATTCAAAACATTTCTGTTTATTCCGGCGATTGTTATTGGTGGGCAGATGGCGGGCGCAATCGGCGTCACGCTCGGTTTCCTGCTGGTGCAGATTATCAACACCATTCTGAGTTACTTCGTGATGATTAAACCGGTTCTTGGTTCCAGTTATCGCCAGTACATCCTGAGTTTGTGGCTGCCGTTTTATCTCTCGCTGCCGACGCTGGTGGTCAGTTATGTGCTGGGCATTGTGCTGAAAGGGCAACTGGCGCTGGGGATGCTGCTGGCGGTGCAAATAGCCGCGGGCGTGCTGGCGTTTGTGGTGATGATTGTGCTGTCGCGCCATCCGCTGGTGGTGGAAGTGAAGCGTCAGTTTTGTCGCAGCGAAAAAATGAAAATGCTTTTACGGGCGGGGTGAGTTGTTGTTTTCGGTTCCGACAACGGTTGCCGGGTGCAGCGTAAAACGCCTTATCCATCCTACGGTTCTGTGCTCGGGACCTGTAGGCCTGATAAGACGCGTCAGCGTCGCATCAGGCACTGAATGCCGGATGCGGCGTGAACGCCTTATCCGGCCTACGGTTCTGTGCTCGGGTCTTGTAGGCCTGATAAGACGCGCCAGCGTCGCATCAGGCAAAAAGCGGCAACGAAAAAAACAAACGCAGCCTCACCTGGCATCAAATTTATGAGGAAAAAATGAAATTACTTATTCTGGGCAACCACACTTGCGGCAATCGTGGCGACAGCGCCATCCTGCGCGGCTTACTTGATGCCATCAACATTCTCAATCCACACGCCGAAGTGGATGTGATGAGCCGCTATCCGGTCAGTTCTTCCTGGCTGCTCAACCGCCCGGTAATGGGCGATCCGCTGTTCCTGCAAATGAAACAACACAACAGCGCAGCGGGCGTTGTCGGGCGCGTTAAAAAAGTCCTCCGTCGCCGCTACCAGCATCAGGTACTGCTCTCGCGCGTCACCGACACTGGCAAGCTGCGTAATATCGCCATCGCCCAGGGATTCACCGACTTCGTGCGCCTGCTGTCAGGTTACGACGCCATTATCCAGGTCGGAGGATCGTTTTTTGTCGATCTCTACGGCGTGCCGCAGTTTGAACATGCGCTTTGCACGTTTATGGCGAAAAAGCCGCTGTTTATGATTGGTCACAGCGTCGGCCCCTTCCAGGATGAGCAATTTAACCAACTGGCGAACTACGTTTTTGGTCACTGTGACGCGCTGATCCTGCGCGAATCGGTCAGCCTTGATCTGATGAAACGCAGCAATATCACCACTGCAAAAGTGGAACATGGCGTCGATACCGCGTGGCTGGTCGATCACCACACAGAAGACTTCACCGCCAGCTATGCTGTTCAACACTGGCTGGACGTTGCCGCACAACAGAAAACGGTGGCAATTACCCTGCGCGAACTGGCACCGTTCGACAAACGTCTCGGCACCACTCAACAAGCGTATGAAAAAGCCTTTGCCGGGGTGGTAAATCGCATTCTCGATGAAGGGTATCAGGTGATTGCGCTCTCCACCTGTACGGGCATCGACAGCTATAACAAAGACGACCGCATGGTGGCGCTCAACCTGCGCCAGCATATCAGCGATCCTGCCCGTTATCACGTAGTGATGGATGAACTCAACGATCTGGAAATGGGCAAAATTCTCGGTGCCTGTGAACTCACCGTCGGTACGCGCCTGCACTCCGCCATTATCTCAATGAACTTTGCTACTCCGGCGATTGCCATCAACTATGAACATAAATCCGCCGGGATTATGCAGCAGCTGGGACTACCGGAGATGGCAATTGATATCCGTCATTTATTAGACGGCAGCCTGCAAGCGATGGTTGCGGATACCTTAGGCCAGCTTCCGGCGCTGAACGCACGACTTAGCGAAGCCATCAGTCGTGAGCGTCAGACGGGAATGCAGATGGTGCAATCTGTGCTTGAGCGCATCGGGGAGGTGAAATGAAGGTCGGCTTCTTTTTACTGAAATTTCCGCTGTCTTCGGAAACCTTCGTCCTCAATCAAATTACCGCGTTTATTGATATGGGCTTTGAGGTGGAGATTGTCGCGCTGCAAAAAGGCGACACCCAGAACACCCACGCGGCATGGACGAAATACAACCTTGCCGCAAGAACCCGTTGGTTACAGGACGAACCTACGGGCAAAGTGGCGAAGCTACGCCACCGTGCCAGCCAGACGTTACGAGGCATTCATCGTAAAAATACCTGGCAGGCGCTCAACCTCAAACGCTATGGCGCAGAGTCGCGGAATCTGATTTTGTCTGCCATTTGCGGCCAGGTCGCAACACCGTTTCGCGCCGATGTGTTCATCGCTCATTTTGGTCCAGCGGGGGTAACCGCAGCAAAACTCCGCGAACTGGGTGTCATTCGCGGCAAAATTGCCACCATTTTCCACGGCATTGATATTTCCAGTCGGGAAGTGCTCAACCACTACACTCCCGAATATCAACAACTGTTTCGCCGTGGCGACCTGATGTTACCGATAAGCGATTTGTGGGCCGGAAGGCTGCAAAAAATGGGCTGCCCGAGGGAAAAAATCGCCGTATCGCGTATGGGCGTGGACATGACGCGCTTTAGCCCGCGTCCGGTGAAAGCGCCCGCAACGCCGCTGGAAATCATATCTGTCGCACGCTTAACCGAGAAAAAAGGCCTGCATGTGGCGATCGAAGCCTGCCGTCAGTTGAAAGAGCTGGGCGTGGCATTTCGCTATCGCATCCTCGGCATTGGCCCGTGGGAACGACGCCTGCGCACGCTCATCGAACAATATCAACTGGAAGATGTGGTAGAGATGCCTGGCTTTAAACCGAGCCATGAAGTGAAAGCGATGCTCGACGACGCGGATGTCTTCCTGTTGCCATCGGTAACGGGCGCGGATGGTGATATGGAAGGCATTCCGGTAGCGCTCATGGAAGCGATGGCGGTCGGCATTCCAGTAGTTTCCACTCTGCATAGCGGAATACCGGAACTGGTGGAGGCCGACAAATCCGGCTGGCTGGTGCCTGAGAACGATGCTCGTGCACTGGCGCAACGACTGGTGGCGTTTAGCCAACTGGACACCGACGAACTGGCTCCGGTCGTCAAACGTGCGCGCGAAAAAGTCGAACACGATTTTAACCAGCAGGTGATCAATCGAGAACTCGCCAGCTTGCTGCAGGCTTTATAGAGGAGAACGCATGCCATTTAAAAAACTCTCCCGACGCACCTTCCTGACGGCAAGCTCGGCGCTTGCCTTCCTCCATACCCCTTTCGCTCGCGCACTTCCTGCCCGACAAAGCGTCAATATCAACGACTACAATCCACACGACTGGATCGCCTCATTTAAACAAGCCTTCAGCGAAGGGCAAACGGTCGTCGTGCCTGGCGGATTGGTTTGCGACAATATCAACACTGGCATCTTCATCCCCCCTGGCAAAACGTTACACATCCTGGGAAGCCTGCGCGGCAACGGCAGAGGGCGATTTGTCTTACAGGACGGCAGCCAGGTGACAGGGGAGGAGGGCGGCAGTATGAATAACATCACCCTGGATGTGCGTGGTTCTGACTGCACCATCAAAGGGCTGGCGATGAGCGGCTTTGGTCCGGTAACGCAGATTTATATCGGCGGCAAAAACAAACGGGTCATGCGCAACCTGACCATCGATAACCTGACCGTTAGCCACGCTAATTACGCCATCTTACGCCAGGGATTTCATAACCAGATAATCGGTGCCAACATCACCAACTGTAAGTTCAGCGACTTACAGGGCGACGCCATTGAATGGAACGTGGCAATTAACGACAGTGATATTTTGATCTCCGACCATGTCATCGAGCGCATCAACTGTACTAACGGCAAAATCAACTGGGGCATTGGCATAGGCCTTGCGGGAAGCACTTACGATAATAATTACCCGGAAGATCAGGCAGTGAAAAACTTTGTCGTGGCGAATATCACGGGATCGGATTGTCGGCAGTTGATACATGTTGAAAATGGTAAACATTTTGTTATTCGTAATATCAAAGCCCGCAATATCACGCCGGATTTCAGTAAGAAAGCAGGCATTGATAACGCCACAGTCGCTATTTACGGTTGTGACAATTTCGTGATTGATAATATTGAAATGATTAATAGCGCCGGGATGTTAATTGGCTATGGGGTAATTAAAGGCAAATATCTCTCGATACCGCAAAATTTCCGAGTGAATAATATTCAACTGGATAACACTCACCTTGCTTATAAATTGCGCGGCATCCAAATCTCCGCCGGGAATGCTGTCTCCTTTGTGGCACTGACTAACATTGAGATGAAGCGTGCCTCGCTTGAGCTACACAATAAACCGCAACACCTTTTTATGCGTAATATCAAGGTGATGCAGAAATCCTCTGTTGGACCAGCATTGAGCATGAACTTTGACATGCGCAAAGACGTTCGCGGCGTCTTTATGGCGAAAAAAGAAACACTGCTATCTCTTGCAAATGTTCATGCGGTGAATGAAAGAGGGCAAAGCTCCGTCGATATCGACAGGATAAATCACCATATTGTTAATGTGGAAAAGATTAACTTTAGATTGCCGGAACGGAGGGAGTAGATTTGCGACCATTCCTGGAAAAATGGAGCCATACTTAGGAACAATGCTACTGCAATCCACAACGAAGCGGCGTAACATCACAAGTAATTCAGTAATCAATTCAGGGTAATTGATGCTGGCGAAAAAAATCGAACAAGCTATAATTCAGCAACCATTTTACAGGTGGATGAAATAATGACGAATTTAAAAGCAGTTATTCCTGTAGCGGGTCTAGGGATGCATATGTTGCCTGCTACTAAGGCGATTCCCAAAGAGATGCTACCGATCGTCGACAAGCCAATGATTCAGTACATTGTTGACGAGATTGTGGCTGCAGGGATCAAAGAAATCCTCCTGGTAACTCACGCGTCCAAAAACGCGGTCGAAAACCACTTCGACACCTCTTATGAATTAGAATCTCTCCTTGAACTGCGCGTGAAGCGTCAGCTGCTGGCGGAAGTACAGTCCATCTGTCCGCCGGGCGTGACCATTATGAACGTGCGTCAGGGCGAACCTTTAGGTTTAGGCCACTCCATTTTGTGTGCACGACCCGCCATTGGTGACAACCCATTTGTTGTGGTATTGCCGGACGTTGTGATCGACGACGCCAGTGCCGACCCGCTGCGCTACAACCTTGCTGCCATGATTGCGCGCTTCAATGAAACGGGCCGCAGCCAGGTGCTGGCAAAACGTATGCCGGGTGACCTCTCTGAATACTCCGTCATTCAGACCAAAGAACCACTGGATCGTGAAGGTAAAGTCAGCCGCATCGTCGAATTTATCGAAAAACCGGATCAGCCGCAGACGCTGGACTCAGACATCATGGCCGTTGGTCGCTATGTGCTTTCTGCCGATATTTGGCCGGAACTGGAACGTACTCAGCCTGGTGCATGGGGACGTATTCAGCTGACTGATGCTATTGCCGAGCTGGCGAAAAAACAGTCCGTTGATGCCATGCTGATGACTGGGGACAGTTACGACTGCGGTAAAAAAATGGGTTATATGCAGGCATTTGTGAAGTATGGACTACGCAACCTCAAAGAAGGGGCGAAGTTCCGTAAAGGGATTGAGAAGCTGTTAAGCGAATAATGAAAATCTGACCGGATGTAACGGTTGATAAGAAAATTATAACGACAGTGAAGATTCGTGGCGAAAGTAATTTGTTGCGAATATTCCTGCCGTTGTTTTATATAAACAATCAGAATAACAACGAGTTAGCAATAGGATTTTAGTCAAAGTTTTCCAGGATTTTCCTTGTTTCCAGAGCGGATTGGTAAGACAATTAGCGTTTGAATTTTTCGGGTTTAGCGCGAGTGGGTAACGCTCGTCACATCGTAGACATGCATGTAGTGCTCTGGTAGCTGTAAAGCCAGGGGCGGTAGCGTGCATTAACACCTCTATTAATCAACCTAAGAGCCGCTTATTTCACAGCATGCTCTGAAGTTATATGGAATAAATAAGTGAAGATACTTGTTACTGGTGGCGCAGGATTTATTGGTTCTGCTGTAGTTCGTCACATTATAAATAATACGCAGGATAGTGTTGTTAATGTCGATAAATTAACGTACGCCGGAAACCTGGAATCACTTGCTGATGTTTCTGATTCTGAACGCTATGTTTTTGAACATGCGGATATTTGCGATGCTGCTGCAATGGCGCGAATTTTTTCTCAGCATCAGCCGGATGCAGTGATGCACCTGGCTGCTGAAAGCCATGTTGACCGTTCAATTACAGGCCCTGCTGCATTTATTGAAACGAATATTGTGGGTACTTATGTTCTTTTAGAAACAGCCCGTCAATACTGGTCCTCACTGGATAGTGCGCGAAAGGCGACATTCCGCTTCCATCACATCTCTACTGATGAAGTTTATGGGGATTTACCGCATCCGGATGAGGTTGCGCAGGGGAGTATTCTTCCTCTCTTCACGGAACAAACCGCCTATGCGCCGAGTAGTCCTTATTCGGCTTCAAAAGCCTCCAGCGACCATCTCGTTCGTGCCTGGCTGCGTACATACGGTCTTCCAACAATGGTGACCAACTGTTCGAATAACTATGGCCCATACCATTTCCCTGAAAAGTTGATTCCCTTGGTTATTCTCAATGCTCTCGAAGGGAAATCGTTACCCATTTATGGTAAAGGCGATCAGATTCGCGACTGGCTCTATGTTGAAGACCATGCCCGTGCGTTATATACCGTGGTGACGAAAGGAATCCCTGGTGAGACCTACAACATCGGTGGCCATAACGAGAAGAAAAATCTCGATGTTGTACATACCATCTGCGACCTGCTGGATGAGATCGTACCTAAAGCAGTGTCATACCGTGAACAAATCACCTATGTTGCCGATCGTCCAGGCCATGACCGTCGATACGCGATCGATGCGGATAAAATCAGCCGTGAGCTCGGTTGGAAACCGCAAGAGACGTTCGAAAGTGGGATTCGCAAAACGGTTGAATGGTATCTGGCAAACACCTCATGGGTTGAAAATATCAAAAGTGGGGCGTACCAAACCTGGATTGAGCAGAACTACAAGATGCGTTAGTAACTGATAAAGGTAGCTAAATTGTATCAAAAATTAGCAAATTTAAAAAATATAATACAAGGTTTATAATTATGAAGGTAATTGAGACTCCACTTGCTGGTTGTGTAATCATTGAGCCAAAAGTCTTTGGTGACTCTCGTGGTTTCTTTTTGGAAGCATGGCATCAGAAGAAATATCACGACATAGGAATAACTGAGGCATTTGTACAAGATAATCGATCACGCTCAGCAAGAAATGTGCTTCGAGGTTTACATTTTCAAAAAAATAATCCTCAAGGTAAATTAGTAAGTGTCATCAGTGGAGAAGTTTTTGATGTGGCTGTTGATTTAAGACCTGGATCTTCGTCTTTTGGAAAGCATGTAGGTGTTATACTTTCTGGGGATAAAAATAATCAAATCTATATCCCACCTGGATTTGCACATGGTTTTTGTGTATTAAGTGAGTATGCGGATTTCCATTACAAATGCACAGACTTCTATGATCCTACCGATGAAGGGGGGATAATCTGGAATGACAAAGAACTGAATATACAATGGCCGATAGACATGCCAATTATGTCATCTAAAGACAACGCGTTAATTAGTTTTTCAGAATTTAAAGAAGCTAGCTTATAAGCATAACAGTTTAAATTAGCTTCCTGTCATTATTAATACATAGAGCAAAAGGCTATAGTATTATGAAGTATACAGTCGTTGGTAGTTCAGGTTTCATTGGTTCACATATGGTAACATTTTTAGAATCAATGAATAAAGAATGTTTCTGCCCTGACAGAGACTATCTTTATAACAAAGAAATTGACCTTGGTACCGTCTTTTATTGCGCAGGCTATGGCGATTGCAAAAGTGATGCCTATAATGTTGTGGATGCAAATGTCAATAAGCTAAAAGTAATACTTACACAAGCTAATTTCCAGAAATTAGTCTACATTTCTTCCACTCGTGTATATTTGA
>ENA-ORML01002095-ORML01002095.1-human-gut-metagenome-genome-assembly--contig:-NODE-2095-length-14370-cov-14.798882_pt1 | contig 14370 bp, 16 predicted proteins | sample MGYA00242103_ERZ508995 | MGnify/ENA primary metagenome ERZ508995 (study PRJEB26280, sample SAMEA2338702) | human gut metagenome | biome: human gut; feature: human-associated habitat; material: faeces...
TTTACTTATCCATCGCACACGACAAAGGGCTGTGTGCCCTTGTCAAGCGATGTAACTATTCTTGCCAAAGGAATACTTTTACCGCGTTTATACTTACTCTGTTTTCTTTTTCACAATAAGATTAAATTCAATAATCCGGCTGATCTGTTTAACAACAAGCAAAAGGTTTAGCATGATAATGGAAAAAACATAATAAGACACAGCTGAGATAATCACTTTCAAAAGTGTTATGTCTATGTGCAGCCAAGTGTAATCTCCATCACTCAGAACGATTATCACCAATCCGTATAAAAGAAGAAAAACGCACATTAATACATCGAAGAACACAACATTTATCGTTGTCTTTACGACGTCCCTGCCTTTCTTTCGCTGCTGCTCATCCCTGACTTCTGAAAAATCGTAATTGCACAAAATGCTGAGTGACGCCAAAAGCATGGAAAGAATAATCCCCAGTATGACGCCTATTTCCGAATAAAAGCGCGTTCCTGCCGTGTACAGCAACGCTAGTCCCACAGAGAATAAAAGCGGCAAAATAAAAAATACAATTGTAGAACCACGGATTAGCTTTCTATATTCTTGAACGATTTCATGTATATTGAAAAAAGGTTCATTCTTTCTTAGCAAACTGACACTCATAATTCCCGCTGAGATCAAGACCATCAGTATTCCAATGATTTTCAAGGTTCGCATAACTATATTTCACCCCTATTCCCCCAAACCATCCGTTCTTTATACATATCAGCAGTAGAAATCATATAATTTCTAATCTTATCTGCGCTTCTTTCTCGCACTAATGTTTCGGGTATTTCCTCAACTATACTTAGTCTTTCAATGTTTCGCAAACGCATAGTACGCGTTCTTTCCCCCAGTTTGAATTGGATCGAGATGTCATCGTAGTCTTCTCCCTCTGGTATTTCAAAAACACCAGTTTCATCCGCATGTTGAAACATCGTAAGAAGCTTTAATTTCCATTCCGGCTTTAGTGTCGGACGAATAAAAACACGTTCCTCACGCCCTGTTGCAATAAGCATATTATCAGCCGGGTTTTGTGATACCCTTTCCCGAATCAGTGTAAGTTTATACAGGCTTCCTTGCTGAATCAGTTTCTCGATAAAGGAAGCAATAGAAACGCTGCGTGTTTCAAACGTTAAATCAAATTTTCCAAAGAAGTCGCGCAATCTTTCAGTTGTTATTGTTTTTACACCATAGGCACCAATACTTTGAAACACCAGGATTCCTTTTTTAATTTGCAGATTCCCAATATCATGCGGGATATAGACAACACAAAGAAACTCTTTTACATCCGATTCATTTTCCTTCCGATGGTATGTGACGACTTGTGAAGTTCTGTCGGTGATTTCACCTTCAACACCGTACCCTCCAGACTTGATAACGAATGACACAGCAGTATATGTATCACGAACGATCTTACAAAAGCTATTTTCTTTCACAGAAAACAACTTCATCTTAATTGTATCATCTGTAAATTTGCTATTTTCCTGGCAAAAAATTTGAAAAAATTTGGCTGCATCTTCAATTCGTAATGTCTCGTTTTCAAGTTTCAGTTCGTATTGCTGATTTAATGGATAGACATTCTCCTCTCCGCGGGAAAACCTTTGCTTAAGGTTAAAACTACACACAAGCATACCTTGGCTAGTAATCATAACTTCTCCTCTCTATTTCAAAGCAACTAGCGTTTTCGACCTTTTCAGGTCTTTAACCGTTTCCGCAAACAGCAATTCACCGTTTACTTTCTAATCTCATGCCATCGCAAAGACGTTTTACAGCGATACTATTTCAACCTATACTTCTTCTCCGCCCCTCTGCCGACGACCTCGATCAGCCCTTCCTCGTTCATCTGGCGGGTCAGCAGATAGGCTCTGGTCTTTTTGATATGCAGCAGCTCCTGCAACTCCTCGTCGCGCATTTCACCGTATTCCTTGAGGTAGTCCAGAACGATTTTCATCTGCGGCGTAATGATCGGCGCGGCAGGCTTTGCTTCTGCCGCGTTTTCTGCGCCCGCAGAAGCGGCGTTCATGTTCGGCAGTACGATTCGGAATGCATTTGTCGTTGCCTCGATGCTGGGCTGGACGGGGCAGCTTGCATAGAGCTTGAAAATGCGGCGGATGCCGGTGCCGTAGCTTTCAATCAGGCGCAGGCGGTGAAAAATCTCTGCCAGCTTTTTATTCCTCGGCTGAGAAACGCCGAGGCGGATATCCTCCGTGGAAAGGCCGGGCAGGAGGCCGCCCAGAGAAATAAATTCCATTTTGCTGTCGTTCACGTTGATGATAATGCTGCCGCTGAAGCTGTAGTCCCGATGCACCAGCGCATTGAGCAGCGCTTCGCGGATGGCTTCCTCGGGATAGTCCTGTTTATCCGTACGGACGACGCCCTTGATGGTAGAGACGGTTCTGTTGCACAGCGCCAGATAGTTGATCGAGTTTTCAAACTGCTTGAAGATCGAGCCGCCAAACTCCTTGCTGTCCCGGAACTCGGTGCAGGATTCATCGTTGAATACGGCGATTTTCGTCGTGTGCTGGCACTGGTCGGACAGAAGCAGCGCCAGATTGGTGTACTGATCGTCGTGAATGTTCCGAAGCCCCAGCGCAATGTACTTGTCTTCTGAAAAATCCACCTTGTACCGCTTGAACGCAGCCGCTGCTTCGTCAAAGGTCAGATCTTGCCGCACGGTGCGCATTTCTTCAAACACGTCGCCATCCGAATCTTTGATCATCTGCCGGATCTGCTCCGGCGACGCCTGTACACTCGTCGCGCCCTGCCGCACATAAACGCCGGCGGGCTTCAGACCCTTGCCCTTCAGATAATACGGCTTATAGCTGCCCTCACCGACCTCAATGCGGATGACCTTGTTCTCCTGCAGCACATAGCGCACGAACATCGTCACATCCGGTTGAATGGCGTCGCGGATGCCGTTCGTCAGCCGCGTGTATGTCTCGTCCACATTGTCAATACCTGTCACATTGCCCTGATCGTCAATGCCGATATAGATCACACCGCCATCCGTATTCGTAAAGGCGATGACTTCCTTGTAAATATCTTCTGTCAGTTGAGATTTATATTCCATGCGCTCGTTTTCGTACTGCATCAATCACACCTCCGTGTTGGTTATTTTTATTATACCACTATTTTCACATGAAACAAGTGAAAATAGTGAAAATTCACATAAAAATTTACAGGAATTGAATATTCAAAACTTCTCTGCTTGAACATAAAGGCCCGCACCGCTTTCACCAATGCAGGCCCATTTTATATGTCTTTCAGCGCATGATACACATCCCGCCAGAGGTGCAGGCCGCTGCCGGGGTATCGGCTGCGCAGGCGCTCCAATGCGGCTTTTCTTGCTTTTGTTACGCCGTCCGTCGAGAGCATTTCGCGCAGGCCAAGCTCGTCCGCAGACAGCTTCTCGTAGCCGAACACGCCGTAGGTATGGCCGAGGATCGCGCGGTCTTTCGCGCTGAGCGTACGGAAAAGCTGCTCCAGTTCCTCCGTGCAGACCTGCCGGTAAACAGCCTGTTCCGGCGTGAGAGCGTGCTGGTCGAGCAGCAGCCACGCAAGCGGATCATCGTCCGGATCAGTATCTGAAAGCGCAGAGACAGGAAGCGGCTTCGTCTTGCAGCCGATCAGCTGCGCAGCTTTTTCAGCGGAAACGCCGAGCGTCTGTGCAACTTCATCCAGAGGAAGCAACTCCTCCTTGTGCAGCCGCTGTGCCTGCTTTACGCGCTGCATTTCGTCTTTTGGCAACGCCGCTGCACCGAGATTTGCCTCCAAATAGCGGTACATTTTCCCGCGCAGAAACGGATGCAGATATGTGGTCAATTTTCCGCGATCCTCGTCATACACCCCGGTGGAAAGGCGTTCACAAAGCTCTAACGCACCTTCGGCGCACAGTTCATCCAGCGTTTCTTTGTCTGTACAGCCAAAGTTCTGCGCTGCATCCTTTGCAACAGAAGCGATGAACCCCTGCATTTGCAGATAAAGCTGCTCAAAGGCTTCCGTGTCGCCGCTGAGATATTGCCGGTACAGTTCTTCGTTCGTCATAAGCTGTCACCTCCTCACGCAGCACCGTCAGTTTTGCTTTCTTGGACGGCCTACGGGTTTGCTTTTGCGCTGCACATCGCAGAGCGGATAGAGATTTCTGGTTGCCAGGGATTCGTTGAAGGCTTCATAGGGCATACCGGGCTGTGTTCGTGCCTCGTGGTAAAGCTCCTCTGCCTTTGCCCGCAGGCGCATCTGCTCCTCTGCCGTGATAATGCCGCGGGCTTTGTCCTTGTCGATGCGCTGATAGCAGCGGGAAAGCGCCTGCGTCAATGGACTGTCCGCCGCTGTTTCTTTGATGCCGCGCGTTCGATAACCGAGCTGTGCACAGGAATAGCGCGGATTATCCGGATTCGGGGAATCGCAGTATTTTGTATGATAGCCCTTTTGCAGCAGAAAAAGCCTGCCGCATAGTTCACACTTCCGAATCAGATGCCCGGCTTCCAGTCCTTTATAGAAATCCAACTTCAAAAGCGTTTGCAAATGCTCTGTTTCGTAATACTCAAAAATCCTGAACTGCCCTGAAGCCGGTGCTGATTCCCGCGGCACAAGATGGATCCTGACATCATCAAAGAGCGTATAATTGCCGCTGCCTTCTATCGGATTGGCAATCCACTTGTGCCGGAATTCCGGAAAGAGAAATCCGTTCAAGGCCGCAATATATTGGTTCGGTGACAGATGTTCAAGTCTGGAAAGCGCCTCCCGAATAAACGCGCGCAGCGTCTGACAGACGGAGGCGACATCTTTAAGCACCTGCACATAGTTCATGCAGTATGCTTTATAGAGCTGCCACTTCAGGTCTAACGGCACGGGTGCGATCAGCAGCGCCGGCGTTTTCGCCTCCGGCTTTGGCGGAATGGGCGGATACAAGTTCAAATACCATTCCCGCTGCGTCTCGCTCAATTCCTCCGGATTTTTGATTCTGCCGTATTTCTTCGGATTTTCTAAGTAGTCTTCATATGCACAGATCTGACGTAAAATCTCGTGGTCGTGCGCATCCATTTCAAGCGGATCGCCCTCTGCAACCGGCATTTCTGTGAGCTGCTTCGCCTCTGTCAGAATATATGCGTCCGTCTGAATCAGACGAAAAATACGGTGTCGGCAGAGTGCTTCATTCAGGCGGAGCATCTGTTCATTGGCCTGATGCCAGTCGGTCAGCGTGTGTGTTTTTTCATAACGCGCCATACCTTCCATTGCAGATTGCAAGCGGCTGTCAAGCGCTTGATATTCCTCCGGCGTGATATTCAAAACCTCTGTTGTCAGTGCTCCAAGCGGAAATTCTTCTCCGTAAATGCCAAGCGTTTTTTCTCCAACATAAAACGTAATGGACTGAAACATACGCTTCTCCTTTGAAAACCTGTCCGCAAATGATTTTTATTTGTCTGCTATTACTCTGAGTGTATCAGAAAAATCTCCATACTACAAGTAGAAAGGTGCGTGCCGCGAAAATCGTGGTGCGCACCTTTACTTTTTGATTCGGAGGAGATTTTTTGACAGGAAACACACCATTAAAACTGATTTCCATGAGCGAAATCAACGCGGAGGAGGTGCAATGGCTCTGGTATCCGTACATCCCGCTGGGCAAGCTGACGATCATTCAAGGCGACCCCGGCGAGGGCAAAACGAGCTTCATTCTGGCAGTCATTGCAGCTCTGACGCGCGGCGATCCGCTGCCGGAGTGCGAGCAGGCAGCGGAGCCGATGAACGTGATCTACCAGACAGCCGAGGACGGTCTGGCGGATACCATCAAGCCAAGGTTAGAGAGCGCAGGTGCAGACTGCACACGTGTTCTGGTCATCGACGAGGGCAAACGGGAGCTGACGCTCTGCGACGCAAGGCTGGAAGAAGCGATCCGCAGGACAGGGGCAAAGCTGATCGTGCTTGACCCGCTGCAGGCGTACCTCGGAAGCGATGTGGATATGCACCGCGCAAACGAGGTGCGTCCGGTACTCAAACGACTTTCCCTGATGGCGGAGCGCACACAATGCGCCGTCATTCTGATCGGGCACATGAACAAGGCGCAGGGCTTAAAATCCAGCTATCGCGGCCTCGGCTCTATCGACTTCCGCGCTTCAGCCAGAAGCGTTTTGATCGTCGGGCGGCTGAAAAGCGGCGATACGCTCCGCATTGTCGCGCAGGACAAGAACAGCCTTGCACCGGAGGGCGCAGCCATTGCATTTGAACTTCATCCGGAGCATGGCTTTCAGTGGAAGGGCTTCTGCGATGCGACTGTTGACAACATCCTGAACGGCACAGGGCAGGTGCAGACAAAGACCATGCAGATGGAAGACGAGCTGCGCAGGTTTTTGACGCAGCCAAGACCAGCCGAAGAAGTCCTTGCGCTTGCAAAGCAGCTCGGCATTTCAGAGCGGACGCTGAAAATCGCAAAGCGAAATCTCGGCATTCTTTCGGAGCGCCGCGCCGACCAATGGCTCTGGCGCTTGCCGGAGCAAGAGGGTAAGGGGGTAACGCCTTGAACGGTTTGCATCCTTGCACCCTTCCACAGCGGGCACCGTTCGCCGCCGAGAGGCGCGTACCGCCGCTGTGTGCGGCTTTCGGGGCAGACTGCGTGTCCGTACTAGGAACGGCGATGCAATCTGTATACGCATGGCGATCAGGTCTTGAAAACTCGAATTTGACGCAATTTCATAAGAAAAACGATTTTCAAGCTTCCAATACTGGTCATATTGTGTTATTCTTTTTACATAATAACAGGAAATGGAGCGTGAAACTATGCCGCTGGTACAGGCGAAATGCACCAACTGCGGTGCAGATCTGGAAATCGACAACACAAAGGACGCCGCTATCTGCCCGTATTGTGGGACTGCGTTCATTGTAGAAAAAGCGATCAACAACTATAATACTACCAACCAGATTCATGCCGGCACTGTCAATATCTACGGCGGAAACTCTGCCGATTTTGTGATTCGCGGCGGTGTTCTGGAAAAGTACAACGGAGCGGCAACGGAGGTTGTAGTTCCAAACAATGTAAAAACCATTGGAGCGTACGCTTTTAGGAATTGTATTGGAATCACATCTGTTGTGCTCCCGGATTCGGTGCAGGAGATTCCGGAGTGGGCCTTTTGCGGATGCAGTTCGCTCACCTCGGTCACAATTCCAACTTCAGCTCAGAAGATTGGAAGCTGTGCATTTTTTGGATGCAGTTCACTTACCTCGGTCACGATTCCGACTTCGGTTCGGAAGATTGAACATTCTGCATTTTCCGGGTGTAGCTCAGTCACCTCGCTCACAATTCCAACTTCGGTTCAAGAGATCGGCAGCTTTGCATTTTCTGAATGCAGTTCGCTTTCCTCGGTCACGATTCTAGCTTCGGTTCAGGAGATCGGTAGCTCTGCTTTTTCCAAATGCAGTTCGCTTACCTCGGTCACAATTCCAACTTCAGTTCAGAAGATTGGAAGCTGTACATTTTCTGGATGTAGTTCGCTTACCTCGGTCACAATTCCAACTTCAGTTCAGGAGATTGGAGGCGGTGCATTTTCTGGATGCAGCGCGCTCACCTCGGTTAGAATACCTAGTTCAGTAAAACTCATCGACAATTACGCATTTTCAGGTTGCACAGCGTTACGCAAAGTAAAAATAGATGGTGAGCCTGAGATTCGTAGCAGCGCTTTTAAGGAATGTAATATTCAAACTGTCGAAGCCTCAGAGGCGTGGAAAAAGAAAAACTGGAATGCATTTAAGAACGAGCAGCAGTCGCGTAACGGCGGCTGCTATGTCGCAACTGCCGTCTATGGCTCCTACGACTGTCCGGAAGTCTGGACGCTGCGGCGTTTCCGCGACAATATGCTGGACCGGACATGGTATGGTCGCGCGTTTATCCGCGCCTATTACGCCGTCAGCCCGACGCTGGTGCGATGGTTCGGAACGGCGGACTGGTTCCGCAGCCTGTTCAAAGCACCGCTTGATCGTCTTGTCCAGAAGCTGCGGCAGCGCGGCGTGCAGGATACACCATATCAGGATAAATATTGAAAAGAATCAAAAACCGGCGAGGTCAAACGGCCTCGCCGGTTTTGTCTATTTGGAAGAAAGGGCAGAAACAGATTTGAATACAGAACAAGAGTCAAAGAAGAAAATCCGCCTCTGCGCGTGGATCTCGATTACGGCGGTGATCTTGTGCGCGGCGCTGTGCGTCTTGGCCGTGCTGTGGAGCAGATGACGGATGATGCGCCGCAGCACGACACAGCGACTATGCCGCTGCATATTGACAGCAAGCGCCGGAAGAAGCTCAAGCAAAAGAAAACTTCCCTCGGCCATGCCGAGGACGATCATGAAGAAATGCGAATGGACACGATGTAGACGTTTGGGGGTGGCGAAGAAGAACTGCATGATTCCAATTCCCGCTGGGAATACTTACAACAAAAAGGAGGTGGACAGCATCAGCACGCAGAAAAAACCGTCGCCGGAGCAGGCAAAGAAAGAGCTTGCCGAACAGCTCTGGCTGAGTTACTACAATCAGGTTCTGTTTGAAGCCGGACTGATTACGGAGACGGAACGCAACCGCATGAAAAACAAAATCAGCGCATTGGCGCCGTCCGCCTCCAATGGAGTTGACAGGAGCGTCCTGACGTGATGCTCCTGTCAGAAACTCACACTTGCTTGTTTCACACAGGTGTGATATGGTAGAAAAAACATGATAAAACGAAAAACGAAGGAGCGCACCAAATGGACATACATACGATCAGAATGGAATTAAGAACAAAGTCCATTTACGATTTGCCGCTGCGCGTGACCTACTATGCGCGTGTGTCGTCTGAGAGTGACGAGCAGCTGAACTCACTGGGCAATCAGGTTTCCTACTACGAGGATCTGATCCGAAGGAATCTCCCGTGGACATTCGTGCCGGGGTACATTGACGAGGGCTTATCCGGTATCTCTACGAAGAAGCGTGAGAACTTTAACCGCATGATCGAGGACGCCGCCGAAGGTCAATTCGATCTGGTTATCACCAAGGAAATTTCCCGCTTTGCCCGAAACACGCTCGACTCTATCCAGTACACGCGCCAGCTTCTGAGCTACGGTGTCGGTGTATTCTTCCAGAACGACAACATCAACACGTTCGATGAGGATGCCGAACTGCGCCTGTCCATCATGTCGTCTATCGCGCAGGACGAGCTGCGCAAGCTGTCCTCGCGTGTGAAATTCGGTCACCAGCAGGCCATCAAGTCGAGCGTCGTACTCGGCAACAGCCGCATCTTCGGCTACACAAAAGCAGACGGAAAGCTGGTCATTGACGAAACGGAAGCGCCGATGGTACGCGAATTGTTTGAACTCTACGCGACCGGTGAATACTCGATGAAGCAGTTAGAGACACTGTTCTGGGACAAGGACTATCGCAATCACAACGGCAAGAAAATCGCGCACACCACCATGTCCAACATCATTTCCAATCCCAAATACAAGGGCTACTACGTTGGCAACAAGGTCAAGGTCGTGGATATGTTCACGAAGAAGCAGAAATTTCTCCCGCCGGAGGAATGGGTGATGTTCAAGGACGAAACAGGCGAGATCGTACCGGCGATCGTGTCTGAGGAAATCTGGGACGCTGCGAATGCTGTCCTGAAAAAGCGCAGCGAGGATGTGAAGGCTCGGCAGGGCGTCTGCAACCACGCCAATCTCCTGACAGGAAAGCTATGGTGTACAGAGTGCAGGCAGCCCTACTACCGCCGCGAATCCGAGGACAAGCGCGGGAGAAAGAACAGCAAATGGCTCTGCTCCGGCAAGATCAAAAACGGCGCGGATTCCTGCAGATCCTTTGCCATCTACGAAAGCGAGATCAAACCGCTTCTGTTCGAGGTATTCCGCGATACGTCTGCCGATGCCGATGCGATGGTCGAAGAATACATCCGTATGTATAACGAGCTGACGCAGCACGGCTCGCTCCGGAAAAAGATCGAACAGCAGAATAACATCATCGATCAGGCAAACCGGAAGAAGAACAAGCTCCTGCAGCTTGCTGCAGACGACAGTATTACGAACGCGGATTTCAAGAAGATGACTGCTGACTGCAATCGTGAAATAGAAGAAGCCGAAAAGGAAATCGCAGAACTAGAGCAGACAGCCGCCGAGGGAGACGCCTTCAAGCAAAAGATCGACGAAATCCGCAGAGTCCTGACAAACGCTCAGCGCGACGCAGCGCAGGGACTCATCACAAAGGAGTTCATCGACAAGTATATCAGCAAGATCTTCGTGACACCGAAGGACGACACGACTATGCTGCTTCAGGTCAAGATCTTCACGGGGGAAACGACGGAAAAGTACCTCCGGAAACTCGAAAGCCGCACGGGTCACATCACCCGTGATTTGACTGAACAAGCAGAAAAGCCAGACGCCGCAAGGGTTTCCAGCCCTGACGATTCTATGGGTCACATGTCTAAGAAGATGATCGAGGCTTACGAGCGCAACATGAAGTAATTTGATTTTGCTCTGCACGGGCGACCGTGCGCTGCAAGATCAAAGGCCCGGCTTTTTTTGGCCGGGCCTTCTTCTTTGTTTACAATTCCTTCTACATTCGTTCACAAATCAGACATGAATAAGGGTTATTCTATACTTGGAAATCAAGTTTTCCTCTTTTTCTTTCTCTTTTTCTTTTCTCAACGCAAATGCCCGCAGCGGAAGCTGCGGGCATTTGCGATTTTCTGTATTACTTTGTATATTCGAATTCAAAATCGTAAATGCTGACCGTATCGCCGTCCTCGATGCCCATCTGCTCCAGACGTTCAAAGAGTCCGCTCTTGCGGAGCTGGCGGTCAAAATACATCCGCGACTCATAATCGTCAAAATTGATGTCGTTCAGCAGCTTCATGATCCACGGGCCGGAGACCTCCCACAGATCCTCATGCTGCTCGATCCTCAATTCCTTCGCGTCGCCTGCCTCCGCGAGCGGCTTGACATACTCCGGCTCATAGTAGACCACCGGCGGCAGCTGGGCCAGCTTCCCGGCGATGGTGCGCATGAGATTCTTTGTACCGGCCGTCGTTGCGGCTGAAATTTCATAAAACTCATAGCCGCGCTCCTCGACATAGGCGCGCAGGCGTTCCAGATTGTCGCTGTCCGGCGGCAGAAGATCGATCTTGTTTGCCGCCACGAGCATGGGACGCTTCGCAAGCTCCTCGGAATACTGCGCAAGCTCCTGATTGATCTTCTCAAAATCCTCGATCGGGTCACGATCCTCGCTGCCGGAGACATCCACGATGTGTACCAGCAGGCGGCAGCGGTCGATGTGCCGCAAAAAGTCGTGGCCAAGGCCAGCACCCTCGGCTGCACCCTCGATAATGCCCGGAATATCCGCCATTACGAAGGAAACGCCGTCATCCACATAGATCACGCCGAGATTCGGATAGAGCGTCGTGAAGTGTCCGCGATCTTCGGCCGCGCGCGGGAAACGCTCGCAAGCAGCGTGGATTTGCCGACATTCGGGAAGCCGACCAGACCGACGTCCGCCAGAAGCTTCAGCTCGAGAATGACCTCATGCTCCTCGCCCGGGAGGCCTGCCTTTGCAAAGCGCGGAACCTGGCGGGTCGGTGTGGCAAAATGCTGATTGCCCCAGCCGCCGCGGCCACCCTTGCAGAGGACGAAATCCTCAGAGGTGGACATATCCCGAATGACCTCGTTCGTTTCCGCGTCGCGCACGACCGTGCCGCGCGGCACCTTGATGACGAGATCCTCACCGCGCTTGCCCTTGCAGCGCGCGCCGCGTCCGTCCTCGCCGTTCGGGGCCGTGTATTTTCTCTTATAGCGGAAATCCATCAGGGTAGACAGATTGTCGTCCACGCGAAGGACGATGCTGCCGCCGTTCCCGCCGTCACCGCCGTCGGGGCCGCCGGCCGCGACGTATTTCTCGCGGTGAAACGCGATCGCGCCGTTGCCGCCGTTTCCGGCCTTGACGAAAATTTTTGTTTTATCAATAAACATATGCTTCGTCTCCTTTCAGATGAAGCTCGTAAAACGCTGCGTCAAACGTCTCGCTGCCGTCAAGCTTGCTGTACTGGCCATAGCGCACCAGCTGAAAGCCGCATTTGTGCGCAACGTTTCCGGATGCCGTGTTCAAAACTGCGTGATCCAACGCAAAATCCCGTACGCCGAGGCTGTGATACGCCCACGCAAGCATCGCCTGTGCCGCCTCAGTTGCATAGCCGTGTCCCCACGCATCTTGCCGGAGATTGTAGCCCAGCACATGCACGCCGTCTTCGTTTTTGCCAACGCCGCCTGTGCCGATCAGCAAACCGTCATTCTTGCGGTAAAACCCGAATTCCAGCATATCTGGCGTAAGCGTCGCGATCCACATGCGCGTATCCTCGATGCTTTGATGCAGCGGATAGGGCATATATCGGTTTACTGCCGGGTCGCTGGCCCACACAAAGGCCGCCGGTGCATCTTCCAGCGTGATCGGCTTGAGGATCAGCCGCTGCGTTTCAATTCTCCGGTTTTCCATGAGAGACTGCTTTCTCCTGCACCATACGCTCCAGCGTGCGCTTCCATATCTCCGGGTAGTTTTCCCGGTAATACCTCGCTTTTGCGGCGTCCGGCTCCTGCCAGAGGCGCTCGGCACAGATGGTCCCGCCGATCTCCTTATCCAGCCACGCGAGCGCGGCGGGATCCTCCGCCGTGCGTGAATAATCATACAGCAGGATATTCCCTGCCCTTTCCTCCTCCAGAAACGCCGCGTAGGCGTCCGGAACAAAGGCCGCTTCGGTCACACGCACAGGCGTGCGCGAAATATACTCGTTCGGGATCGCCGTTTTTTCATAATCGCCGCTCTCGCAGGTGTAGACCCATCCTTGCTTTCCGGAGTAAAGCTTTTTCAGCGCATCCGGGAAGAGATCAGCGAAATAAAGCCTCCCCTGCCGGTCGTAGCCGTAAGCATATTCAAAATTCCGGATCAGATAGAACAGCGCCATCGCACGCAGCGAGGTCATGCACACCTGAACAGGCTTCTCGAAAAAAGGAGATCTACGCGGCTCCAGAACTTGAAGCCCGCCATGTGTGGAAGCATGGTAAAGCTGCATTTCCGCACCTCCCGCGATTGAGAAAAAACCCCGGACGGGTCTCGTTCGGGGTTTCCTGCAAATTACTGTTCAGCGTAGACGGAGCACATCTTGCGATCCTTGCCCATCCGCTCGAACTTGACTCTGCCGTCGATCTTGGCGAACAGGGTATCGTCCTTGCCGATGCCGACATTGTTGCCCGGATGAATGTGCGTACCTCTCTGACGAACGAGAATGTTGCCAGCCAGAACGAACTGACCGTCTGCACGCTTCGCGCCGAGACGCTTGGACTCGGAATCACGGCCGTTCTTGGTGGAGCCGCCGCCTTTCTTATGCGCGAAGAACTGGAAACTCATTTTCAGCATATTGTTACACCTCCAAAACTTCGATATAATCAGGATATTCGTCCCGCAGGCTGCACATTGTCAGCATCATGCCCGTCAGAACAGCCTGTACGGCTTCTTCGTTCTCACAAGCTGCGGGAAGGTTCAAGGTGACCCGGGCCTCTTCTTCATTCACCCTGGTTTTTGCATGCTCACCGAGCACATCGTTGATCGTGCACTCCGTAAGCTTTACAGCAGCAGAGACTGCGGCGCAGACAATGTCCGCTCCCTCTTCTCCATAGCCGCTGTGGCCCGTGCAGCAGAATCCGGAAATCCTGCCGTCCTGGTCGAAAAATTCAACTCTGGTCATCTTACAGAGCGATCTTTTCGATCTGCACCTTGGTATACGGCTGTCTGTGGCCCTGGAGAGACTTGGAGTCCTTCTTGGAGCGGTACTTGAAGACACGGATCTTCTTGCCCTTGCCGTTCTTGACGACTTTCGCCTCAACCTTAGCGCCGGCGACGGTGGGAGCGCCGAACTTGGAGTTCGCACCATCCACAACAGCCAGAACCTGATCGAAGGTCACGGTTTCGTCAGCCTCCGCATTGAGCTTCTCGATGTAGATCACATCGCCCTCTTTGACGTTGTACTGCTTACCGCCGGTAACGATAATAGCCTGCATTTCCATTTGCACCTACCTTTTTTGTAGACTCGCTCTGGAGGCGTGAGGGCATACCTCAGCTTCAGCCTCTTCGACGCGGCCTATTGATTATAGCAGTGCCCCGTCCATTTGTCAAACCCTTTTTGCGTCTTTTTCTTCCTTTTTCGCTGAGATCGCCGCAAAAATCAAAGCTCCTGCCCATCCATATGCCGGACGCCCGCGCAGATATCCTCAAGCGCCTCCGCAGCCTCCATCATGTAGTCCGGCCTGCGGGAAAGATCGGCAAGACTTACCATCCCGACGAGTCTCCCCTCCTCCGTCACC
>ENA-ORML01002102-ORML01002102.1-human-gut-metagenome-genome-assembly--contig:-NODE-2102-length-14314-cov-53.469177_pt1 | contig 14314 bp, 10 predicted proteins | sample MGYA00242103_ERZ508995 | MGnify/ENA primary metagenome ERZ508995 (study PRJEB26280, sample SAMEA2338702) | human gut metagenome | biome: human gut; feature: human-associated habitat; material: faeces...
ACTTTCGCTATTTTCCTAATAATCAATTAGTTAATTTTCATCGAACTCACGTTAATTTATAGACGTTCACGCCGTTTATGTAGTCTTCCTGAATCTGTGTCATCTTCAGAATCTCCTCCTTCGTCAGGAGGTAGAGGCTCTGGTCAGGGTTGAGGATGTGGGAGATGAACTCCCTGATCTCGTACCTCAGCCCTTCGCCCATGAACGGGAAGAAGCACTTTCTGTTGAGGTTCTGATCCTCGAAACGCTGCTCGAAGTAGTCGGTCTTCCACCACGGGGCGGGAACGTAGATGTAGCCCTTGGTCCCCGAGATGACCATGTTGCCCTCCGTCTTCGCTCCCAGACCCACCTGGAAGGAGGCTGTGGCATTGTCGTAGCGGAACACGGCCTTCGTGTACATGTCCACATCGTTCTTCATTATCGAGTAGAAGTTGATGTTCCTCACGTCCTGACCGAGCAGCTTGAGGATCGGCAGGAGAGGGAAGCAGGCGTTCTCGTTCATGCTTCCTCCGAAACGGTTGTGGTCGAGCTTGACGGATCGCTCGTCGGTGAGGGTCGTGACCGAGGCGTTGATGTCCACGATCTTGCCGATCACCCCGGACTTGAGCATCGTCACGAGATGCCTGAACGCCGGGCAGTAGGCGGTCTTGTGGGCCACCATCAGGGTGCGCCGCTTGGCCTCGGCGATGGCGTAAAGTTCCTTGGCCTCAGCCAGATGCAGCACGAACGGGGTCTCGCAGAACACATCCTTTCCGGCTTCGAGGGCCGCCTTGGCATATTCGAAATGAGTGTAGTGCGGTGAGGCGACGTAGACGGCGTCGCAGTTCGCGAGCAGCTCCTCCAGGCTGCTCGCCGCGGTTCCGATCCCGAATGTCCTGCAGAAGTCCCGGCAGGCCTCGGTGTCGGGATTGTAGGCCGCAGAGATCTCGTTGCCGCTAACGAACGAGGCTTCGGGAACGAATCTCCGGGCGATGCTCCCGGTGCCGATCACGCCGATCCTGACCGAGATCTGGCTCTCCCGCAGCATTGTGCTGGAAATTCCCTGGGTGCGTGGCAGATAGACTACCTCGCAGTACTCCTTGAGGTAGTCGAAGTAGCCCTCCCAGTCGGAACCTATCGCGAAGACATCCACGTTGTACTTCTGGATGTCGTCGATCTTCTGGCCTTTGTATTCCTCGATGATCACCTCGTCGGCATAACCCGTGTCCTTGACGGCCTGCACCCTTTTCATCACGCTGTCACGTGTGTTCAGCTTGCCGCGCTCAAGGTCGAAATTGTCGGTGGTGACTCCTACTATCAGCCAGTCGCCCAGCTCTTTGGCCCGGCGAAGCAGGTTTATGTGTCCCTGGTGGAGAACATCAAAGGTCCCGTAGGTGATGACGATCCTCTTGCGTGGACTGTCCTGGTTGGAAATGGCCTTATTCATCTATCTCGGATTCAAGTGCGTGGATGCGTTCGGCAAGGATGCGGAGATCCTCGTCGGATTGGATGCCCATGTGTGAGATCCTGTAGAAGCCCGGGACAGACCCCGGCATGATGTAGGTCTGGTAACGCTCGATCAGGCCGTTGAATATGTGTCTGTCGGCTGTGTCCTTGGTCTGTATCGCGGTGATGGCGGATGACGGAACCTCGGCGGGCATTGTCCAGCCGTACCTGCGGCACTCCTCGCGGAAGACCTCGGCCCTGTGGCGGACCTGGGCTATGTTGACGGCCTCTCCTCCCTGCGAAAGAATCTGTCTGAGCCTCGCGTGAAGCTGAAGGTGGATCGTGGTCGCCGGGCTGAACGGCGTCTGTCCTCTCCTGAGGTTCGACAGGTTGTCCGCGAAGTCCCAGTAGTAGCCTCTGTGGGCATATTCATAACCATCCAACCTTTTGCTGATGAACAGGATGGACAGCCCCGGAGGAATGTTGAGACCCTTTTGGGTACTGGTGACACAGATGTCGATCCCGAGCCTGTCCATGTCCAGATCTTCGGCAAGGAAGGAGCTGATGACATCCACCACCAGCGACAGATTGTGCCGGCGGCAGATTCCGGAGATCCTCTCCAGATTGAACAACTGCCCCGTCGAGGTCTCGTGATGCTGGCAGAGGAACACGTCAGGGCGTTCCGCCTCTACGACCCTCTCAAGCTCGTCGTAGTCGATGTCTTTGGCGAACGGAACCTTGAAGTCGATGACAGGGATGCCGTAGTACCCGCAGAGCGAGACCCAGCGCTTCCCGAAGGATCCGCCGTTGACGGCGATCGCCTTTTTCTTCGTGCTGACGTAGTTCTCCACGACGGCGCTCATCGCCCCGGTTCCGGAACCGGTGTAGACGATGACCTTTCCTCCCTGGCAATGAATCAGATCCAGGAGGATACTCTCGTTCTCGAGATTTATCTTGGAGAACCCGTCGGTTCTCATGTATGGGATCGGCTGTGATCCGATCGCCGCTATTTCTTTGTCCAGGTCGCCTGGAAAAACGTATGAGTGCATACTTGTTTTGCTACAGATTTTACAAATTTAATAAAAAACACTTATATTTGTAAATAACAGGTCATAATTTGCTTGTGTTATGAAGAAATTGTCCCATAGGGAGATCCAAATGTATCTCCTTGACATCCTTAAGGCAGTCGATTCCTTCTGCCGGAAGGAAGGCATAAGGTATTCACTGGCTTACGGGACGCTTCTGGGAGCGGTGCGCCACAAAGGCTTCATACCGTGGGACGACGACGTGGATCTGCTGATGCCGAGGCCTGACTACGAGAGGTTTGTCGCCACATTCGGCAGGGAACCCGGTTCCCGCTACCGCTGCCTTTGCCATAAGGAGGGCAGGGAAGGGGATAGGTTCGTTCATTTCTTCGCCAAGGTCGAGGATGTCAGGACCAAAAGTATCCAAGGGCATGGCTATGACTATGATTTCGGTCTGAACATAGACATATTCCCGATGGACGGTAAGCCGGAAAGCGCTGAACTTCAAAAGAAAAGGGAACGTCAGTTGACGCATTGGTCCCACCGTCTGAACATCTGCGGCACAAGGTTCGATCTGCTCAATTTCCACCAGCCGCTGTTCTCAAAGATCGAAGCCCACCTGCGCGGGGCGGAGCATTGGTGGAAGCTGATCAACGAAGAGGTGCTTAAATACCCTTACGAGTCCTCGCGTCTGGTCGGCGCGGTCTCCGTCACCTACAACGGCACGAGGGAGATCTTCGAAAGGGCGATGCTTGATGAATATGTTGACCTGGAGTTCGAGGGCTGTACTTTCAAGGCCTTCAAACGATGGAATGAATGGCTAATACAGGAGTTCGGCGACTACATGACTCCGCCGCCGGAAGGCAGACGCAAGTGTCACGACCTCACTGTATATCTGTTGGATTAATTGTTATGGACATAGATTTCGTAGTTACATGGGTCGACATGAACGATCCGGCCTGGAAGGCTGATTTCGCGAAGTATTCAGGCAAGATTGACAATTCGAAGAATCATCTGTCCGAGGCCCGTTTCAGGGACTATGGATTGCTGAAGTACTGGTTTAGAGGCGTGGAGAAGTTCGCGCCGTGGGTGCGCAAGGTGCATTTCGTGACCTGCGGACAGAAGCCGGAATGGCTTGACGAGACGAATCCGAAACTCCATCTGGTGAGCCACAGGGATTATATTCCTGAAAGATTCCTGCCGGTGTTCAACTCCTCGCTGATTGAGCTGTACCTGCACAACATTCCCGGGATCGCCGACCATTTCGTCTATTTCAACGACGACTTCTACATGACGGCTCCCACGCCTCCGGAGAGATTTTTCCGTGACGGCCTTCCCGCCGACATCGCGGTCTTCAGGATGAACACCGGCGCCAGTCTCTGGTCCAGGTGCCTGGAGAACAACGTGAGGGTCATCAACGAGAGGTTCGACAAGAAGGAGGTGCTGAGGGAACACCACGACAAGTGGTTCTCGCCGGTCTATGGCGGAAAGAGCTGGCTCACGAGGCTGCTGAGACCGTACGGCAAGTTCATCACGCTCAGGATTCCACACAACGCCCAGCCATACCTCAAGTCCACTTTCGAGGAGGTCTGGGAATATGCCGGCGACGAGCTGACCAGGGTCTCCGCGAACCGTTTCCGCAGCCCGGAGGACTACACCCAGGAGTTGTTCCGCACCTGGCAGATCTGTGAGGGGAACTTCGTGCCGTACAACACCTACGATGACACGAAGATGTTTCCGCTCGTCGTGAAGCCGGGGAAGGCCATCAAGGCTGTCAGGGAAGGTAAGTACAAGCTGGTCTGCCTGAACGACAATGTCCACATACGGAACTATGACCGGGTGATGTCCTCGCTGGAGGAGTCGTTCAAGGTCATCCTTCCGGAGAAGTCCTCGTTCGAGAAGTAGTCAGGGAGGAGAAGAGCCTGTCCCATCTTTCCATCGTCTTTCCCAGTGTGAAGTTTTCGGAACGCCTTTTGGATTCGGCTCCGAAGCGCTTGCGGAGGTCTTCGTTGGCGATGACACTGCATATTCCTTGTGCCAGCGTGCCGGTGTCCCCGACTTTGGCGAGGTAGCCGTTGGCGCCGATCGTGACGATCTCCGAAGGACCCTTCGGGCAGTCGTAGCTGACGATCGGCAGACCGGTTGTCAAAGCCTCGAGAAGAACCATCGGGAACCCTTCGTATCTCGATGACATCACAAGGCAGGAACTGTCCAGCAACTCTTTACGGATGTCTGACGTGCCACCTTCGAGGATGACCTTACCGGCCAGTCCGCTGTCTTTGATCAGGTTCCGCAGCTCATTCTCCTGGCTGCCCTTGCCGAAGATGCTGAGGGTCCAGTCGGGGTGTCGCCCGTCCACTGTCTTCCAGGCCTTGATCAGATCCTTGAAGTTCTTCTGCGCCTCAAGCCGTCCGACGGCGACACATCGCTTTCCGGTGAGCGGCGAGACCTCGTCCGAGACAAATGTCAGCGGGTTGTAGATCTGCTCCACGTCCGGCCTCACCTTTTCCCAGTCCTCCTTGTCCGCCTTTGTCAGCACCACGAACCGGTCGAGCTTGCGGACCGCCCTCTCAAGCCTCCTTGTCCTGAATTCCGCATAGGCTCTTCCCAATGCTCCGGTGCCGTATTTCATCATGAATTTCTCGTGGGAGAAATGGAACTCGCCGACTTTGACGCTGCCGTCGTCGCATCCTGTAAGGGCGTAGAGGGAATTGTCGCAGACGGTGACCGTGATGTCCGGCCTGATCGTGCCGAGAAGCGCGCCGAGCCTCCTTCTGTACTTGTGGAGATACATCCTGTCGTTGGCATCAAGGTCGTGTCGGACAATCCTGTCGCTGAGTCTGAAGCACTCCTTCCGGCCTTTCTGCCTTGCGGTTATGATGTGGACCTCGTGGCCAAGGACATCCGCCAGATAGTTGGCCTTTGTCGTGAGCACCCTCTCGATGCCACCGGAAAGGTTCAGGGCGTGTATGCAATATGCAAGTCGCATAGCTTTTTGTGTTTTCGAAAGCAATTTACGAAGTTTGCGCTGGATTTCAAAACGATTTGGCCGAAGATTGACTTTTCGGCCATAGAACCCGCCGAAGTGACCATCTTTCATTCACGCGTTATCCCGCCGGCCTGCCGGACGAGCTCCTGGTATGAGCATAAGCAAGTTCGAAATTTGAGTGGATATCGCGGCAGAACGCCGCTAAGTGTAGTCCAGAGACTGGGAGCGTTCAGGCCGGCCATCCGGCGGGATTGATGCGTGATAGGGTTCCGTCGGACACTCTCTGCCGGGCTGAAATCCACTGGCAAAGGTAGTTATAAGGATGTCTGAAAGGTGCTTCCTAAAAGAAAAACGATGAAAATGTTTCTGTTTTTTATAGAATTGTGGTGAAATCTCAAAATAGATTGTAAATTTGGCGCTTGACAAAAAAAATTTATCGGGTATAAAAAAATATTTATGGGTCTTTTGAAGAGAATAAGGATGGTTTTCCGGGGTGCCGGCCACGATTTCGTTCCGATTCTTACACAGCAGACGGATTTCCTGAGCAAGACATCCTCGCTTTTGGTCGACATGTTCGAGACCGATGACATTGATCTCCGGGCCGGAATGGAGAAGGAGATAAAGTCCTGCGAGGCTCAGGGCGACGCCCTCATGACGGAATTCCATGAGATGCTTTCCGTCCATCCTTTCGTGAGGCTCAACAAGTTGGATCTTCAGTCCGTGGCGATGTCGATGGACGACTGCCTGGATGCCATCAAGGACACGTCGAAGGCGGTGCTGATCTACCGTCCGGCCAAGCTGGACGACCAGCTCAAGGACTTGGCGCAGATGGCGAAGTCGCAGTCGGAGGTGATCCACGATGTCATTCCCCTTCTGGTGGACCTCAAGAAGAACCTGCCGGCCATATCGATGGCCTGCGAGCGTGTGACCGAGCTGGAGCATGCGGCGGACGATGCCTACGAGGAGTACGTGGGCTATATATTCATCAACGAGAACGACACCCGCGAGCTCGTGAAGTACAAGAACCTGGCGGAGATGCTTGAGAACGCGACCGACGCCCATAAGCGCATCTCCGACAATATTCGTAAATTGCTTCTTAACTATTTGGCTGACTGAGAAGTCGGTCCTCATATTCTTTGACGGCTCCCTTTGGCCGCCTTTCCGGGCGTGCCGGTCTCGTCTAAGGGGCCCATCAGGACTGACAAACAGTCAGGCCATTTTTTTCCGGGCTTAATAATTGTAAATGTCTTTGATTATCATTAAATTTGTAAGATAATCGACGACAATTATTATTTTATGGCTATAGCTAGTATATTAAAGAAGGTTTTCGGCTCGAAGGCCGATAGGGATCTTAAGCAGATCAGGCCTATTCTGAACAAGGTTCTGGAGGCCTACGGTCCGATTGACAAGCTTACTAATGACGAACTTAGGGCAAAGACGGAAGAACTGAAAGCCAGACTCCGTGACTGTGAGGCTCCGTTTGAGAAGAGGATCGCGGAGATCAAGGCCAAGATGGAGGAGGACATCCCCGTACACGAGAAGGAAAGTCTCGCGACCGAGTCCGACAAACTGGTGAAGGATGAGGACGCCGAGATTGAAAGGGTTTTGGATGAGGTGCTTCCCGAGGCTTTCGCCATCATGAAGTCAACGGCCCGCAGGTTCAAGGAGAACGCGACCATCGAGGTTACGGCCAACGATTTCGACCGGGCGCTCAGCGTCAATCATGATTTTGTCCACATCGAGGGAGACAAGGCTGTCTACCAGAACCATTGGGTCGCCGGCGGCAACGAGGTGACCTGGGACATGGTTCACTATGATGTTCAGCTGATCGGTGGTATTGTGCTTCATCAGGGAAAGATCGCCGAGATGGCTACCGGTGAGGGCAAGACTCTTGTGGCGACACTTCCTGTGTTCCTTAACGCCCTGGCGGGCAAGGGTGTGCATGTCGTCACCGTCAACGACTACCTCTCCAAGCGTGACTCCGAGTGGATGGGTCCTCTCTACATGTTCCACGGTCTTTCTGTGGACTGCATCGACAAGCATGAGCCGAACAGCGACGCCAGAAAGAGGGCCTATAACTGTTCGATCACTTTCGGAACCAACAACGAGTTCGGTTTCGACTACCTTCGTGACAATATGGCAGTGAACATGACCGACCTTGTTCAGGTCAAGCATCACTACGCCATTGTCGATGAGGTTGACTCCGTGCTCATCGACGACGCCCGTACGCCATTGATCATCTCCGGTCCTGTGGCCAAGGCCCAGGATGACGAGCAGTACATGGAGTTAAGACCTTATGTGGAGAGTCTTTACCAGAAGCAGCGCGCTCTCGTGACCCAGGTGCTGAACGACGCCAAGAGAGCCATCGCCGCCGGCAAGGAGGACGAGGGCGGTATGCTCCTTCTCCGTGCCTACAAAGGACTCCCTAAGTACCAGCCGCTCATCAAGTTCCTCAGCGAGCAGGGCATGAAGCAGCTGTTGCAGAAGGCCGAGAACTACTATATGCAGGACAACGAGAGGGAGATGCACATCGTCACCGACGAGCTTTATTTCGTGATCAGCGAGCAGCAGCATTCGGTGGACATGACCGACAAGGGACATGACCTTCTCGCTAACGCTGTGTCCAATCCTGATTTCTTCGTGCTTCCTGATGTCGGCAGCCAGATCGCCGAGATCCAGAAGAACCCTGAACTTTCCGCCGAGGAGAAGCAGGAGAAGAAGGACGCGCTGATGGAGGACTACTCGCTCAAGAGCGAGCGTGTGCACACTGTCATCCAGTTGCTCAAGGCCTATGCGATGTTCCAGAAGGACGTGGACTACATCGTTATCGACAACAAGGTCAAGATTGTGGATGAGCAGACCGGACGTATCATGGAGGGCCGCCGTTGGAGCGACGGACTTCACCAGGCTGTCGAGGCCAAGGAGAATGTCAAGGTCGAGGCCGCCACGCAGACTTTCGCCACCGTCACGCTGCAGAACTATTTCAGGATGTACCACAAGCTCGCCGGCATGACCGGTACCGCCGAGACAGAGGCGGGCGAGTTCTGGTCCATCTACAAACTGGATGTCGTGGTCATTCCGACCAACCGCCCTGTCATCAGGGACGACCAGGATGATCTTATCTACAAGACGAAGAAGGCGAAATACGCCGCTGTGATCAATAAGATCGAGGAACTTATCGGCGAGGGGCGTCCGGTACTGGTCGGCACCACAGATGTGGAGACCTCCGAGCTTTTGAGCAAGCTGCTCCGCCTGAGGGGTATCAAACATAATGTCCTCAATGCCAAGGAGCATGCCAGGGAGGCGGAGATTGTCGCGCAGGCCGGCCAGTCCAGCACAGTGACCATCGCCACCAACATGGCTGGTCGTGGTACCGACATCAAGCTCTCGCAGGAAGTCAAGGACGCGGGCGGCCTTGCCATCATCGGAACCGAGAGGCATGACAGCCGCCGTGTGGACCGTCAGCTCAGAGGACGTGCCGGTCGTCAGGGTGACCCGGGATCGTCAGCCTTCTATGTCTCTCTTGAGGACAAGCTGATGCGCCTGTTCGGCTCCGAGAGGATCGCCGGTGTCGTGGACAAGCTTGGCATGGCCGACGATGAGGCACTTGTCAGCGGAATGCTCTCGAAATCAATCGAGAACGCACAGAAGAAAGTCGAGGAGAACAACTTCGGCATCCGTAAGAGGCTCCTTGAGTACGACGACGTGATGAACTACCAGCGTGAGGCCGTCTACGCAAGAAGACGCAACGCCCTTTCCGGCGAGAGGATCGAGATCGATGTCAGGAACATGATGATCGACTCCGCCTCCATCATCGCGTCCCACGCCGATGGGATGCCTTACCAGGATTTCGAGGAATATGTGATGGGACAGCTGTCGATCGATCTTGGCTTCGACGAGAGTTTCTACTCGAACACCAAGGGTGACAAGCTTGCCGACGCTCTCTGCGACCACATGCAGGCTGTCTACGAGCGTAGGATGAACACTCTCTCCGAGAAGGTCTATCCGTTCATCAAGATGATCTTCGAGAAGCAGGGGAATATGTACAAGAACATCGCGATTCCGATTTCTGACGGACGTAAGATGCTTACTCTCAGCGTTGATCTTGAAAAAGCCTACAATACCCAGGGTAAGGAGATCGCCAAGGCATTGAGCCGTTCGATCATCCTTTACCAGATCGACGAGCATTGGAAGCAGCATCTCCGCGACATGGACGACCTGCGCCAGAGCGTGCAGAACGCCGCCTACGAGCAGAAGGATCCGCTTGTGGTCTACAAGCTGGAGAGCTACAACCTCTTTGCCTCCATGCTTGAGGAACTCAACGAGGATGTCCTCTCATTCCTCCTCAGGGCTTTCGTGCCATTGAGGGATGACAGCGAGGCGCGTCCTGCCCAGGCTCCAAGAAGCCAGGACATGAGCAACATGAGGACCCGCCGCGAGGATCTTACCACGAACGGCGAGCAGAAGGCCAGGACTCCGATCCATGTGGACAAGAGGGTAGGCCGCAACGATCCGTGTCCGTGCGGTTCCGGCAAGAAGTACAAGAACTGCCACGGAGCAGGGTTGGTTTAATGAATATTAATGGTTGAATATTAAAGAGTTAGGAATATGAGCGCAAATTATGGTTCCACCGATTCCGCCAGTGTCAACGACATCAGCAGGATCTCGGCAGGTTCAGTGATCAAAGGGGAGATCACATCTCCCAACGACATAAGGATTGATGGCACATTCGAGGGACGTGTCATTTCCCAGGCCAAAGTGGTTGTCGGCGAGAAGGCCGTCATCAAAGGCGACATCATCTGCAGCAACGCTGACTTCTGGGGTAAGATCAACGGCAATTTCTTTGTGAAGGACACCCTTTCCCTGAAGGACACCTGTGTGGTTGACGGCGACCTCCACATCAGAAGGCTCCAGGTCGAGCTCGACGCCAAGTTCAACGGCAACTGCAAGATGATCACCGAGGAAGAGTTCACTCAGCTGACCTCCGGCAGCCGTCCTGGAATGTATGAGGTCCAGCCCGCTGCCCAGAAGAACGATGATGACGAGTTCACAGTAGGCTCAGGCAAATCCCCGTTCTCCATCCCGTCATCCACCGACGAGATCCCCGAGGCCTAGTCCCGGTAACTGTGGCCGCTGAGCCTGTCGAAGTGTCCGTCAATCAGATCATTTAGTCTGACTGCATCCTCGGCTGTCGAAGAGCCTGGGCAGACAGGACGATAATATTCTTAAAGTCCGGAGTCGATGTCAGCGTTCCGGATTTTCTGATTGACCGACCGGACTTTCTTTCCGTAGGAGAAATTATAGACACAAGTAAGGATGACCGTGTTTTTCTGGCTTGTCATCCTGCTTGTGTTTTTCATTGTCACAAGCGATCCGGGCGCGGTTTCCTCACTGACTTTCCAATGGTAGAAGGGGTAGCGCATTCCGGCTCCGATGCGGAGGTTCTTTCCGATCCTGCGGGCGAACTCAAAGTAACCGTAGTTCTCGCCCTTCGAGACGCCGATGTCGCTGATGGACTTGAAGGGCAGGTTGTACATGGCCTCGGCTGTCCACTTCTTTCCTGAATATCTCAACATCGCCATTCCGCCAAGGCTCTTGACCGATCTGTCCGCACCGCCTCCTGTCAACCTTTGGTCGTTGTACATAGCATAGACGGTAAGCGAGAGGGGAATATTCCTGAAGGGCTTGATCCTGCCTCCGAGAGCGGCCATCACGGCAATCATATTTCCCGAGTTCTCATCCCTTTCAACAAGCAGCCCGTCAGTGTGGCTGAAAATAGGAATTATTTGATTGTCATTGTGATAAACAAGGATGTATGGATTGATGTAGAGCCAAGAATTGTTGAATGAATATCCAATCATCGCATCCCGTGTTGTGTAACTTTCGAGTTCAGGGTTGCTCCTCACGAGCCATTTGTCATCCTTGTAATATGACGCATCGCCCATCCATCCGATCTTCGGAGTCGAAGTATTGCTTGAGTAATTAAAATACATCGAGGAGTGATCGTTGAATGTGTAGTTTAGCTGGACGAGCGGGCGGAAATAGATGTAGTCATGCCTTCCGGATGCCTTGGTTTCGTAGCCGAAATGTTCCATAGCCGCTCCGACAGAATAGCTGAACCCTCCTGCGTTTCCTGAATAATCACACCACAGCCTGCCGAGATCGGTGTTGATGTCCGAACGGACGGTGACTTCTCCGTTACCGCTGTCTTGCTCGGCAAGGCTGGCCGTGGTTCTGGCCCCGAAACCAAGTTTATGTTTCTCGGAAAGCGTCCAGCCATAGACGGCCTCAATGATTCCTGAATATTTCCGCCCGTCGGTCAGGCTTGTCGAGGACAGTATGGGAGTCGCTCCGGCATATTCATAAAACCCTTTGCGGCTTCTGGTGTCATAGGCGGTGGCGACGAAGTTCACTGACAGCTCGTGTCTGTCGGAGAATCTGCGGTTCCAGTAGATGTCGAGTGCCGGCGAGAGATATTCGGACCAATTGTCCTTGTGGTCGGTTACTTCAGATGTCGTGGATTCTTGGGTTGTCAGATTCGTGACGGTTTTGAGGGCGCTTTGGCTTACGGGCCAGTCCTTTTTCTCGTAGCCTAACGTGAATTGTGCTTTCAAGGCGCTATTCTCGTCTTTCATCCTGACCAGTTCCAGCGTGACATTGTGCCGGTTCCGTGTGAAGTCCGTGTCCAGACCTTTTTTCTCTTTTGTGTAACGATTGCCGCCGGCTTCATATTCAAGAAATTCATCGATGCCGTAGCCGCCGCTTTTGGTCGGTTTCCCGGAATATTCAATGCCGATCATCGTGTTTTTCAGGACTTGGCGGTAGGAGGCGGCGTTGTTGCCCCATGGGGTTGTGACCGCCTCCTTTAGGTTCAGCATCAGGCTGCCGCCGATTCCGGGTCTTCGGGTGATGATGTTGACCATCGAGCCGCTGCCGGCGAATGAATATCTTGCCGGGGCGTTCTGGTAGAAGTCGATGCTTTTGATGTCCTCCGGGGTGAGCAGGGATAGGGAAGCGCTGGTGGTCGGCAGTCCGTTGAGGAGGATTGTCAGGCCTTTGCCGTTCATCATCGAGATCTCGTCATCCCTGACCAGGATTCCCGGAATCAGCTTGAGCGTCTCCAATGCTGTCGCGCTACCTTCCCGGTCTTCTTTTCCGAGGTAGAATTTCTGATGGTCGCTGTAATGCCTGACACTTCTTCCGGTGAACACCGCCGCCTTCAGTGTGTCCGCTCTTTCCTGTTCTTGTTCCAGCTCCTGTTTCCATTCCTGCTCCTGAGCCTCATCCGGTTCCTGTCCCTGTCGAAGTGATTCCTCTTGAGATTTATCCGCTTCCTGCTCCTGTCGGAAGGTCTGCCCCAGAACTTCGCTCGCTTCCTGCTCCTGTCGGAAGGTCTGCCATGGCCTCCCCGCTGTCTCTGTCTCTACAATACTTACTTCGACATACCCGGCGACCGAACTGTGAGCGGAGACCAGCACACAGACCGCGCCAACTGCCACTCCGGCAAATAGTCTTCTGATTCTCATAACTGATGTTCTTTTTAGCAAAATTATCCGGAAATAGTTTTACATCAGCAAGAATTGATCGCTATTAATTTTATGATAAAATATTGATAATTAGCTTATTATATTTTATCGGCTAATATTGGCTCATTACAAAGTCTTACATCTCACAATTTTTTGCTATCTTAGAACCCGATGAGCCCCAAAACCATCATATTCCTTGCTGTCATTGCCTTGTGCTTTGCTTCCTGCGGCCGCTCGTTCAGTCTGGCGGAACGTTTTCTCGATGAGGCTGAGGCAAAACTGGAGATACAGCCTGACAGCGCGTTCGTCGAGCTTGACTCGTTAGACCGAGGTCTGCTCAGCACCAGGGAGCTTCGTGCAAGGCATGCACTGCTCTACACCATCGCTCTTGAGAAGGTAGGCATGGAGATCACCTCCGACAGCATCATCAACATCGCCGTTGAGTACTATACCTCGTCCGGCAACGAGGCTATGGCGCGTAAGGCTTTATACTATAAGAACTTAATCAACCAGAACGGGCTTTCTGCCAGCATGGATACCCTTTCCGTCCAGCAGCGGAAGATGATCGAGGAACGTTATGCCGACAAGCAGGCGATTGTGGATCGCGGCAGGTCAATCTGGCTTCTTTGCCTTTTGGCCATCTTCGTTCTCGCGGCTCTTATGATCGCTGTCAGGATGTTCACTAAAACCCACAGAAGGCTGATGGAGAAGCCCGATGACGAGGCGTTGTCGATCATCCGTGAGAGAATGCTGGTCCTGGACAAATTCCTGGCCTCCAGATTGTCTTCCGACTATTCCTTCGACAAGGCAGCCGAGGCGGATCTTGACAGGCTTGTCTCTGATCAGGACGAGTTTCTTCGTTCGACCATGATACTTTTCCGTGACAGCCATCCGGAGTTTGTGGCTGAACTGAAGTCCCACGACCTGACGGACTGGGAGATAGGCTACTGCTGCCTCTATGTTCTCGGACTGAAAGGCAAGGATGTGGGCAACTATCTCAAGAAGAAACGCAACTACATCATCAGCAGTGACATCCGCCGCAAACTCGGCCTCACTGAACACGACACCAATCTGGGAATATGGCTCCGCTCCCGCCTTGCCGGCCACTGATCCGGTCTTGCCAACCAAATGATTCCCTTATTGTGTGGAGCCTCATCCACGGAAAAACCTTTATGGTGGACAAAACGTGCAAGCAGAACGGACTGTCCACGGAAAAGCCTTTTCCGTGGACAAAACGTGCAAACAGGACTGACTGTCCACGGAGATGCTTTTTCGGTGGACAAAACGCAATTTTGGGCTCATGTGCAAAACCCTGTGTTTGAGAAGTTGAAAAAACTATCGTACCTTAG
>ENA-ORML01002103-ORML01002103.1-human-gut-metagenome-genome-assembly--contig:-NODE-2103-length-14312-cov-2.773515_pt1 | contig 14312 bp, 19 predicted proteins | sample MGYA00242103_ERZ508995 | MGnify/ENA primary metagenome ERZ508995 (study PRJEB26280, sample SAMEA2338702) | human gut metagenome | biome: human gut; feature: human-associated habitat; material: faeces...
TTGTTGCTTTATTTATACCTGTTCTCCATTATTTTGGTGTGATTATATGTGAACCAGTGATTTGGTGCTGCATGTGTCTACAACTCGCGTGGTCATTTTATCATAATCCTTATATCAAAGGTGCTAAAAATAATCAAGAAACAGTTTGAAACCCAAGAGAGGAGACAAGGATATGTATTTTATATTTAGAATTCTACCCATCATAATCATGATTCCTTTGGCTATATACTTTTATTTTTTCATAAAACGAATATGTCTCTGTATTTTTCAAAATATAAACAAATGGCATAAAATAATATGTGCATTATTGGCGGTTGTCTTTGTTCTTCCAGCTTCTTCTTTCTTTAGTTTTTGGGCTGTCGTTGTTTTGCATCTCTTTGCATTTGCTATTATTATGGATTGCATTTTTGTTATCTACAAAAAGTTTCATATGACAAATCAAATCTTTTTAAAGGTTTATCAAATAGGGGTTATACCTATATTGTGTTTATTTCTTATGTTAGGATACGGGTATTGGAACATGAAAAATGTTTTGAAGATACATTATAGTGTTACAACTCACAAAACCATAACTCAAGACTATCGTATTGCCTTTCTTTCAGATTTACATTTTGGTAATACAATGAATAAATCAGAACTAGAAAAATATTGTCAAGATATCTCTTTACAGAAACCTGATATTGTCATGTTAGGTGGTGATATTGTTGATGAACATACAACGTATCAAGAGATGAAAGAAGCATTTGAAGTATTGGGACAAATTGAAAATCAATATGGAATTTATTATGTTTATGGAAATCATGATCAAGCTCTTTACTTGAATTCTCCTCATTTTACACCTTCTCAGCTTAAAAAGAGTATTGAAGAGCATCACATTTCTATTCTTTTGGATTCCCAAGTCAATATACAAGATGAAATGACTATCATTGGTCGTCAAGATCGTTCTTTAGGTGAGCGTGAAGACACTCAGCAGTTGATAAAGAATGTTAATCACGAAAATTTTATTTTAATGTTGGATCATCAGCCAGTAGACCTTCAAAAGAATAATGAACTGCATGTTGATTTACAATTATCAGGTCATACTCATGGCGGACAGATGTTTCCTGTGGGCCTTATCACTTCTGTTTTGGGGTTTGGTGAAATGAATTACGGTTACCAAGCAATGAGTGATATGACAGTTATTGTGTCTTCGGGTATAGCAGGCTGGGGATATCCACTAAGAACTGGCTCTCATAGCGAATATGTTATAGTAGATATTGTTAAAGAATAAATGTATCTGAATGTTTTCAGATACATTTTTAAATACACAATTCATAGAATCCCAATAGAAATATTAATAAACCAGAAACTGGTGAAGCATAAGAAGAAATATATTTGGAAAAATAAGTTTTACCAAGCCATTGAGATATGAGTATAAAAACAAAAGATGCACACAGTGTTGCTAAACAGGTGTAAAAGCATGGTAAGCCTGTGATGCTTGCACCAATACCCAAGCCTATGTTGTTTAATGATAATGCAAAACCAAGTAAGAAAGTCTCTTTTAGTGTGATTTTCTTATGAGATTGAAATTGTTTTATATCCTGCTGTTTTTGTAAGATCATACTGATACCTATAACGATGAGGATTAATGATCCAATATGGTTTGCTGTGTTTATAGATAAGAACCGTGTTAATAAACTTCCTAGCATCATAGAAAAGTAAGTACCTATTGTTGACATAAAGGCAATTAATAAATTACTATTGATATCAATAATGGTTTTTTTGAGACTATACGATAAACCAATAACGAGACAATCAATATTGGCTGATAGTGCAAAAAGAATGACAGAGAGTATATGCATAATGAACCTCCTTATTTATACTATGTCAAAAATATAAAATGGACATAAATATATGATAAAATCATGAGGAATTATTATATTTAAAAAAACCTAAATATAATAAAAACTGCTAAACAAATTATTTGTAAATTAGCAGTTTTATAAGAATCATAGGATTAATCTGTAAGTGCATCTCTGTTATCTTCGGGTGTTTCTTGAGGAGTTGTCTCTGGCGTTTCAGTTGGTTGATTCTCTTGTGGTGGCTTTTGTTCTTCAGGGTCTTGAGGAGTGTCTTGAACTGGAGGATCTTGAGTGGGTGTTTTTTCTTGGTCTTGTAACTGATTTTGGAGATTATTAATTTGATCTTGCTGTTTTAAATAATACTGATAAGCGACATATCCACCAACACAAATACCTGCAATAATACATAAACTGATAAAAAAGAGAATAAGTGTTGAAAACCATGAGCGATGCTTTTTTTCTTTAATAACTTTTGTTTTGTTTTTGGTTTTTTTCTTGGTTTTCTTCTTAACCTTTTGCCTTGGCTTTTTACTGTAAGAACGATTTCTTGGTTGTTCTTCCTTACTGGTTTCTATAAGTTTTGTCTGTTGAGGTTTTGTTTTTTTGTGAATCATTGTGGGAATAGGTTCTTCTCTTGTTTCTTTCATTGAATACTGAGGGGAAAAAGAATCTTTAGGTATTTTTGAAATTGTTTCTTTTTTATCAATAATCTTTTTTTCTTCTGAGTGTTTATAGTTTTCATATTGATCTATTTGTGAAAGTGATTGTTGTGTTTGGACAGTCTCTTTTTCATCGTCAAATACAAATCTTTTTTGAGCCATTTTTTTATCACCTCTATGATAGTATTGACTTATAGTATGTCCTAAATATTAACTCTTATAAAATTCATTGACAAGATATTGACTATTTTATATATAAGTATTAGAATGTATTTAGTAATACTAAATAGAATTGAGATGAAAGAATGAATCCAAAATATGAAAGACAATTAAAAAAAGGAGTTTTAGAGATATTGGTCTTAAAATTATTATCACAGAAAAAGATGTATGGTTATCAATTGATTATCGAAATGAAACAATTGAGTCATGAAATGTTTACATTAAGGGAAGGGACGCTCTATCCTATTCTCTATCGATTGGAAGATGATGGTTTGGTTGTAAGTCAATGGAGTGAGCCACAAGGTAAGGAAATTTCAAGAAAATATTATTTAATAACTGATGCAGGTCAAGAAGCATTGGCAGAATTGCGGATATTATGGTCTGAATTTTCAAAGACAGTTACAGATATAATGGGGGAATGATTAAGATGAATAAAGAAAGATATATGTCTGTTTTTAAAAAGAGTCTTGGTTGTAATAAGGAGAAAAAGAATTTAATTTGTGAGGAATTAGATGCAGATATTCAAGAAGCAATGAAAAATGGTGAGAGTTGGTCAGATATTCAAGAAAGATTAGGTGAACCCCATGTTTTAGCTAATGAATTTAATGAGAATTTAGGTGTTAAAAATAGTTCTCCGAAAAAGAAGGTATGGATTTATATTGGTATTGTTGTTATTGGGTTGTTATTAGCAGGGTTCTTTTATATAAACTCATTAATACCACAAGTCAGTAATATAGGTACATCTGGTTATTTTCAGCAGAGTGAAGTTGAAAAACAATCTTTAGACATTGTAGTCAATCTCAGTCAAAGAAACTACCAAGCCATTCATGATATATCTAATCAAGAGTTACAGGGGGCATTGTCACAGGAGCGCTTGGAAACAGCGGTGAATGGGCTAGGCGATATTGGCGAATTTGAAAAGATTACAAGTCAAAATTATGCTGAAGTGACTCAAAAAGGAGAAGTCAATGTAGTAGGAGAACTAGTTGCTTTATATGATCAAAGAAGTGTAACATATACTATTTCTTTTGATAAAGATATGAAACTTTCAGGATTGTATATGAAATAAGGAGAGTGATGATATGCAGTATCTGATTATTGATATCCTTTATTTGGTTTTGATATGGGGAATTTATAAAATACGTCATTCTTCAAATCAAATGATAAGAATGCTGGATAACGGATATGCTTTCTATGAAAGTTTGCCGAAAAGTCAAAAAGAATTTTATTGGAAAAAAGATACACAATTACTGATGGGATTTATGTTGGGCATAGGCATATGTATAAATATTATGTTTTACCAAATTGAACTCGGTGCTTCATTGCTTATTATCATAGGAATATTTTTATTGGGCATTGTGATATCTACGGGGATATATACATATTTATATTTCCGTTTAAAAAGAAAATATATAAAGAATAAGGGTGATTAAAAATGATTATTTGGATTATGATTGTAATTTTTGGAGTTTTGTCAATTGTTTTCTTCATGGGGAAAGGTGCTTTCTTGATTGCGGGCTATAATACAGCAAAAGTTGAGGATAAGTTAAAATATGATGAAAAGAAACTTTGCAGAGTTATAGGTGTTGGTTGTCTTATAGTAACAATTTCCTTATTGCTGGCACAACTTTTTGAAGAGATGGCAGTTTATTTTTGTTCTATTGGTATATTGTTGGGAGTCATTGTTATGTTTGTTGGAACAAGCTTTTTCTGTAATAATAAAGGTGAGAAAAATAATGATAAAACAGGTAAAAAAGGTATCTTGAAAAGCAAAGGATTTTGGAGTGGACTGTTTACAGTTGGTGTGTGTCTTTTTGTAGGAGTGACTTTGTTTACAGGGCATGTAAAAGTTGAATTTTATGATCAGTATTTAAGTGTAGGGTCTGATTCATGGGCAACAAAAACTATTGAAGTTGATTATGAAAATATTGGGAATATTGAGTATGTTTCAGATATTGAGTTAGGCAAGAGAACATTTGGTGTAGGAAGTGCAGTTTTAAATGCTGGACATTTTAAAAATAAGACTTATGGAGATTACAATTTATATGCTTATACAAGTTGTAAAGAATATATTGTTTTGCATACTGAATCTGGCATTGTTGTATTTAATGATAAAGATGAAGCAAAAACCAAAAGTTTATATCAACAAATTGAAGATAAATTAAAAAAATAGGGATACTCGATGTATCCCTGCTTTTTTATTATATTATTTTCTTCTGAAGAATGATAAGAAACGTGTGAAGTTTTCACAATAGTCATATCGTTCACTTTTAATCCATGCTGGATAGATGTCTTCAGATGCATGTGAGATAAGATAATAGTCATAAGTGATATTCATTTTTGTTCCCTCCATTTTTATGATTTATTGTTCTCTTTTTAATACAATTCTATTATATAATATATAAACAAGAATGAAAGAGACAGAAAATATAAAAAAACATTCTTTTTTTGTGCATTAAGCACAAAAGATGTTACAATGAAAGAAAAGAAGGTGAGAACATGGGATTTACAATTGAGGATGCATTGGTCCAAACACAAGATCAGTATTGTTTAACATTACTAGCTGGTAAAGCGGGTTGCAGCAATGCGATTAGCTGGGTACACATGATAGAAGATACAACAATTATTCAACAGTTGTGGGGAAAAGAATTGGCAGTTACAACGGGATTGGGGTTTCAGACACATGATGCTTTATTGGATTTTGTACAATGTCTTGTTAAATATCATAGTGTTGGATTGATTATAAATACAGGGAAATATATTTTTGATATTCCGGATGATATTTTGAGGTATTGTGACGAACAGGATTTTCCATTGTTGACAACACCATGGGAAGTGCATATGGCAGATTTAATTAAGGACTTTAGTATGCGATGTTTAAGCTCTGAGAAAGAAGATCGTCAGATTTCAAAATATTTTCAAGAAACTTTTATAAATCCGCATTTGAGTGCAGAATATCGTCAGCAGCTTATGAGTACATTTGATGTAGATGGCTATTTTCAGATTCTATTAATAGGGATAGAAGATTCAGATCGTTTTGATACCATTGCAAGAAGACGTATAGCATTTCAGTTGGAAATCTGTTTTGAAAAGATTGAGAGCCCTTATAGTTTCTTTTGGTTTGATGGTGCATTTGTTTTGGTTGTCAATAATTTAGAAGTTGATGTTTTAGAAGAGATTGTTGATAAAATGTATAGAAGATCTAAAAAAAGAATGAAAGATATCATTATTCATATTGGTATCGGTACAAGAATGCTTGATTATAAAAATGTTATTTTAAGTTATAAACGTGCCTATGCTGCTCAACAAATGGCACAACAGTTTGATTATCCATTAATGTCATTTGATGAAATGGGGGTTTATCAATTGTTGTTTTTAATTGAGGATCATCAAGTTTTAGAAGATATGTATCATCAATTGTTAAATCCTTTACTAGCTTATGATTATCAGCATCATGGGGAATTGGAGAAAACGCTATATTACTATCTCGTGTATGATGGAAGCCAGCAAGCTATGGCTAAACATCTTTACATGCATAGAAATACGATTAATTATCGGTTGACAAAAATCAAAGAATTGCTAAGTTGTGAACTTTCTACTTTTGAAGAGAAACTTCCCTACATGTTAGCTTTTTATATTAAAAAAATGATAAGCAATCAAAAAGCAGACTAGGTTGTCTGCTTTTCATTATTATCATCTAAAAAATGAATTAATAAATTGTTGAATTCCTCTAAATTATCATAGAAAGCACCATGACCAGCATCTTTTAATGGAAACAATTGGGAAGATGAGATATTTTGATGCATGATCTCAGCCATTTCAAAACGACAAATTTGGTCTTTTGTGCCATGAAAAATAGCTGTAGGAACTTGAATGGATTGGAGGTCACAAAACACATTTTCATCACGTAAAGAAAATAAAGTTTGCATCTGACCAAGACCAGAAGCATCATCACTGATACCTTGCAGCCAATTCATAAATGGATGAGAATGTTTTTTTGCAAAGAAAATACTCCCAAAATATTGATTAAGCTTTGGTCGGTCATGATAACCCAGTTGAATAAGCTTATCTGTATCTTGTACAGATTGGCCATAAGGATTTTGGGGTGATTGACAATAAGTTGGAACAGCAGCATCTAATAAACAGAGTTTAGAGACACCATATCCCTGATAAAGACACATATAACGTGTAACAATCGCTCCACCCATTGAAAACCCTAACAAAGCAAAGTTGTAAAGATTCATTTGATGAATAATAGAAAATAAATCTGTTGCCAATTGATTATAATCATATCCACAGGTTGATTCATCAGATTGCCCAAATCCACGAATATCCATTGTCACAATACGGTAATCATATTGTAATAAGGTGGGAATTTGATATTCAAACATTTTGTGAGATAATGGCCAGCCATGCACAAGAATAATTGTCCTTGAGCCATGAGGGTTATAATCATAAACAGCTAATTTTGTACAGTCATTAGATTGAATATAAAACATAAGGACTCCTTTCTTTCTCATAGTATTCATAAAGGAATGCAATCATTCATAAGAAAATGGAAAATAACATTTCTATTTGTTTCAAAATAAAATAGATGATTAGTTATGAAAATGTGTGTTTGAAATGCCCGCAACCAGTATTTGCAACCAATAGTTTCTCAAAAGGAAAGTAGAGTGTGTAGTGCAATTCATGAAAATACTTTATAGTGGTGACAAGGAGGAAATAGTATGAATAAAATTTTAGAAGTTCAACATATAGAAAAAAGTTATCGTGAAAATAAAGCGGTGAATGATTTGTCTTTTCATGTCAATGAAGGTGAAATTCTTGGCTTGTTAGGTCCTAATGGAGCAGGTAAAAGTACAACAATTAGCATTCTGTCTACAATCTTAAAAAATGATGCTGGCAAGATAAATATATTTAACTTACCATTAGAATCACATATCAATGAAATTAAAGGACAATTAGGTATTGTCCCTCAAGAGATAGCGATTTATGAAGATATTTCAGCATATCGCAATGTTGCTTTCTTTGCATCGTTGTATGGTCTTAAAAAGAATCAATTAGAAGAACGTGTGATGAATGCATTAGCATTTGTAGGATTAGAAGATAAAAAAAATGATGCACCTAAAACATTTAGTGGTGGGATGAAACGAAGATTAAATATTGCTTGTGCAATTGCCCATCAACCCAAATTGTTGATTTTAGATGAGCCGACTGTAGGGATTGACCCACAATCTAGAAATCATATTTTATCTTCATTAAAACGTTTAAAGGAAATGGGGACAACAATTATTTATACAACTCATTATATGGAAGAAGTCGAAGAAATAGCTGATCGTATAGTCATTATGGATAAAGGAACAAAAATAGCTGAAGGAACATTGAAACAGCTTTTAGAAAGATATAAAGATACATTGGTATATAAATTATATTTAGAGAAGTTCTCATCAGATGTTGAAAAACAACTATCAGATATTGATGGTGTTGAAGCGGTGGAACAAACTGAAGATTCGCTCAAGATTACAGTTTCTAAGAATGATGATGCATTAGATAAAATCATTTTGTTATTGGTTCAACAGAACTGTCATATTACAAAAATGGAAACAGAAGAAGGAAATTTAGAGATGGTCTTTTTGGAATTAACAGGAAAGAAGTTGAGGGATTGATGATGAGAGGCTTTTAGACTTTATTTAAACAAACTTTAAATCATCTCTTAACGCCTGGCACTATAGGCATCTTTCTTATCTTTCCAACTGTTTTAATTTCATTAATGGGTTTTTTATTTGAGAATCTGTATAACACATCTTTGGTCAGTTCTTATGATTTTTATGGTGTGACTATGATTATTTTTATTGCTATGATGGGAGCGACTGTTCCTGCGAATATTTTCTTGGAAAAACATCTTAAAAATGCAAATACAAGAATTTTTTATAGCCCAGTATCAAGAGTGAGTGTTTATTCTTCTAAAATATTGGCTTGCTTTCTATTTATGTCATTATGTCTAGCATTCAATATCATTGTCTTTCAGGGGTTTCTTTTGTTAATTTTGGTGGCAATAATATGATCTATGTTATTTTGTTATTAAGTCATTTTGTCTTGTTTCTGACATTACTAAGCAGTGCCATTTGTGTTACTATCCGTAATGAAGAAATGACAAATATAATTTTATCAAACTCAACAGCAGTTTTAGGCTTCCTATCAGGAATATTCTTTCCTATTGCAAGTTTAGGAGCATTCTTTGAGAAAATTGCAAGCTTTTCTCCAATTAAATGGACTGTGGACTGTGTCTTTCAGCTGATTTATGATGGAGTCAGTTCAAATTATTGGTGGATTATTCTTGGACTCCTTGCTTTATCTTTGTTGTTATTGCTGATTGTTCATAGAAATTATCGTCCCCAGGATTATATTTAGGAGGAAAGAATTATGTTAAAACTCATGAAATTAATATTTTATCGTATTAGCCATGATAAAGCGTTTTTAATAGTTTATCTTGTTTTAATTCCAATTGTGATGGGTATTGCTGTTTATTTTACGAACACTATGTCTTATCAAATGCAAATAGGAGTCGTGGGGGATATTGAAACAGTTGTTAATGATGAAATTCAATATATTCCATTAAAAGAGATTCCAAAAAATTCACAGATGGTTTTAAATCAATATGATGCTGTTGTTTATCAGGAAGGACTCAATGTCAAAGTATTATCTACAAAAGGTGAAGAGTATAATCAGGCTATCCAATTGTTGATGAATGGTCAAATAGATTCTCTATCTACTGATAAAGGGCGTGGAACTGCCTCTAATATTCTAGGTTTTTTAATGATGGTTATTTCATTATTGGGAGTTCAGATTTATATTATTTTGATGAAAGAAAAGGGATTAATAAAAGGATACTAGGAACCTCAGTACATTGTTATCAATATATGTTAAGTCATTTTATTGTTGTTTTTAGTTTTCTATTTGTTCCAGCTGTTACTGTGATATGTGGAGCTCTATTTATTTTTGATATCGCATTGTCTATTGCTTTATGGCAATTTGTTCTCACCTTAATGTTGTTATGCTTTTTTGCAACTGCATTTGGCCTTTGGATTAATGTTTTATCAAAAACACTAGAGGAAAGTATGATGCTTGGTAATATGTTTGCTATTGTGGGGACGATTGTTTCAGGTGGATTTGTTCAGGTGACTGATAATGAAATCTTTAATGCAGTTGTTCAGGTTTTTCCTCAAAAACAAATCATGTCATTGTTGTTGTCTCTTGAAAACCATACGGCAGTACCTGTATTAGGAATATTGTATGTTGCTGTTATATCAATTTTATTTATTGTTATAGCCATTATTATTGAAAAGAAAAAATTACCAAATAGATAATGAAAACCTTACTTCATAAAAAAGTAAGGTCTTTTTATTTATTAAGAATTTGGAGGAGTTAAATATTTTATGAAATATATTTGCTTATTACATATTTTGGTTTGCTGCTTGTGATATGTATCTTTGTTTTGTTCTTTCTTTATTCTGCTATTATGTCTAAGATTACTATCTCATCATGATATCAGTATTTATCAGTCCATATCAAAAGACTTACAGACAATGAATATTATCTGATAGACAGACTAATATAATCCAGAGGGCAAAAAATCAAACAGAGCTGGACTCTTGTAATCATTCTCTAGGTTAAGTATAAAATAAAACACTTACAAGAAGTAAGTGTTAATCATCATATGGAGCGGGTGATGGGAATCGAACCCACGTAGTCAGCTTGGAAGGCTGAAGTTCTACCATTGAACTACACCCGCATATACAGAGCATCTCAACTACTGCTTGTATATAATACCATTATAATGAAAATATTGCAAGAGGTTTTGTGAATTTTTTTAAAAATATTTATCCAGATATTCTTCGAGACAAATTCCTTCTTTCATAATTTTTTGAGCATGTTCTTTACCAACGTAACGATAATGCCATGGCTCATATCCAACTTTAGTGATTTGATTTTTATCATTAGGATAACGTAAGATAAAACCATACTTATAACAATTCTGAATAAGCCATTGTTGTTCAGCAGTTCTTTCTTGACTTTCATCTAATTGTTGATTGCTTGTTGCGACAATATCAACAGCTAAGCCCATCTGATGTTCACTTGTGCCAGGTCTTGCTACCCAAAAAGAGGCTTTTTCTTCTGCTTCTTTCTGACTTGAGGATTGCTGCTGGTAAGCAACAACTTCATTGTTGAAAAGTCTTTGCTGCTTATCTTTGGTACGATAAGATGAACAGATGAGGGGACTAAGACCTTGTGCTCTTGCATCATCCATCATTTGCTGGAGATCTGGGTAAGCGCGTTTGTCTATCGATTGGCCATTGCTTAATTTAACCAAATCAATTTGCCAGTTATCTGGAATCTGATTCTGGTAATTAACAAGTGTTAATAATTCATCCTTTTTGGGTTTTGTCTGTTGGGTTTGTTGGGTGGCTTTATGACTAGCAGGTACAGTTGGTTCGTTTTGATCTGTAAAGTAAAAGAAAATCATAAAACTAAAACTTATCAATCCTATACATGTTAGTAAAAAAGCACACCATTTTTTAAGTTTGCACTTCATCTTTGTTCCTCCTTGATCTTTTTTTGTTTATAAAAGTTTACAAAAGAGAAACATCAGAGTTACAAACTTTTGGCATCATATCTGCATCATTAATTGTTTTTTAAATTATTTATACCTATACAAAGGTTCTTTTCATTGGAAATCATATAATAATATCTTTGTATATCTTCTTCAGATATATGTAAATATTGATGTCCAAATACAGAATGGCTTTCTTGACTTGGGACTGTAAAAAATTGATCTGAATAAAATAAATACTGATAGATTGTTTGGGTTTGAGCATCTATCCAAATTTCTATAAAACCATCTTTACTTGAATAAGTGATAATATCAACAACAACAGATTTTTCAGGGTTCGTTGGTTGACTGTATACTCTTGTTATATAACTGTATGAGTTATAGTCATTTTCAAAATCAATAACTGGGAAAATATTGAGTTTTTGTAATTTGTTAAGTTCAACTTGAACATGAGATTTGATGTCATGTATATGAGTGTTGAGTTTTGTTTCTTTTTGACTGACAAGGATAATATTTTGTTCATTTTCTCCATAAAAAGAAGATAAAAGTCCGATTTTCTCTGAAGTGTTTAATTGGCTTGTTTGAAAGGCTTGTTGCGATTTATCGTTAACTTCTTCAATATTTATTGAAGATAAAAGTCTTTCATCATCCCATTTTGAAAGTGCGAAAGGAATAAGTGGGATAAGAATAAGCAAACAAATAGGAGTTAAAAAATAAAAGACATGTTTATATTTTTTCATTGTTTTCACCTTTCTTTAAATGAACAGTTATTGTTGTTCCTATATAAAGAGTGCTGTCAATTGTCATTGTAGCATGATGAAGTTGAAGAATTTGATCAGTAATAGCTAATCCTAATCCAGCACTTCCAGCATTGCGAGAGCGAGATTTATCCACCATATAAAACGCTTCTTTGACTTTATTGAGGTTTTGCGAATCAATACCACATCCATTATCGATAATTTTGACTTCATAATCCTGAAGTGTATTTCTTCCAATAATAGAGATTTGTCCATCTGTTGTTATTGCTTTGCGAGCATTGTCTAAAAGATTGAAAAAAACAGTTTGCATCAAATCAGGTTCAATCCACAAATCACTTTCTTCAATATCCATAGTGAAATTAATGTTTTCTTGATTGATAATTGGTGTAAATGTTTCTTTCACCATTTCAAAGAATACATGGGCTGATATATGATGCATTATGAAATCTTGTTTCTTTAAAACAATTAAATCCATAAGTTTCATTGACATCGATTCTAACCGCTTTCCTTCTTGAACAATAGCATGAGCATAAGTCACGACTTGTTCATCAGTCAATGTTTTAGAGCGAATCATGTCACCATAGCCAATCATTGATGTAAGAGGTGTTTTGAGCTCGTGTGCAAAATTACTCACGAAGATTTCCTGACGTTCTACAGAATCCTGCAAAGATGCAATAGATGTTTTTAAACGTGCAGACATTGTGTTAAAGTCTTTTGTAAATTGTCCAATTTCATCTTCACTAGACACAGGAATATCTTCAATAAAATCTCCATTTGCAATTTCTTTGGTCGCAAGAGAAAGTTTATGGAGTGGTTTCATAAGCCATCTGGTAATCATGAAAATAACAATAGCACTTATACAAGATAACAGAATTGTATAAGTAATGAAGATTTGATATTGATCATTGCGTGTTTGAAAAAGAGAAGAGATATTACGTGAATTTTGAATGTATATATTAACATTGGCAAAGTGAAAAGGACGTAAAGTATGAAGAGTATATTGATTTTTTTCATTAAATATTTTATAGGCTCTCTGATTATCTTCAACTTTATCTATAAAATTATTCTTATCACTGAAACCACCATTTTGATAAATAATCTGTCCTTGTGTATCTCTTAAGCAAAATGAAAGATTACCACTTAGGGTCTGTATTGTTAGTGTTCCGATAGAATTTTGAAGAAGCTTGATAACGAGGGTAGAATCTTCTTGATCATCAATAGGAATGTTGAATTCTCTTTGTAATGAAGAAATATAAATATCATTCTCTTTATAAACACTTTCAATTTCGCGTTCTAACGAATTGTGAAAACTTGATTGAATAAGAAAATATCCTCCAATACTAAAGAAAGTAATGGTTATCAACATAATACTTAGATAGAGCTTCCAAAAGAATTTCATGATTCTCCCTCCAAACGATAACCAATTTTATAAACTGGTACAATTTTGTCTTCAAGTCCTAATTTTTTACGCATTCTTTGAACGTGTAAATCAACTGTTCGACTATCTCCCATATAACATTCTCCCCAAACGCTTTCATAAATACGGTCTCTAAAAAGGGCTATATTTTTGTTTTGAATAAAAAGAATAAGAAGATCGTATTCTTTCACAGTGAGATTGATAATTTGATTATTCTTTTTAACAATTCTCGATAATGTATCAACTGTAACATCGTAAACACTTAAGAATTGAGATGTTTTATGAAATCTTCTCAGGACTGCTTCTACACGTGCTAAGAGTTCTGTGATTTCAAAGGGTTTGATAATATAATCTTCAGCACCAAGTTTTAATCCTTTGACACGCTCTTTGACATCTGCTTTTGCTGTTAAAAAAATGACAGGAATATGAAATGGTTTAATATATTCAATGAGTTCATAGCCATCTATAATTGGTAACATAATATCGAGTAGGATTAAATCAAAATTTTTGTTTTCAATTAGGTCAGCTGCCTGTTTGCCATCATATACACATTGGCACTCATAGCCACTATCAACCAGATTAATTCTTATGAGTTCTGAAATTGTTTTTTCATCTTCAACGACTAATATTTTATTCATAAATTGTTCTCCTCTGTCTCTATTATACATCAAAGTTGCATCATAACTGCATCTCTCCTGACAATCTGAAATAAAAAAACACACTTACATAAAAGTAAATGTGCTATGGATAATTGGAGCGGGTGATGGGAATCGAACCCACGTAGTCAGCTTGGAAGGCTGAAGTTCT
>ENA-ORML01002108-ORML01002108.1-human-gut-metagenome-genome-assembly--contig:-NODE-2108-length-14273-cov-2.405683_pt1 | contig 14273 bp, 20 predicted proteins | sample MGYA00242103_ERZ508995 | MGnify/ENA primary metagenome ERZ508995 (study PRJEB26280, sample SAMEA2338702) | human gut metagenome | biome: human gut; feature: human-associated habitat; material: faeces...
CTGCCATCATTCCAGCAGGACCACCGCCTATTACTACAACATTCATATTTTTCTCCCAAATTTTCCGGGATTAAAGACCCGTCCCCCAATCCCTATTTTATTAATTTTTCATTTTTTGAATTGCTTTTAATATTCCAAATTTTCCATACTCATAAGTAAGCCCACCTTGCATATATGCAATAAAAGGTTCACGTATTGGTCCATCACAACTCAATTCGATTGTTGATCCTTCTGTAAATGTTCCTGCTGCCATTATAACTTTATCTTCATATCCTCCCATATCACTTGGGAATGGAATTACATTTGAGTCTATTGGTGAACCCATTTGGATTCCTTGACAGAATTTTACTAAATTTTCTTCACTTCCAAGTTTTATTGTTTGTACTATGTCTGCTCTTACTTCATCATATTTTGGTTCAACATCATATCCTAATTTTTCTAATATTCTACTTGCAAATATTGCTGTTTTTACACTAGATGCTACAACTTGTGGTGCAAAGAATAAGCCCTTTAGTAATTGTGTGTTTTGTCCTAATGATGGTCCTATCTCTTTTCCTATTCCTGGTGCTGTTAGTCTTTCTGCACATAGTTCTATTAAGTCTTTTTTGCCAACTATATATGCTCCAGAATTCCTGCTCCTAGATTTTTCATTAATGAACCTACTGCGATATCTGCTCCAATTTCTATTGGTTCTTTGTCTTGTACAAATTCTCCATAACAATTGTCTACCATAATTATTACATCTTTGTTTACTTCTCTAATTGCTTTTATTGCTTTTTCGATTTTTTCAATTGTTAAGCTCTTTCTTGTTGAATATCCTCTTGACCTTTGAATTTCAACTAATTTTACATCTTGTTTTTTTAATCTTTCTTGAATTGATTTTATATCAAAGTCATTTTCTACTAATTCTATTTGTTCATATTTTATTCCAAATGCTTTTAATGAACTTTTGCTTTCTGTTTCATTACATCCTATAACTGTTTGAAGTGTATCATATGGTTCTCCTGTTATACTTATCATTGTGTCATTTGGACGTAATAATGCTGATAAGGTTATTGCTAAAGCATGTGTTCCTGATATAAATTGTGCACGTACTAATGCATCTTCTGCTTTAAATACATTTGCATAAATTTCTTCTATTTTGTTTCTTCCTGCTTCATCTATTCCATATCCTGTTGATGAGTTTAAGTGCATTTCTTGTAAGTTGCACTCTTGAAATGCTGATAAAACTTTCATACTGTTTTTTTCGCATATTTCGTCCATTGTTTTAAATTGATTTTTTATTTCTTTTTCTACTTCTTTTGATAAATTTTCTAATTCTGTATCTATTCCTAATTTTTCTAACATTTTATTACCTTCTTTTCTCTTTTAATCTACTATATTTTACTATATTTTCTGGTAAATTGCAATTAATTTGCAAATTTATGTAAATTTTGCTATACTAATATTATGAGTTTAAAACCAAAAGGAGGTAATCCTATGCACAAACCATTTGATAATGAAAAAGAAAATAAAAAATATGAAAGTTTATACAACACTATATCAAATAAATTAGATAAAATGATTTTATCAACTGATTCTGAAATAATGCGATATATGGAAATTGTATGTTCAACATTATTACTAGAAATAAACAAAAAATTTCCTGAACCTAATTATTCAATTTATCTAACATCCAGAGTTAAATCATCCAAAAGTAATATTGCAAAATTAGAAGATTATACAAAAAGATTAAAAGAAACTGATTCAAGTATTTCAATAAAAGACATTCTAGATTTATTTGGTTTAAGAATTATTGTTGAAAAAATCCCTCACAATGTAACCATTGACCCTAAAAATCCTGAATATGAAACATTAAAAATGCTTGCAGATGAGAGAAAAGAAAATATCAAAATATCTGAAAATCATCACATATTTGAATCCAAAATCGATAATCAAAGTTGCACATCTTTTGATTACTATACAAAAAGTAAAAAATTATTACAAGACATTTTGAATATTTTTGAATCAGAAACTGCATATTCAAAAAATTATGCATTAGATTTAAAAGAAAAATATAATAAACCAGGAAATGTATATTTAGGGTTAGTTCATAGATTAGATAGACCTGTTGGAGGAGTGATGATTTTTGCTAAGACCTCAAAATCTGCTTCAAGATTAAGCAATCAAGTAAGAGAAAAAGTTTTTAAAAAGAAATATTTGGCTGTAGTAGATGGAAAAATAGAAAACAAAAAGCGGTACTTTAGAAGATTATTTATATAAAGATGAAAGAAATAATATTAGTAAAGTTGTAAGTAAAGAAAAGAAGAATTCTAAATTTGCAAAACTAGATTATGAAGTTTTAAAATATAATGAGATAAAAGATTTAAGCTTAGTAAAAGTAAATTTGCATACAGGCAGACATCATCAAATTAGGGTACAATTAGCTAATTTTGGTCATAGTATTTTTGGGGATCAAAAATATGGAACTAGAGGAAAAGGAAAACAGATAGCATTATGGGCATATGAACTTACAATAATTCATCCTATTACAAAAGAAGAGATGACTTTTAAAGATTTACCAGAACCTATAGGAACATGGTGTATATTAAATTAGCAATTATTGAAAATAACATAGAAGTATGATATAATAATAACTGTAACATGTAGTTGTATTAACAGAAAGGAGATAATATGGCAAAAAGAAATACCAAAAAAGCCAAACTCGAAATCATAGTAACAAATGAGGAGGGGCGGCAAATCAAAAGGAAAATGACAGGAACAAATGATGAGATCGCATTCTTGTTAGGAGAAGCCGGTATTTTATCTAATGATATAGCAAGGATTTTAAATGCCAAATAATCTCAAATCAAGTTTTGAACAAATTTTGTTTGAAATGTTAATGAAAATTAATGATACTCTCTATTCTATAGAGGGTATCATTGTTTAATAGATTAATATAGAAAATCTGAAATAATATTTGCATTTTATATAAATGTATGTTACAATACAATACATAAGTAAAAGTGAAAAAACCGTTAGGAGGAATAAATAAATGGGAATAGTAAAGGGAATATTAATAGTTATATATTTTTTAATTTCTTTAGCAATAATAATATTAACTTTAATACAATCAAAAGAAGACGCAGGACTATCTTCAACAATAACAGGTTCATCAACAAATAATTTCTATGAAAAAAATAAAGGTAGAACAAAAGAAGGAAGACAAAAAAGATGGACAATAATATTATCAATAGTTTTTGTAATATTAACAATAGTTTTAGGAATATTATATATGGCATAAAATGTAGTAAAGGATAGTTTTTTTAACTATCCCTTTTTTATATAATATAAAAGTTTTAATGAAAAATATTAGTTTCATAGTCATATGAAGTAAATTAATGATAATTTTAATTAGATATAACACAAATTATGTAATAGAAAGAAAGGATTTATAATGAAAGAAAAGAAAGAAAAAATTTTAGAATTAATGAAAGATGATGATTATGTGCCGATGAAGGCAAGAGAGATTGCCATGATTATGAGAGTACCAAAAAATGAGTACAATGAATTTTTAGAAATTCTAGGAGAGTTAGAATTAGAATTTAAAATCCAAAAAAACAGAAAAAATAGATATAAAATAGTAGATAAAATATACTATGATGGAATATATCGTAAAAATCAAAAAGGTTTTGGTTTTATAAAAGTTGAAAACCAAGAAGATGAAGTTTATATAACAAAGGAAAACTCTTTAAATGCATTAAATGGAGATAGAGTTTTATTTGAAATAATTGAAGAAAAAAATAAAGTAAAAAATGCAGAAGGAAAAATAGTAAAAATTTTAAAACATGAAAAAGACACAGTTGTTGGAATATTCCAAAATAATAAAACATTTGGATTTGTAGTTCCAGATGATAAAAATTTTGGAACAGATATTTATATTGCTAAAAAAGATATGGGAAAAGCAAGAAATAACCATAAAGTATTAGTTAAAATAACTAAATATCCTCAAAAAGGAAAAAAGGCAGAAGGAAAAATTATAGAAGTATTAGGAAATGTAAATGAAGCAGGAGTTGATATGCTTTCATTAATAAAAGAACATAGTTTACCATCTGTGTTCCCAGAACAAGTAGTACAAGAAGCTGAAAGGTGCGGAAATAAAGTCGATAAAAAAGATATTCCTAATAGAGTTGACTTAAGAGATAAAACAATATTTACAATAGATGGAGAAGACGCAAAAGATTTAGATGATGCAGTTAGAGTAGAAAAATTAGAAAATGGAAATTATAGATTAGATGTACATATTGCAGACGTTAGCTATTATGTAACAGAAAATAGTTTGTTAGATAAAGAAGCATTAATTAGAGGAACAAGTATATATATGCTTGGAAGAGTTATACCAATGTTACCAAGAGAATTATCAAATGGTATATGTAGTTTAAATGCAGGAGAAGATAGATTTACATTATCATGTAGTATGGAAATCGATGATAAAGGAAAAGTAGTATCATCTGAAGTTTATAAAGGAATTATAAATGTAACAGAAAGAATGAGTTACAAAGATGTACAAAAAATAATAGATGAAACAGATAAAGAAGTGCTAAAAAGATATGAACCATATATTAAAGATTTTAAATTAATGGAAGAATTAGCACATGTTTTAAAAAATAGAAGAATGGAACAAGGGTATTTAAATTTAGATATTCCAGAAAGCAAAATAGATCTTGATATTGATGGAAAAGTAACAAACATTTCTAAATATGAAACTACATTTGCTAATGAAATTATTGAACAATTTATGCTAACAGCAAATGAAACAATAGCAGAGAAGTTCTTTTGGTTAGATGCACCATTTATATATCGTGTCCATGAAGAGCCAGATTTAGAAAAAGTACAAGAATTAAATAAGTTTTTATTTAATTTTGGATTAAAAATAAAAGCTAATAAAGACAATATATATCCAAAAGAATTTTCTAAAGTATTAGAAGAGATAAAAGGAAAAGAAGAAGAAAAAGTTGTTTCAAACTTAGTTTTAAGAACATTAAAAGTTGCTAGATATGAAGCAGAAAATAAAGGACATTTTGGAATTGCTAGTAAATATTATTGCCACTTCACTTCACCAATTAGAAGATATCCAGATTTGTTTATACATAGAATAATTTCAATGTACTTAAAAGAAAATTATGATGTACAAGAAAAAGTAGTTGAAAAATACAAAATAGAAGCGGAAGAAAGAGCAAAACAATCATCTGAAAGAGAGAAGATTGCAACAAAAGTAGAAAGAGAAGCAGAAGATATCAAAAAGGCAGAATATATGGAAAGCAGAATAGGAGAAGAATACGAAGGAATAGTTTCGTCAATAACATCATTTGGAATGTTTGTTGAATTACCAAATACTGTAGAAGGATTAATCAGGTTTGAAGATATAGGAAATGAATATTTTATATATGATGAAGAAAGAAAACAATTAATAGGTGAACAAACAAATAAAATATATAAAATAGGTGATAAAGTAGAAATTCGTGTAAAAAATGCAAATAAATTATTAAGACAAATTGATTTTGAAGTTATAAAAAAATAAAAAGATAATAAACTAAAAACTTCGGCTTTATAAAAAAGTCGGAGTTTTTAGTTTATTATTAAATATTTTATTTTTGTATATTTGTTATTTAAAAATATTAATTTATATACATCATAATATTAGAAAAAATGACTACAAGTATAGAAAAAGAAATAACAATAATTCCTCCTGGTTTATTTCCTTTTTCCTTAATCTCATAAATCCCGTATCCAATTGTTTGTAACATAATATAAATAGTAAATAATAAAAAAATAATATTATAAATAAAATTAGTCAAATTAGTTCCTCCTTATATTTTAGGTTTCTGTAATTAACATACCGGATTTTACAGAACTATCTATATTTATATCAAAAAAAGCATGTTGGTAATTGTTTAGCCAATTGTAATCATCAAAATCCTGCGTGGTTAAAAAATTGGAAGTAGCATATTTACCAAATCCCATTACATCTGAATGAAAATCAATAGAAGTTTTATACAATACATCAGAAATAATAGATTCTAAATAACTATTGCAACTTTCAGAAATAGCATCTAAAGTTTCAGGCTTTAAATAGCTAGAATTCTGAGACATAGAATAAATTCTTCCAGATAGTTTTGCTCTTACATGGACATAAGGAGAAGCAGAAGAAGTATCTATTTTGATATCTGGTGGTTGATAAGGTGTGAAATATATATCTAAATAATTACCTTGATTAATAGGGTCAGGAACAGACACTAAAAATCTATCTAAATTACCTTTTAAAATAGAAAAAACAACTGTTTCTATAGCATTTAATTCTCCAACTAAAGTATCGCCTTTAAAGACTGCAATACCTACATTTTCAGTTCCATTTTCACCTTCGATTGAAGTTTCGTTAGATTTTATATTAGAATCTTTTTGAGAATTTACACTTGCACTATTTTGTGTATTTGGTTGATTTATACCACCTAAAATTGCATAAGGTTCGCACGCTTTACAAGCTAAAGAATTAAAAAAATCACCAATACTTGAATCTATAGAATATCCTGTATATTTGCTAGAATTAGACATGATTTCATAATATTTATATTTTGAATTTTCTAACTCTGGTATTGTGTATTTTATATAGTCTTTAGCTTTACATTTACTAATAATAATGTTAGCAGATGGCCTTACTTGTGTATCATTAATTAAAGTATATATTTCATCAGAAATTCCTTCATATGCTAATTCTTCAGAAAAAATAATAGATTTACAATGTGACATATTTATACCTTTAACAATATAACTATTTATTAAATTGATAGCATTACTTATTGAAGAAGCATCAACAGAATTTATAATTGGAGTTGTTTTTTCAGAAGATCCAGATTCTGATGCAGCAGTAGAGGCAAACTCAAAAGTTACTTGTAGTTTATTTTTATCAGATTTATCAATACCAATAGCTAATACATAGGCCAAATTATCAATATTAAGAGATGAATAAGAACTAGAAAAAGCAATAATAAATATTATAATTAGTAAAAATATAGTTATATTCATAAAAATTTTATGCATTGTAATGATCCTTTCTTTTTTTCTTATTTAAATTTGCTAATATTAATATTCCCATACTAAAAGTAAATGTAAATCCTAATACCAAATATTTATGAATATTCATTTCGTAATTTTCAGAAACAGAATAATCTTTAGGTATAAGAGTAATTCCAAAAAGAAGTAACCCAAATAAATTAACAAGAGGTTTTTTAGTTTCTATATTTGTTAACTTTTGAAAAATTCTCATACTAAACTTTAGTATTATACTAACATAGCAAGCAAAAGCTAAAATCCAAAAAAGTAAAAATACAGATTCTAACCTTTGAAAAAATTTACCAAATTCAATATAACGTGCTGCATTATATAAAGGAGTAATTTCATTAGTATCAATATAAAATGAAAACATAAATAATAAAGTAGAAACACATAAAATCAAATATATAGCAGATATTCCAATAGAAATAAGAGAAACATTTTTCATATGTTTAGGATCTCTTAATAAAGGTGGTATAAAATATAAAAATACAATGCCACTAAATGATGAAATATTAATAAGACCTAATCCGAAAGTATTAAATAAACCATCACCAAATATCGGAAATATTCTTTGAGGAGTAAAGTTTTTAATATTAGCTAAAAACAGAAAAATTATACTTGCTAAAACTAAAGGAAGAATTAATGCATTTGTTTTTATAGTTGTATTAAAATTAAAATTGTTTGCAATACAAACAGCTAATATAAAAATTAATATAATAAAAGTTATATTTGTCATAGGGTAATAAATTACTTTTAAAATCTCACAAAAATTTCTAAGAACCATACCTGAACTAACCAAAAAGAATAAAATAAAGATTATTCCAAGAATGTTTTTTAAAACTTTTCCACCTAATAATTCAGAGATATCAATTATATCTAATCCAGGAAAATTTTTTAATAACCTATAAATAAAATATGAAATAGCAATAGCAATAACACTAACATATATTAAATTTATAATTGTAGCAGATTTTGTTTGAGTTAGTAAATTTCTAGGGAGAGATAAAATAGTATGAATTATAATAGTTGTAAGCACAATCATAATTGCTTCAGTTGTGTTAATTTTATAAGTATTCATTAATATCATCCTTTCTTTTTTTATTTATGGTATAAATTGGGATTAAATTTCCATTTCATTGCAATTTTTTCTTGAGATTTAGATTTTTTAGGAGCTATATATGAAGGTCTGTATTCTCTTTTCCACATAGGAGAAAGAAAATATCCATTTCCTTTTGAATTATTAGTAGGAACAAAAGGCACTAAATAAGGTACGCCAAAAGATTTTAAGTCACAAAGTATAGATAAATATATAAATAATCCTAGAGATATACCTAAAAAGCCACACATAAATCCTAATAGTATAAATGCAAATCTAAAATATCTTAAATGAAATCCAAATGAGAAATCAGGAATAGCAAATGATGCAATTCCAGTAATAGCAACAATAATAATTAATATAGGACTAACAATACCAGCAGATACAGCTGCTTGCCCTAATACAAGAGCACCAACAATTCCGTATAGTTGGACCTATAGGAGAAGGAACTCTTAATCCAGCTTCTCTTATTAATTCAAAAGAAATTTCCATCAACAAAATTTCAAGTATAATAGGAAAAGGAACATTTTCACGAGATGCTAAAATAGAAAAAAGTAAGCTGGTTGGTAATATTTCTTGATGAAAGCTTGTTAAAGCAACATATAGTCCAGGTAATAATAAAGTTATAAAAGTTGCAAGAATCCTTAAAGCACGCAAAAAATTAGCAAAATTAAATTTTAAATTAGTATCTTCAGGAGAAACTAAAAAATCTATTAATATAGCAGGAACAATAAGTGCGTAAGGAGTACCATTAACAATTATAATAACACGACCATTTAATAAATATTTTGTTGCTTTATCAGGTAGTTCAGTAGAAACAATTTGAGGAACCCCCAAAGCATTAGAATCAACAATTAATTGTTCCAATTCACCAGCAGAAAGTAGTGAATCAATTTCTAAATTATTTAATCTATATTTAACCTCATTTACTAAATCATCATTTGCTATATTTTTTAGATAACAAACTGCACAATTTGTTTTAGTAATTTTTCCAACTTGTAAATTTTCAATAATTAAATTTTCATTATTTACAATACGACGAATTAAAGATGTATTAGTTCTAAGATTTTCTACAAATGCTTCATGAGGGCCTTTTATAACAATTTCATTATTAGGAGTATCTACACTTCTTTGTTTAAATCCTTTTACATCTATATCAAACGCAATATCTAATGTTTCAACAAAAAGTACACAATTTCCGAGAATTCATACCGAGAACAAACTTTATCGAAATCTTTAATTTCATTTAATGAATTTTGAGGCATTAAGCATCCCATAATATAATTAGAAAGATCAAATTTTTTGACTTTTCTAATTGTAATGTTATTAGTTACAGCTTCAGAAATAACTTTATTTTGTGAACTATCAAATAAATTGTTTTTATTTCTCATCATTAAAGGTTTTAAAATAAAATCATCCATTATTTTAGAGTCAACCATACCATCAATGTAAGAAATAAAAGCATCATATTGTTTGCCACGAGCATTTAGAGTAAATTGTCTTATAATAATATCACTATTAATTAAAGTGTTATACCTTGTTTTCATATACTCTAAATTAACTTTAAGACTTGGAAAAATGTTTGTTATTTCTTCAGTAGATTTATTAGAATTTGGTTGTTTTTGAGTGGATTGTTCATTTGGAATTGTAAATTTATAATTATTTTGAGGTTCATATTTAAAATAAGAATCAAATAATTTTTTAAAATTCATAATTTTCTCCTATATATAAACTTTTTTTCTTATTATTTCTAAAAACAAATAAAATATACTAGTTTTGGAAATAAAAAAATGATATAATAAAATTGTATCAAATAAAAAAGGAGCAAAAGATGAAAAGCAAATTTTCAACATTTATAATTAGTATAGTACTAGTTTTAATAACTTTAATAATGATATTACTTGGAATAATATTTTATAATGAATTAAAAAACATGGAAATCTTTGTGGACCCAGAAAATTTTAAAACAATTATTTCATCAGAAAATACAATAGATAAAGATATTGAGACTCCAGAAATAATAGAAAATCATTTTGATGATAATTCAGACATTAAAGAAGTTGATTATAGTAATGTAAATATAGATAAATATTTTTATGATCAATTAAATGATTATGAAAAATTAATATATAAAGCATTTGAAACTAATAAAGAAAATATGAAAACAGGAGACTACAAAGTAGAATTTGGAAGTTCATTTTCAGAAATATTAAATAAAGAAGATGGACAAGATGAATTAGGAAGATATTATCAATCTGCAATAGAAGCATATACATATGACAATCCAGATGTATTTAAGCCCAAATAAAATGTATTTAAATATAGAGACGACAACAAGAGGAAGTAAAACCACATATTATGTGTATATGAATAATGGAAATCAAGATAATTATTTAATTGATGAATTTTCATCAAAAGAACAAATAGATGAAGCAATTAGTCGATTAGAAGAAATAAAAAATACTATTATAGAAAATAAAACAGGTAATGCATACAAAGATATAAAGATGGTTCATGATTATTTAGTTGAAAATATTGAATATGATACAAGTATTTCAAAACAAAATATTTATAATATATATGGAGCACTAATTAATGGAGAAGCGGTATGTGAAGGATATGCTAGAGGATTTAAGTATTTAATGGATGGTTTAGGAATCTCATGTACATTAGTAATAGGAAAAGGAACTAATTTAGAAGGAAATACAGAAAATCATGCATGGAACTATGTACAAATATCAGATAACTGGTATGCAATAGATTGCACATGGGATGACCCAGTAGTTGAAGGTGGAGGATGGGTAAGTAAATCTTCAAAATATAAATACTTTTTAAAAGGTTCATATGATATATCAAAAGACCATATAGCAAATGGACAATTTACAGAAGGAGGAAAAGAATTTAATTATCCAGAATTAGATTCAAGTAATTACCAATAAATATATTTAATAATAAACTCAAGAATAAGGAATAATTCTTGAGTTTATTTTGTTATAAATAACAAAATAAAAATATATCCAGATTTCATTATGACAAAGCTTTTTTTGGAGCCAGTGCAGTAGATGCCTCTTTTGGAGCATCGGCCACTAGAGAGATCGAAGCAGCTGTGAAACGCTGCGTGTATGCCAATGTAGAGGAAAGCTATCTTCTGGCGGACCATACCAAGTTTGGCAAAAAAAATCTCATAAAATATAATGATGTCAGTGAGTACCAGTTGATCTTTACCGATGAAGAATTGGAAACGGAGCAGAAAAATAAAGTGATCCGACAGGGTGGAAGATTTTGTGAATAGCAAAAATACAGAAATCTGTTGACAGAAGATAAATCTGCAGATTATATATAAATATAACAGATTCACGAAAAAGACTCGGATTATTCAGAAAATTCATGCTTGTAGGTGAATATAGGATATGATAACATAAAAAATATTATTTTTGTAAAAACGCAAAAAAGGAGGTGCTGACATGCGCTCAATGAGAAAAAATGCATACAGGAGAGCTATATCTTCCTAATGATGATGAGATCATCCAGGATCAGATCAAAAAGCTGGATCGACTTTATGATTTCAATATGACACGTCCCACACAGTTGGATAAAAGAAAAGAAATGCTGAAAGAGATACCACACTATGATATAAGAGTGGAAGGAATGTCCGGCTTTTGAAAAATCAAAAAGAAGCAGGTTGATAGGAACAGGAATGGATGAGGACCTGTCTGATGCTGAAAGAAAAGAGGATAAATTATGGGAATGAATGAAACACCGTCAGCAGACCGTGTACATATCGGTTTTTTGGGCAGAAGAAATGTAGGAAAATCCAGTATCGTAAATAAGGTGACAGGCCAGGAGCTGGCTGTGGTATCCGATGTAAAGGGAACTACTACAGATCCGGTAAGTAAGGCCATGGAACTACTTCCTATGGGCCCGGTGGTGATCATAGATACACCAGGTATTGATGATGAAGGCCATCTTGGAGAGCTTCGCGTCCGCAAGGCGAAACAGGTGTTGAACAGAGTGGATGTAGCAGTTCTTGTAGTAGATGCCACTGTGGGAAAAACCAGTGTGGATGAAGAATTGATCCATATTTTTAAAGAGAAGGAGATTCCATATCTGGTTGTTTATAACAAGGCAGATCTGATGAAAACAAAAGATGGGAACCGGCTCTCTTCAGATAATAACTTAAACCGGAATACCCATGCGGGTGCGGTCAAAGAGAGCAGTGTCAGCCAGAAACAGGATCATGAAAACCAGAACACAGAGCAATCTATTTATGCCAGCGCCGCCACCGGTCAGAATATCTACGAATTGAAAGAAAAGATCGCTTCGCTGGCAGTAACGGATGAACTGAAATTGCGTCTTGTAGGGGATCTCCTTGAACCATCAGATTTTGCGATTCTTGTTGTTCCCATAGATAAAGCTGCACCAAAAGGGCGTCTGATCCTTCCGCAGCAGCAGACCATCCGTGATGTGCTGGAAGCCGGAGCAGCAGCGATCGTGATCAAAGAGGATGAGCTTTCCAATACACTGGAAACCCTGGGGAAAAAACCAAAGCTTGTGATCACAGACAGCCAGGTCTTTGCCAGAGTCAGTGAAGAAACTCCAGAAGACATTTGGCTTACTTCATTCTCTATTCTGTTTGCCAGATTTAAAGGAAATCTAAAGACAGCGGCAGCTGGGGCAGCAGCACTGGACCGGCTGAAAGACGGTGACAAGATCCTGATCTCAGAGGGATGTACCCACCACAGGCAGTGTGATGATATCGGAACAGTCAAGCTTCCACGCTGGATCCGTAATTATACGGGGAAGGATCTGGAATTTGAGTATTCCTCCGGAAGAGATTTCCCGGAGGATGTGACGAAGTACAGTCTGATCGTGCATTGTGGCGGATGTATGCTTAATGAGAGGGAAATGCGTTACCGTCAGAAATGCGCACTGGACCAGGAGATTCCCATCACCAATTACGGAATTGCCATTGCCTACATGCAGGGAATCCTGAAACGTTGTGTGGAAATGTTCCCGGATGTGAGGAAAGAACTGGAACAGTAATTTTTTTTCAGGTGTTTACATTTTTTCCGAAAAATGATATAGTAGCGATTGTTCATTTTATAAATTTGCAAAAGGTGACGATAAGGAGTTGCAGATACAATGATCGATCAGACACTTTCACAGGCCCTACAGAAAGAAATTCCAATACTTACAGCTCAGATCCGAAGTCTCTATGCAGAATTCGATAAAAAATTTCATCTTAACGGAGCAAAGATCCCTATAACTTTTGGCATGGAGCCGGATCTGCTGGGATCTTATACAAGAGGCAGCTGCCACGAAAAAGAGCATTTCCATTTTTCTCTGCTGTTTATCGGCTATGCGGTAAAAAATCCTCTGAAAAAAGAAGACCGACTGGATCTTTACAAACATGAATATGCTCACTATATGCAGTATAATTTTCACATTCCCTCAGAGTATCAGTGGCAGCACGGAACCCACGGAAGTGCCTGGAAATACTGCTGTTCCCTGACTGGTGCGGCACCAACGCCATATTATAAGGCAGGGGAAGCTCTGATGAAACACAACTATGAGAAAAAACTCCGAAGCCCGATCCATGACCGTACTGTAACGGTGCGGGATACTTACAGAAGAGAGCAGCAGCACAGGAATACTCAGAACAGTATTGTACGCTATGAGATCGGAGAGGATGTCAGTCATCCGAAATTCGGAACCGGAAATATTGAGCATGTAGAGCAGCTTCCGGGTTCTGTAAGGCTTCACATCCGTTTTGGAGAAGAGCTGAAAGTGATCGATCAGAAATGGCTTCTTCGGACAAAATATAAAAAGATCTGAATATAGTTTTATAAAAATAGACATCATCCTGGATATCAAAATAGATATCTACTTTTCGCCACATAACTTGTTGCATACAGCGGCAGTTATGTGGCTTTTTATGTATCGGGCTTCTGCCCTTTTTTACAGATTTTGTACCTTATGCTTTACCTTTATCAGGAGGAATGTTTATGAACCAGACTTACATGAAAGAAAAACCGATTCTGCCACTTCTGCTTTCCATGGCTCTGCCAATGGTGATTTCAATGAT
>ENA-ORML01002109-ORML01002109.1-human-gut-metagenome-genome-assembly--contig:-NODE-2109-length-14267-cov-3.280256_pt1 | contig 14267 bp, 10 predicted proteins | sample MGYA00242103_ERZ508995 | MGnify/ENA primary metagenome ERZ508995 (study PRJEB26280, sample SAMEA2338702) | human gut metagenome | biome: human gut; feature: human-associated habitat; material: faeces...
GGACGAACCCCTCTCCAATCTGGATGCCAAGCTGCGTAACCAAATGCGTGCCGAGATCATCAAGCTTCGCCAGAGAATCAACACCACTTTTATCTATGTTACCCATGATCAAACAGAAGCTATGACTCTGGGCGATCGGATTGTCATCATGAAAGACGGTTTTGTCAACCAAATCGGCACTCCAAATGAAGTGTTCCACAAACCGGTAAACCTCTTCGTCGCCGGCTTTATCGGAATGCCTGTGATGAATTTCTTCAGCGGCTGCAAACTTTCACTGAAAGACGGCGTCTATTATGCAGAGATTCGCGGCGCAGAATTCCGTCTCAGCGAGTTCCAGCAGAAAGCTTTGAAGCAGAATGGACAGAAACCTTGCGAAATCACTTGCGGTATTCGCCCTAGTCATGTTACTATAGGGGCAGGTGAGCTTTCCGCTAAGATTAATGTCGTGGAAATGCTTGGAACTGAATTGAACATTCACGCGGTCAGCGGCAGCGACGAAGTTGTCATGATCGTACCTACTACAGATGTCGATCACAATCTTAAGATGGGAGAAACTGTTTCTTTCACCGCAAAGCCTGAACTGATTCAGTTATTTGATCAGGAGACCGGCAACAATCTGATTTGGTATGACCAGGCATCCGCAGACGCCTGCTCCCCTGTCTGCAAATCATACGAATTTTAATTCTCATTTCTCTGCCTGTGCAGAGGCCTTTTGGAAATCCCGTTCCTTTCCGGAATGGGATTTCCCTGCTTTATCGATACTTTATTTCAAGGCGCCTATGTTTGTTTGCCGCCCCTGTTGTCGGGAGGAAAAACTAAATGAAAATACTTGCTGTCTCTGATATTGAATCAAAATATTATTATGAATATTATTCTCCCGGCAAGCTGGACGGATTTGACCTAATCCTGGCCTGCGGAGATCTGTCCCGGAACTATCTGGAGTTTCTGGCCACCCTCTCCCACTGCCCGGTTCTCTACATCTGCGGAAACCATGATGACGCCCTGGACAAAAATCCTCCGGGAGGCTGTATTTGTGTGGAAGATAAAATCTATGTCCATAAAGGGATACGTATTCTGGGACTGGGCGGCTCCTATCGTTACCGAAACGGAAACCATATGTTCACAGAAAAGCAGATGTGCCGCCGAATCAGACGCCTGTGGCTGAAGCTCCGGCGTTATAAAGGTTTTGACATTCTAATGACCCACGCCCCCGCCCGTCACATCAACGACTTTGATTCCTTATCGCATCGCGGTTTTGAATGTTTTGGAAAACTCCTGGACAAATACACGCCCCGCTTTTTCGTCCACGGACATATCCATAAAAATTACGGAATGAACATCCCGCAGAAAACAGCTTACGGGAATACAATGATCATCAATGCATTTGATTCCTGCGAATTTGAATATAGAGATTGAAAAAAGGCGATTATGAACATTTACATCCACAATCGCCTTTTCATTATTCAAACACTAATTCGTACTTCTCCACATCCATCAAGGCAGTTCCGCCGGCCTCAAAACTGATGGCTTCAGCCTCTTTCCGGGTGTAGATCACCGCGCTCGCAGCCTCTTCCCCATCATTAACAAAAACTTCCACGCTGAATCGGTCCAAAATGATCCGAAGCTTTAATTCTCCATTTGCCAAGGGCCTCACTAAAAAGCTTCGGGTATGGACAATATCATAAGGCAACCCGCTTCGGGTCCGATCCAGCTTCAAAGTTCCCTGGTCCGGCCTATAACGGATAATCGTATCATGCTCTCCGTCTTTAGCCACATGGATGCGGAACCATCGGTAAAAATCATGGCCGGCCGGCCGGATTGTCACCGTCATATCCACCAGCCGCCCACAGATTCCCGGAAGATTGACCTCTCCGCAGACCAGAATATTCCGATGGGATATCCGTTGCCGCCGGTATTTCTCCAATTCCCGAACCGGCATCTGGAAAAGCCGTCCATCCCGAATCGACAGTTCCCTCGGAACAGACATCTGGCCAAACCAACGGCAATAGTCGGGCTTTGCGCCTATCGTATTCCAATTCTGCATCCAGCCAATCATAATCCTGCGTCCGTCAGGGGCAAGAAGTGTCTGAGGAGCATAAAAATCCAAACCATAATCAATGGCCTGCACCTGTTTTCGAACAAACCCTTTTCCCTGTGGGTCATATTCTCCAATCAGGCAGAGCGTCCCATGTCCGGCATGAAATTCCAGGCCGACAGTAACCATCTCCTGAGGGCTGGTAAGAAGCACCTGACTGCCATCCAGAGGAAAGAAATCCGGACATTCCCACATTTTCCCGTACTGGTTTCCGCTGGCATCCAAAACCCGGACAAATTCCCAATTTACCGCGTCCCCACTCCGATAGAGCAGAATCATACCGCTGCTGTCTGACGCCCTGTTCCCGATTACCGCATAATATGTCCCATCTTCCTCGCGCCAAATCTTGGGATCCCGGAAATCCACCGCGCTTCCGCCCTCCGGCAGATCTTTTGCATCCAAAACCGGATTTCCTTCATACTTTTCATAATCCAGGCCGTCTCCGACAGCTATGCATTGAGTCTGAACATCCTGGAAAAATCCATCCGCATTGCGTTCCCTGCGAACTCCGGTATACATAAGAAGCTGGCGTCCATCAGGGAGTTCAACCGCACCGCCGGAAAAGCAGCCGGAACCGTCATAATCCGTATCCGGGGCCAAAGCCGCCGGAAGCCGTTCCCATCGAATGAAATCTTTTGATTTTAAATGCCCCCAGTGCATCGGCCCCCACTCATCAGAGTATGGATGATACTGATAAAACAGGTGACATTCTCCGTTGTAAAAGGAAAAACCGTTGGGATCGTTCATCCATCCTATTGTGGGAGTGACATGAAAAGCCGGACGTTCCTCATCCGGAATATGGGGGCCATATTGGTTCTCAAAATCTCTGGCCTTTTGAAGAGTTTCGCTCCTCATAGATTAATATCCTCCTTACAGACAAATACTTCTCATTTTAATCAGCCGCCGAATAGCGGTCATAAGCATTCTGATATGTTTCCAGCAAATCGTCCATACCGCATTTCTCGGACAAACGCTTTTTATAAGCTTCCCATTCCTCATCGGTAGGACCGCCCTCCTTAATCCAGAGTCCTTCCTGTTCCCTGACACTGGTCTCAAAATCAGATTTGTGCCAGTCGATGGTTTCCATTTCCATACCCGTAAATACACAATCCACCGGATAAAAAGTAGTATCCTGTACGTAAGGCATCCAGAAAGTATCCAAATCCGTCAGACGCTCAATAGCCCTGTCTTCCATATAAAATACACTGTTGTAATACTCTGCCAGTATCAGCTTCGGGCCGTAAACCTCATAGAGATTTCTAAGCTCACCGGCGCTCTTTCCGTATTTGGCCCGGGCCTCCTCATCAGTAATGGAAAGCCACATGCCGGTTCCCTCTTCCTGTTCAGTGAAGAACACTCCCTTAGGACCGTACTGGAGCTGCATAACCGTCTCTCCATCATACCACTGATCATAAAATTTTAACAGATTAATAGGACTTTGACATTTGTTGGTAATACAGAGCTGGCCTGAGCTTATAGGGCTGCCGGGACGGATGGTCACATCGCAGGTTCCCTCATATTTCGTCCCCTTCGGCCCGGAAAGCGGCGGCAGGAATACATAATCATCGGCATACTCGCCCATCAGCTCTTCAATGTACCACCAGGTGGACACGCCAACGTAACCCTGCTGGCACTTGGCAATGAGCTGGCTGTCGCTCTGGCTGAACATTTCCGTATCCATTAACCCTTCTGCATACCAATCATGGAAGTAAGTCAGGCAGTCTCTGTACGCATCAGTGACACAGACAAATTCCACCGTGCCGTCACTCTTTAAATGAAGGTCATTACAAACGTCATTAGGCCAATTGGTAAAGCCGAAACCGGAATAAAAAATATTTTGACCCCAGCACCACTCATCAAAACCTGTTGTCATCGGAATCGTGGAACCGGCTGCATTTCCGTAATATTTTGCCGACATATCATTATCTTTGAATGCCTTTAAAACATCATGAAGCTCATCCAGAGATGTCGGAACTTCCAATCCCAAATCATCCAGCCACGCCTTGTTAATCATACTATACTGAGGCACAGAGAAAATGGAATAGGCATCCTCCATATCCGCCCCGATACCGGCGGTCGTCATCTGCTCGCCGGAAGGCAAACCGTAAATTCCGCCGTCCTCCATGGTGACAGCCGCTCGAATCTCCGGATGGGATTCCAATATCGCACACAGGTTAGGCATAATGTCCGGCGTTAAGTACGGCGTCAAATCCAGAAAAGTACCGTCATCTCCGTAACGGGCCAGATCATAATTTGAAAAGCCTACCCCCTGGAATGCATCCGGAAGCTGACCGCCGGTGATACGGATATTCACCTGTTCACTCAGAGAATCACTCATAGTCTCCCAGTTAATATGGATTCCGACGTTCTCCTGAAGGTCATTTAAAACCTCCAGGTCATCATAGCCTGCCGACAGGGCGGACTGGCCGCCCATAATATAAAAATCTGTCTGTTCTGTATTCTGATTCACAGTGCCGTCATTGACATTGCTGACCAGGCCGTTCTCACAGCCGGGCAGGAGAAGCAACATAGCGCCCGTCAACGCCGCTGCACATACTCTTTTCACATTCTTTTTCATAATGCTCTCCTTTCTATCCCTTCACAGCTCCGGCCATGAATCCCTTTTCAAAATGCTTCTGCACGAAAGGATAAACAACCAGCATCGGAACTGCTGCAACAATCATGGAACAGAACTTCAAAAGCTCCGTCAGCTTATTCAGTTCCGCATAGCCGCCGGAAATAGTCGACGCCTGAGAGGCAGAAGCAGAGCTTCGAATCAGGATATTTCTCATGACAAGCGGCAGCGGAGAACCTTTTCCTCCCAGATAGATTAAAGCAGTGAACCAGTCATTCCAATAAGCTACCATAGAAAATACCACCATAACCGCCAGAATCGGCATGGATAACGGAATAACCACGCTTATGAAGGTTCGGAGCTTCGAACAGCCGTCAATAGAAGATGCTTCAATCAAATCTCTCGGAATACTGTTCTGAAAATAATTCCGGACAATAATCATATTGCCCACGCCTACGCCGCCAGGCAAAAACAGCGCCCACATACTTCCAACCAGGCCGGTCTGTTTCACAACCAGATAGGTAGGAACCAGGCCGCCGCCGAAATACATGGTAAACAGGAAGAAGATACTTAAAAACTTGCGCCCCGGCAAATCCTTCTGGGCCAGAGGATAGGCAGTGATATAAAGCATCGCCACGGAGAATATAGTTCCAATCACAGTATATTTCACAGAATTAAAGAATCCGGAAACAATTGATTTTTCCGCAAAGACCGCCTTGTAACCATCTAATGTAAAACCGCTCGGCAGAAGGAATGTCTTTCCTGCGTACACCTCATAAGGATCAGAGAAAGACGCAATCAGTACATAATATAAAGGATAAGCCACGATCACGAGCACCAACAGGCAAATGGCAACCAGAATAAAATCACTGGTTTTATCAGACAGCCCTGTTGATTTCTTTTTTGTCGCTGCAGATGTTGACATATTTTCTCCCCTCCTTTACACAAATTCCACGTCCGAAGCCTTGGACGCAATCTTGTTGACGATTAACAACAGCGCAATGTTGACAATTGTATTAAACAGTCCCACCGCCGTCGAATAACTGTATTTGGCGCTTTCAATACCTTGTTGATACACATAAACGGCAATAACATCGCTGGCCGCTTTGTTCAAATCGGTCTGCAGCAGCCATACCTTCTCGAACCCTACGTTCATCAGGCCGCCGGCTGCCATAATCAGATTCAGGATTGCCATAGGCAGAAGCTCCGGAATATCGATGTTGCGGATTCGCTGAAATACCGATGCGCCATCCACCTTTGCCGCCTCATAAAGTCCGGGATCCACATTAGCCAGAGTCGCCAGATATATAATACATCCCCAGCCGGCATCCTGCCAGATCGCAGATGCAATATATATCGTACGAAACGCCGAAGACTCCGTCAGAAAATCGATGCTGGTTCCCAGGAGCAGGTTGATCAGACCTCCGGAAGGACTCAAAAAAATACGAATCATACCACAGATAACCATAATAGAGATAAAATGCGGGGCATACAGCACTGTCTGCACAACTCTTTTGAATTTTCCGAAACGCAGCTGATTAATGATCAGAGACAAAATAATCGGAATCGGAAAAGTCCACAGCAATGTATAAAGGCTGAGAAGAACAGTGTTCTTGATCATTCTTACACAGTTTGGCGCACCGAAAAACCTCTTAAACCAATACAGGCCCACCCATTCACTTCCCAGGTACCCCCGGCTTGCCTTAAAATCACGAAAGGCAATCTGGATACCATACATAGGTATGTACTTGTAGACCAATGTCAACACCACCGGAATCAGCAGCAGCGCATAGAGCTGCCAGTTGTCACGAAGCCTTCTGCCCAGAGGCTTTCCCCTGACAGTCCGTCCCCTGACAGACAATTGCCCGCTTTTCGTTTGTTCACTTGCTTTCATACGATTCTCTCCTCCTTAATAAATAGTTTCTGAACGGATGTGTAACGTTATATGCGAAACGTTATTTTATCGTTATAAAAATCATACATAACTAAGTCAAAAAAGTCAATATTATTTATTATTTTTTTGGTTAAAAAGTATATTTTATCTGGAGGTTATTTCAATTATATTTGTGATTTTCCCTTTAATTTGCCATTTTTTTCGCAAAAACATTATGTTCTCTTTAAAATAACGTTTCATGAAATTTCGCGAAAAAACGTGAATTACGGCTTTACATCCCATTATTTATCTGCTATGATAGGAATAGAAATTATAATATATACAGGAGAATTATTCATGAAAAGTAATACGCCAACTATGAAAGATGTAGCAAAAGAAGCGGGCGTCGCTCTTGGAACCGTTTCAAAAGTATTCAACGGACTGCCTGTTGGGGACAGCTACCGGGCTAAAGTGGAAGCGGCTGCCAAAAAGCTGGGTTATCAGGTGAACCAGTACGCCAGAGGACTTCGGGCCGGCAAAACCTATACAGCAGCTCTAATCCTTCCGGCAGTGGACCATCCTTTTTTTTCCTCTCTGTCCCAGTACATCCACAATGCTCTTGCCAGGCAAGATTATCGGATGCTTTTATATTTGACTGACAGGCGTCCTGAGCAGGAGCAGGATTGTATCCGTATGGTCCAGCAAAACAAAGTAGACGGCGTTATCGCCCTGACTTACAATCCGCTGGTCATTGACCAGGATCTGCCTTTTGTCAGCATTGACCGCAGCCTCGGACCGGATATCCCCTGCGTAGCCACTGATAACTACAGCGGCGGAAAACTGGCTGCCGAAAAACTTTTGGAGCTTGGATGTAAGCATTTGGCTTTCCTGCGAACCGGGTCTCCCTATCCCGGCGAACCCGATAAGAGGGGAGACGGTTTTGAGATGGTTTGCCGCACTAAAAATATTCCCTGCGACGTCCTGCGCCTGAACGGCGATGGAACAACAGAAAACTTTGTTGAGTTTTTTCTCTCCCATTCTATCGGAGGAAAGCTGGATATCGACGGCATCTTCTGCTCCACCGATTTCCTGGCTGAACGCATCCGCAAAATTTTAGCAGACCTTAATATCCGAGTCCCGGAGGATGTCCAGATTATTGGTTTTGACGGTATCCGTCAGTTTGGCACAGGCCGCCTGTTTTGTTCTACCATCATACAGCCCGTCGAAAAGCTGGCCGAAACCTGTGTAGAGCTTTTGTTGGCTTCTGACCGTTCCAATACGCCTTCTCTGGTATGCCTCCCCGGAGTCTACGCCCCCGGCGGCACTACATTGGAGGAATATTAAATGGCAAGCGAATATTTAAAATGGAAATACCGGGATGTGAAACCGGATGAGCCGGTCACCCTGACATCCGCCGAGAAAAGAAAGAACTGGTGGCATTACCATAAATGGCATGTATTCTTAGGGATTGTCCTTTTAGTATCTCTGGCAAGTATCGGCTGGCACGCAATGGGTTTTGGCGAAACCCTGCCGGATTACCGGATTGCTTATGTTGGAACGAATCCATTGCCGGATGACACCGTTTCCGCCATTGAAAATGTCTTTGCCTCCCTGGGCGAAGATTTAAACGGCGATAAAAAAGTATCGGTACTTCTAACCCAATATGCCGGCGGGGAAGACGCGGAAGCTGTCTACGCCGCCAATATGTCGCTGATGGGCGACCTGCTGGAATGTCAGAGCTATTTTTTCCTGTTGGAAGACCCGGAACGGTTCCAGGAGGAATATCATTCCCTGTGCCGTTTGGATGGTTCTCTCCCGGAAGATTATGATAATTCGATAAACGAAACCTGCCTTGCCTGGAACCAATGTCCCGTCCTTACCGCAAATGACCTTGGCGCCTATTCTTACAGTCTGCTCGGCGAAACATTCACCGGAGACAATAATTCGTTGATAGAGCCGCTCTTTTTAGGACGGCGGGGTTTTTGGACAGAAAAAACGACAGAATATCCGGAAGGCTGCGAAGCCTTATGGAAACGAATAACGGAAGGAGCTTATATATCATGAAAAAAATCCTTTTTTTCCTGCTTGCAGCCATTTTCTGCTTTAGTCTGACAGCCTGCGGCGAAACTCCCGCGCCGGAAAAAGCGGCAGATGGAACTCCCTGGAGTGAAGACTGGGTAACGATCAGCAATGTTATGGGCGTTGATACTCCGGAGGGATTAACTCTCCGGGACAATAAAGATGCCCTGGCAGCAAGCGGCATGTACTATTCCACCTGGTCTATCGGCGAAGAATCTTCTTATATGGATAAAACAGAGGAGGGAGAAAAAGAAGTCACTATTTATGATGCGCAGGTCTTTCTTCTGCTGTCCGGCTCTTCCTCTGTGGAAGAAACGGAGAAAAACAGAGAGGAATGGCTCGCCATGGCTGACGAGCACTACCAAATTGACAGCAAAGAGACCGGCACCTGGAATGGCCAGGAATTCACATTAATCTCCTATTGGCTTACCGACAGCCCTTATGCCAGAGGCGCTTCTGCCTTTGGAATTTACGGAAATTATGCTGTCATTGCAGAATTTTCCTGTCAGGAATCTTTCGAAGGAGAGCCAAGGGAATATCTGGACACATTTCTTAAACATTGTCATTACGGAGCATGAGAAAGGAGAATACTATGGGACTTTTTATTTCAGACAATCATGATTATGATGAAAATGTCCGTCAAACGGGATTTCAGCGTTACAAGCAGCTTTTATCCTTTCATTTCGGAAGCTGGCTGAAAATCAACCTGCTGACCATAGTTGGTTTTTTACCTCTGGCTTTCGGAATTCTTTATGCCCTGCTCAGCTCCAGCATCCTGGTTTTACTGCCCTGCTCAATCCTCGGCGGAGCAATCTCCGGGCCCTTCCTGGCCGGTTTATATGATTCCATTCTCCGGGGGCTCAGAGACGACCCGCAAAATGTTTGGAAAAGTTATCGGCGTTCCTGGAGACAAAACTGGAAAGAGAGTATAATCCCCGGCATGCTGACGGGGCTGATGATCGGATTGCTTGCCTTTATGGGCATGCTGTTTTGGTGGGCCCAAACGCCGCCCAGTTTAGGAACCATATTGCTGTACCTTTTTTCCTCTACGCTCTTTCTGATGATAAGCATGCTCTACTGGCCCCAGCTGGTACTATTTGAACAGTCAATATTTATTCGATTAAAAAACTGTATGCTGTTTGTCATTACATATTTTTGGCGGATTGCAGCCATTTCACTTTTACAACTTGCCTATTGGGCAGTACATGTACTCTTTGCCCCCTGGACGGTGCTTCTCCTGCCCTTCCTCGGGATTTGGTATATTGTCTTCCTGTCACAATTTCTCATCTACAAAAAGATGGATGAAGCATTTCATATTGAAGAGCAGTTTGAGATATCATGAATTTTCTTTTTCAGATATAACGCAAGCAGCACGACAACTCCATGTCATGCTGCTTGCGTTTATTTTAAATTATTTACTTGAGGTGTATACGCTTTACCTTTCCAATACCACCATTTCAACTTTTCCGGCTCAGGCGATTCATGCTCTGCATAGTAAACGGCCAGCCGGAAAACATACAAAATACACCGGTCTTCCTGAAAACCTTTAAACAGACAATCCTTTATATATAACTCTTCCGGGTCCTTTCCCTTCAAATCCTCAATGGTCTCAATTCCGATATGATGTAAATGCTGCTCTATATTTTTCCCTATACCGGGAATCGTTTTTAAATCGCTGTTATCTCTTTTTCTATTTGCCATTCTCATTTTAACCCCCTTCACATATATTCTGAGTATATTATATCATAAAACATTTCTTTTGATAGATTCTTTATCTTTCCCTAATCCTTTTTATAGTCTTTTAATTTGTTGAACACATTTTCTTCACATTTTATGTGTATTATATAACCATACCGAATAACAAAAGCAAAGAAGTAAAATAACATTATCCCCTCTTAAAAGCCGAAGATTCACCTCTTCGGCTTTTGTATGTGTATCCGGCACCGCCGGGCCTACAGCAAAAACTGCCCCTTTTCCGCACGGAAAAATGGGCAGTTTTTGTATGCTCCTTCGGGTGCCCCCTATGTCAGATGCTCCGCATGGGCGCGCTATTCTGTCTGTTTGATAACGAAATAGTAAGGAACCCTCATTTCGACAGCAACAGAATCCTCGTTCTCTTTCACATAAAGCATCAGGCAGAAGCTTCCAGGCGTCTGACCGGCAAGTCCAACTTCCAGCTTATCTCCAACAGGCGACGTATTCCAGCCTGTTTCGATATATTCCCCGGTGCTCTCCGATTTACGGAGAAGCTTCGCCTCGATGAAATAACCATCCAGGTTTTCCCTCTTGATATCCAACTTCAGAGTATCCTGAGTTGTCAAAACTCTCTGCGCCCCTTCTGATTTCAGGGAAGGTATCTGTTTTTCTGCGGACTTAAAAATCACTTGCTGCAGTTCACCCACCGTATCTCCCTTCACCGGGGCTTTGCCCGCCTTTGACGGTGAAACCAGCCACTCAGCGGCAAATTCATATTGGGCCTCTTCCTTAGGGAATAACGCGGACTCCAAGGTAAGGCTGACCTTCTTCTCTGTATTCAGCAGAGACAGTGGAACAATAAAGGACTCCTTGTTTTTGTACAAATAAGTCGTTTCGCCGCCAATCACCGCCTTAATCCGGGCATCCGCAGGCAGGACAGGATTGTTCGCAGGCTTCAGAATCAGCGCCGAAGCACGGTCATCCCACTTGGAAGCCGCCGCACTTCCCTCAACATTGAAAGTGCATGTAAAACTGTTGGTCAAACCATTACCGTTTGTTTCCTCCGGCGTAAGCCCAAAGGTTTTATCCTTCATGGAAACCTTCACCGATGATTTTATCGCCGGAGCATCCACAGCTTCTGCTTTATTACTATGGGCCGCTTCAAGCGTCATATTTAGTTCATTTCCGGAATACCCGTCAGCACTCCAGGAAAAGTCCACAATAAACTGATAGTTCAGATTAACGTACTCCTCGCCTGTTCCAAGCGCAGGAACAGCGTATGCAGCGGCTCCGTTTTCGCCCATCTTCTGGAAAGCTGTCAGCGGTACCTCGCTGGTTTCATTAGCAACACGATAATACCAGTAGTTCTTTGCTCCATTAGTCTGACGTTCCAAAAGGATAATGGTTGTCCCTGCCGGAATATTAGAATCGAAGGTCAATTTCGGAACATTATAAAAATCCGGAACATAATTATCAACCCTAAACGCCGCGGTATAGGCGGAGTCCCGGCTGATAGCTGTCTGAGTACCCGTGATGGAAGAGAACACCTGCTTTGGCACAACCTCCGCTTTGACAGTCGGATTCTTTCTGGTCTCACCAATGTGAATGAGCAAATAGCTGTTATCCGGAATGTTCTGAATAGAAGGCTTGTCATTATCCGAATCATTTACTGACATGTCGTGCGGCCCTTCCACCTTATTCCCTCCAGTGTCTATTTTCCACCGCTGCGCAGTCACCGCATATTCGCCCTTGATAAGGTAATACCCATTTTTCAGTGTTAACTCCATCGTTATACCATTATCTGTATCGCTAGTCCCTTCTGCAAAATTAATCTTATAATCAATTCCGTCATCACATTCGACCTCAACCCGCACATTACCCGCAAAGAAATAGGCACTGTTTGCCCTTGTAATCTCAGAGGCATTGTAGTCATTCAGTTCCTCATAGCGCGCTTCCACGAAGTAGGTGGTATATGCGGTACCCATAGTTTTAGTAAGTTCATCCACATTCTCCATGTAATCCCAAGCAACCTCAGAACTGCCGGAATAGTTGAGACGATATTGCGCCTTTGCCTCTTGCTTCCCACCCGCTTTATCAGTTAATTCAGTCGGGTCATTATCAAGCTTTTGAATAATCACTATGTTACTGCTTCCTGGCGGCGTATAGTCCGGCTTAGCAGGGGCTGGCTGGTCCGCCTTAGCTATGGTGTACTCAACGGAAGCGGTTACCGGATTTTGAGTATTTCCACCCGAATTTGCATCCGGCTTTGTGATGGACGCAGTATATATACCCGCATGCAGCGGGATAGGATTCTGATCTGTCAGTAATGAATCCACCCCGGTATGGATATCTTTATTTATCCATTCCCCGGTGTATGTGACCGTCGGCGCATCTTCTCCCCAAGCCTCTTTATCATCAAGCGTCAGCGCAGCCCCATGGGTATAGCCGTCATACACCGTGTCCTCTGCGGAGAGGGTGGCATGGAGCGTTTGGCCGCCGCAGTCGCATATTCTCCGAAGGGTCTTTTCATCGTCAATTACATCGTAGGACCACCGATGGGAATCTTTGTGGTCGCAAACTTTCCATTTGGCGTACAGCGTCACCGTTTCCCCGGCTACAGTCGTAAGATTTTTAACTGACTGATTATCCCCATAAGAATTTCCGGTGCCGTCGGCATTTATAGTCCATCCCTCGAAGATATGCCCCGTATATTTGAACATGTTTTTGGCAAGATTCTTCTCCTGGTCATAATTGAAACTCTGGTCCTTCATGCTGCCGCTGTAGGTTTCGCCCACAGGCACATTGGGGTCAAAATGAACGAGGTATCCGTTTACCTTCCAAATGGCATAAAGCTTCAAAAGGGTTAGGTCTTTATGGTTTTTGCATATTTTACAACTTGTCTCTTCATAAATCCCCATACCCGGAAGATTTTCAGCAGTGAGGTCAATCATATCACCCACTGGATAATACTTGCTATTCGAGTCCTTCTCATCATACACTGCTGTCGTACACCAGCCCCTGATCTCATAGCCAGGGCGGTTGTAGAGAGCGCCCTCGACAGGGAATTGTAAATTAGGTTCACTATACTCTGTAGCTGTATAGAGACCTGTACCGTCGGCGAAGTTCTCAAAGTAATGCACTTTATAGACTTCTTTCTCTTCAGAACGGCGGTGATCTCTGAAGTGGTCATGCGCAGAATCCAGAATATCTACCATAACTTCATCAATGAAAGACGGATTATCCATGTCGCCATAGATATCCACCTGGCCTCCGTTCACCATAGTGGCGTTTCCCGTTTTGATATACCCTCTAGGTTTCTTCAAAGGGAATTCTTGTTGAATATCATGCGGATGATTGTGGTACGCCTCATCACCAATGATGACCCTTCCGCCTTCCACATCCATGCCGGCGCCATTAATGTCGGCAGCGGTATTTTCGCTTTCCTCTACGCAGTAGAAGGTGATAGTAGAAGTATCGCTGTCCAGATAGAAGCCGCCGCCCTTAATCCCGGCATTGTTATGCTCCACCACCGGGCAGCTTTCGTGCTTATATTCTTTATTATCAAAACTTGCATATTCGTTGTATTTATTATCTCCCGCATAGGAAAATGGCTGTGGACTGCCATTCTCAACCGTATGATGCATCAGACAGCCGATTTCCACTGCAATTTTTGCTGATGTGGTATTATCGCTTTTGACCGCCATGCCGCCGCCGTTTTTCGCCGCAGTATTGCAACCAAGGCTGCCGGAGAGCATCAATACAGCAGAATCCTCTTTGCTTGCGGAGATAAAGAAGCCGCCGCCGTCCATGGATGCGTGATTATAAGTAATCTCACCGTAAATCACATATACGTTACCCTCATTGACATAAACCCCGCCGCCGTTTTTGGCCTGGTTTCCGCCCTCTTCGCCGCCGACGGTTCCGCCCAGCATACGGAAGTTGCCGGCCGC
>ENA-ORML01002119-ORML01002119.1-human-gut-metagenome-genome-assembly--contig:-NODE-2119-length-14185-cov-3.322505_pt1 | contig 14185 bp, 14 predicted proteins | sample MGYA00242103_ERZ508995 | MGnify/ENA primary metagenome ERZ508995 (study PRJEB26280, sample SAMEA2338702) | human gut metagenome | biome: human gut; feature: human-associated habitat; material: faeces...
CCGCCGGTCCCGCCTGCTGCCAGGATGCTAAATAGTAAGATGACTTACGAAAATCATCCGGAGTTCTTTGCATTTCATGATTCTTGCACATTGGCAACGGATGATGCGCCAATACGGGTTTATAAAAATAAGAACGAAGTATTTTTGAGTATATATTTTAAAGTCCTGAAAAGCACAACATCGATAGGTATTATTGACCCAAACATACTCCCTGCGCAACTAATAATTGCTACCTGTTCAGGCCAAAACGGAACGGCGTATCCATTAGTTATACATCCAGGGAATAAAAAAATTTATTGTGACACAACAATACCAGCTGGAATTTATGGGATGAGTATTACATACCCAGTTAAATTGTTTTAAAATTATTCCTTATATGGATAAGATACGATAAAGTTCCAATACGGCGTTGTTTTTTCTGTAAATATATCTATTTCGCCGTTTGTGAGAATACGGCCAATTAGGTTAATCCATCCACCCGCGTTCGATATACAAAAATGTATATCACGGTTCGGAGCCAATTCAGGTGGTAATATACCTACGACATTCCATTTATCTGTTTCCAATGTTATTGTTATCGATTCACCTCTTACAAATACAATACCATTTTTAACAGAGGCAGTTACGCCGGCGGCGACCTGATATTCGTTTGTTGTAAATATCTTACTATTTAGTTATCTCACACACCTCTCGCATCGGGAGTGATGCGTATGATTTTATAAATGGGCCTTAAAGGGCCTTATTTTTAGTAGAAAAAGAAAAGAGGTAACACCCAGTGTATATAAACGCGAATACGATTATTATGGCTGCAAGCCTGCTGACCGCAGTTGTAGCTATTTTGTCTGTCGTTTTTGCTGCGTACCGCTGGTACTTAAAGCAAAATCGTCAGGATGAAGAAATTGAGAAGATAAAGAGCGAACAGTGCCTATTGACCTACGGAATTCTTGCCTGTTTGAAAGGCTTAAAGGAACAGGGATGCAACGGACCCGTGACTGAAGCGATAGACAAAATAGAAAAGCATATAAACAAACAGGCGCATGACCAGGAAGGATGATTTAAATGGAACAGATTGTTAATTATGTAAAACCAGAATTATTAATTGTAGCGGTGGTGTTGTATTTTATTGGCATGGGGTTGAAAAAGGCTCAGACTGTAAAAGATAAAAATATCCCGTTAATTATTGGAGTTGTCGGAATCATGTTATGTACTATTTGGGTATTTGCCACATGTGCTATTGCGAATCCACAGGATATTGCGATGGCTGCCTTTACGGCCATCACGCAAGGGATATTGGTGGCTGGATTAAGTACATATATAAATCAGTTAATTAAACAGAGCAGCAAGGAGGAATAAAAACATGAAAGTAGTAGACGTAAGCTCATGGCAGGGCAGAATCAATTGGGATGAAGCAAAGAAACACATTGACGGTGCTATCATCCGGTGTGGATATGGCGATGATATCGCCAGCCAGGATGACGAATATTTTTTGAGAAATATTTCCGAGTGTGAAAGACTTGGTATCCCTCATGGCGTTTATCTTTATTCCTATGCAACAAACGAGTCCCATATGCAGTCGGAAGTCAATCATATCCTTCGGCTGATCAAGGGCCGGAAATTACAGTTCCCGGTGTACATCGATTTGGAAGATGCGACTTTGCGGCCATATTTTAATGCAGAGCTGTTCCGGAGGATGGGAGAGCAGATTGAAAAAGCTGGTTATTGGTTTGGGGTATATGCAAATCTGGACTGGTTCCAGAACACAATCAGGACAAGTTTGGACGGTTTTACAAAATGGGTAGCCCAGTATAATAGTAAATGCGATTATACCGGCGGCCATGATATATGGCAGTACACCAGTCAGGGGACAGTTCCGGGCATCGGTGCCAGAAGCGTGGACATGAATGAGTGTTACCGGAATTTTCCGAAAGAAATCACAGGTGGAAAAACCGAAACAGTAACTAAACCTGTCCCATCGAAGCCTAAGAAGGATGCAAAGTTTGATGCCTTTTATAGAGTAAGGACCAAAAAACATGGTTGGCTTCCTGAGGTCAAAAACTTAACTGATTGTGCCGGATTTGAAGAAAGCGAAATTACAGATATTGCTGTTGGTGTTTCGGGCGGCAGCGTAAAATATCGTGTGCATGTTCTTGGTGGCGGCTGGTTGCCATATGTAACCGGATACAACATCAATGACCACGTAAATGGCTATGCCGGAAATGGGCGGACAATTGACGCAATTGAGATTTATTTCTACACCCCGGATGGATGTATTATCAAAAAGGCAAAATACCGCGTTGCTCCGTGCGGAGGCAGATATTACCCGTGGCAGTATGACAATGAGACAGGCAATGGTCAGGACGGCTATGCCGGCGCGTTTGGCATTAAAATAGGTAAGGTCCAGCTGTGTATTGAGTAAAATGTTTTCGAAGGCTCTCGGAATTCCGGGGGCCTTATTTTTTTGCAGAGAAAAAGAGAAGCATAAAAGCCTCTCCTTTCCATCTGTTTGCGCTATATTAATTTTTCCTGTGTACATAGTATGATACTTTTTGGCGCTTATATGGTGATTATATATAGAAGAAATTCATGTTGCATTTCGTGTTGCATTGTGTTGCATAATTGGGTGAAATTCAGCATGCGAAAAGTAATTTATGCCAAAACAAAACACCGACAAACTCAGCATTTATCGGTGTCTGTTGATTTTTCTGATGAAATTAAAAAATGCACCCGACGGGAATTGAACCCACGCACATGGCTCCGGAGGCCATTGCTCTATCCACTGAGCTACGGGTGCAAATAGTATTCTACTATAATTAAAATAAATTTGCAATGATTTTTTTGAAAATTTTCCATATTGTTTCTCAAAAAAACCGTTATAGTTGACGGAAAGCCCTTTTTTTGATAAAATAAAGAGAATTGAAAAGGAGGATTTCTATGAAGACAAGCCGTAGTAAATTAATACTTATTATTCTGCTGTCAGTGGTTGTCATTGTAGCGGCAATTGCCGGCGTTGTATTGTCCATGAAGAATAAATCGGAAGAGAAACAGGGTTCGGCTGCAAAGACTTCGGAGAGTGTTGTTATCGATGAAGATGAAATCGCAAAAGACCGTTTGTTAAAGGATAAGTACCCGGAAGTCAATGACTTGATTAAACGATATCGCGAGGCATTGACAAATGGAGATGTGGAGGCATTGAAGGCGATTTATAATACGCAGGATGAAATCAGCGCGGATGTGCTCACATCAACCTCTAAGATTATCGAGGGCTACTCAGATACGGTATGTTACACAAAGAAGGGTTTGGAAGATAAATCTTATTTTGTGTTTATCTATGACAAGCTGAAGATCAGCGGTATCAATACACCGGCTCCGAATCTGACAATGGTTTATGTGAAGAGTACCGCCGATGGTACATATTATATCTATCGTGGAGAGCTGAACGGCGCCACGGCATCCTATGAATATGATGCGGAAACCCAGGCATACATTGCGAAGCTGTATGAAGATGATGAAGTCAAGGATTTGATGGCGACCGTATATCAGGAAAAGGAAGCAGCCTGCGCGAAGGACGAAGCGCTCCGCAACTTTATCGACGGACTGTCCTCGCCAACAGCGGATATGACGGATGAGACATCGGCCGAGACAGAGGGTGAGAACGCTGAAAACGGCAATGCCGAAGGCGAAAATGTTGAAGGCCAGAATGTTGACGGCGGGGAAAACGGAGAGCCGGAGGGCCAGGGAGAAGAAACTCAGCCGGCGGAAACAGATGTTGTCGGATAAACATTTGAGAACATGAGATAAAAGGTTTCTATTACCGAAGGTAGTAGAAACCTTTTGTTGGGATAAAGGAAGATAGAGATGGAAAAAGTGAGATTAAATAAGTATTTGAGTACCCAGGGCGTATGTTCCCGAAGAGAAGCCGACAGGTATATTGAGGCCGGCAAAGTGACCATCGACGGCCGGGTGGCCGGCATGGGAGAAAAGGTGGACGGCACAGAGGAAATCCTTTTTGACGGAAAGCCGGTCAGCGGGGCGGAGGAAGAGAAAATCGTGCTGGCGATGAATAAGCCGGCGGGCATTGTCTGTTCCAGCAAGGAAAAAGATAATATTATTGACTATATGAAATATCCGAAACGGATATATCCGGCGGGCCGTTTAGACAAGGATTCCACCGGGCTTATTTTGCTGACCAATGACGGCGAATTAATGAACGAGATTTTGAAGGCACGGAATTATCATGAAAAGGAATATGAGGTACGGGTGCGGGAGCGGATAACAGCGGATTTCATTCGGGGAATGAGCGAAGGGGTATGGCTGTCCGAGTTGGGCGTAAAGACCCGGCCGTGCAAAGTGAAAAAGGTGGACGCCTATACTTTTCGGATTATTCTCACACAGGGCTTAAACCGTCAGATACGGCGGATGTGCGCATATTTTAATTTTCGTGTGGTTACATTAAAGCGTATACGGATTATGAATATCCGGTTGGGAGATTTAAAAGAAGGCGAATGGCGGGAGATTAAAGGCCGTGAGCTGGAAGAATTGCGGGGAGGAATTGCTCATGAATGATTTGTTGAGAGAAATGAAGGATTTGATTCAAAAATTAAATGAAGCTTCGAAAGCTTATTATCAGGAAGCCCGTGAAATCATGAGTAATTTTGAATATGATGCTTTGTATGACCGGCTTCTTGCACTGGAGAAGGAGACTGGAACAGTTTTGGCGGACAGCCCGTCTATAAATGTCGGTTATGAGGTGCTCAGCGAGCTGCCGAAGGAAAACCACGATTCGCCGATGCTTTCCCTGGATAAAACAAAGGATGTGGGAGCGCTTCGAGCCTGGATTGAGGGCCGCGAAGGACTTCTTTCCTGGAAGCTGGATGGCCTGACTATCGTACTCACCTATCAGAAGGGCGAACTCTATAAAGCAGTCACCCGGGGAAATGGGATTACCGGGGAGGTCATTACGAATAATGCCAGAGTATTCCGAAATATACCCCATAGGATTTCCTACGAGGGAGAGCTGGTTCTTCGGGGGGAAGCATTGATTAAATATTCTGATTTTCAGAAATTGAATGACAGTATTGAGGATGTGGATGCGAAATATAAAAATCCCCGGAATCTGTGCAGCGGTTCAGTTCGCCAGTTGAATAACGAAATTACAGCCCAGAGAGGTGTTTATTTTTATGCCTTTACACTGGTAAAAGCCGAGGATGTGGATTTTAAAAATTCCCGGAGAGAACAGATGGAGTGGCTGCGCCGCCTTGGCTTTGAAACGGTGGACTATAAGATGGTAAATGCTTCAAATATAGAGGCGGAAGTCCAGTGGTTTTCGGAGCATGTAAAGGCCAATGACCTGCCGTCGGACGGCCTTGTACTCACCCTGGATGATATCGCTTACAGCCGTTCGCTTGGAACAACGGCAAAGTTTCCAAGGGATTCCATCGCCTTTAAATGGGCCGATGAGACGGAAAAGACAAGGCTTTTAGAGGTGGAATGGAGTGCGTCGCGCACCGGGCTTATCAATCCGGTTGCCATTTTTGAGCCGGTTCAATTGGAGGGAACGACAGTGTCGCGGGCGAGTATTCACAATGTCAGTATTGTGGAGAGTCTGGAACTGGGCCTTGGGGATGAACTGATGGTCTATAAAGCCAACATGATTATTCCCCAGATTAGTGAGAATCTGACCCGCAGCGGCACGCTGGAAATTCCGAAAGTCTGCCCGGTATGTCACCAGCCAACGGAGATTTTGCAGGAAAATGATGTTAAAGTGCTGACCTGCCCGAATCCGGAATGTGAGGCGAAGCATATCAAAGGCTTAGCCCTTTTTGTATCCAGGGACGCTTTTAATATTGAAGGACTGTCTGAAGCAACACTGGAGAAATTTGTCCAGAAGGGCTTTATTCACGGTTTGCAGGATGTATTTCATTTGGAAAATCATAAAGAGGAGATTATTGACATGGAAGGCATGGGAGAAAAATCCTATGCGAACCTCATTCAGGCCGTGGAGAAATCCCGAAATATAGCGACGGCCCGTTTTGTTTACAGCCTTGGAATCCCAAATGTGGGCCTCTCTAATGCAAAACTTTTGTGCCGGTATTTTAAAGACGATATATCTGCCCTGATGTCGGCCGATGCGGAAGAGATTGGGACGATTGAAGGCATTGGGCCGGTTATTGCGAAAAATGTGGAAACCTTTTTCTCGGATGAAAAGATGCGAGAGCGGGTGGAGGCCCTTCTCACAGAAGTCCATCTTGAAAAAGAAGAGATATCTGAGGATGAAATGATATTTAAAAATATGACTTTTGTTATCACAGGAAGTGTCCATCATTTTGCCAATCGAAATGAGGTCAAAGCACTGATAGAGTCCAAAGGAGGAAAAGTGGCCGGCTCAGTATCTTCTAAAACCCATTATCTGATTAATAACGATGCGGCATCGGTTTCATCGAAGAATAAAAAGGCAAAGGAACTTGGGGTTCCAATTATAACAGAAGATGAATTTTTGGAATTTATTGAGAAAAATTATATTGACAGTTCCGGGGTTCAATGATATTCTATGAACATAAATCCGAGTAAATTACTCGGATATGAGAGGTGAGAGTATGAAACTTTCAACAAAAGGCCGATACGGCCTGAGAGCAGCGGTGGATGTGGCGTTATTTTCAAAGGATGGTCCCATATCAATCAATACCATTGCCTCAAGAGAGGGCTTATCTGAGAGTTATCTGGAGCAGTTGTTTGCCAGGCTGAAAAAGGCGGGGCTGATTTTAAGTATCCGGGGGACAAATGGAGGTTATCAGCTGGCAAAACCGGCCTCTGAAATTTCCGTGGGCGATGTTCTCAGAGCTCTGGAGGGCGAGATGATTGTGGTTGATTGCCCGGACAGTGAAAGTAAATGCGCTAAATTTGATTCCTGTGTCACAAAATATGTCTGGAAGCGTATTAATAATAGTATTAATGAGACGATGGATTCCATGACACTGGAGGAAATTATTGCGAACAGCCATGGAACTGCAGAAGAAAGCAATCAAAAAGCATATTGCTCAAAATAATATAAATGAATGGGGAGAAGATAAGATGGATAAGAAGATTATTTATCTGGATCACGCAGCAACAACAGCGACACGCCCTGAGGTTGTGGAAGCCATGCTGCCTTATTTTACTGAAAATTATGGAAATCCTTCCACGGTTTATGACCTGGGAGCAAAAAATAAAACGGTTGTCACAGAAAGCCGTGAGACGATTGCAAAAGCCCTGGGAACAGATGCTGCAAATATTTATTTTACAGCCGGAGGTTCCGAATCGGATAACTGGGCTCTGATCGCAACAGCAGAGGCTTATAAAAACAAAGGAAATCATATCATTACATCTAAAATCGAACATCATGCCATTCTTCACACCTGCGAATATCTTGAAAAAGAGCGGGGCTACGAAGTAACTTATGTTGATGTGGATGAAAACGGTGTGATTAAGCTGGATGAATTAAAGAAAGCGATTCGCCCGACAACGATTTTAATTTCTGTAATGTTTGCCAATAATGAGATTGGAACGATTCAGCCGATTAAAGAAATCGGCGCCATTGCCCATGAACATGGTATTCTGTTCCACACAGATGCAGTGCAGGCTTTCGGCCAGCTTCCAATCAACGTGGATGAGATGAACATCGATATGCTCAGCGCCAGCGGCCATAAATTAAACGGCCCGAAGGGCATCGGCTTCTTATATATCCGCAAAGGTGTGAAGATTCGCTCCTTTATTCACGGCGGCGCCCAGGAAAGAAAACGCCGGGCCGGCACAGAAAATGTACCGGGAATTGTCGGCCTTGGCAAAGCGGTGGAAATCGCAATGGCAACCATGGAAGAGCGGACAAAAAAAGAAACCGAATTGAGAGACCATCTGATTGACCGGATTTTAGCTGAAATCCCTTATACCCGTTTGAATGGGGACAGGGACTGCCGTCTCCCGAACAACGCCAATTTCAGTTTCCAGTTTATCGAGGGAGAATCTCTGCTGATCATGCTTGATATGGCGGGAATCTGCGGATCCAGCGGTTCCGCCTGTACTTCCGGCTCCCTGGACCCTTCTCATGTACTTCTGGCCATCGGCCTGCCTCATGAGATTGCCCACGGTTCTCTCCGGCTGACTCTGGGCGAAGATAACACAATGGAAGAAATGGATTATGTGGTTGACAAAGTCAAAGGCATCGTAGCACGCCTCAGAGAGATGTCACCGTTATACGAAGATTTTGTAAAAAAGAACAAATAGGAGGAGTTTATTATGTACAGCGAGAAAGTAATGGACCATTTTCAGAATCCAAGAAATGTGGGAGAAATTGAAAACGCCAGCGGCGTAGGTACAGTTGGCAATGCAAAATGCGGCGATATTATGCGTATTTATTTTGATATTGATGAAAATCAGGTGATTCAGGATGTAAAGTTTAAAACCTTCGGCTGCGGAGCGGCTGTGGCAACAAGCAGTATGGCAACGGAACTTGTAAAAGGAAAGACCATTTACGAAGCCCTTGAAGTTACAAACAAAGCCGTTATGGAAGCGCTGGACGGACTGCCGCCGGTGAAAGTACACTGTTCACTTCTGGCTGAGGAAGCCATTCATGCAGCTCTCTGGGATTATGCGGAGAAGAACGGCATTAAGATTGACGGTCTTTCAAAACCGAAGTCGGATATTGGCGAAGAAGAAGTTGAAGAGGATTATTAATCCATGAAAAATAAAAAAGTCATTGTTGGAATGTCCGGCGGCGTGGATTCCTCCGTAGCCGCCATGCTCCTAAAAAAGCAGGGCTATGATGTGGTTGGCGTGACCATGCAGATTTGGCAGGATGAAGAGACGGCCGTTCAGGAGGAAAACGGCGGCTGCTGCGGTCTGAGCGCGGTGGATGATGCGCGCCGGGTGGCCAGCCAGTTGGATATTCCATACTATGTGATGAATTTCAAAAAAGAATTCAAAGAGTGGGTGATGGATGATTTTGCTGCGGAATATTTTCGCGGCAGAACGCCGAATCCATGTATCCGCTGCAACCGTTATGTTAAATGGGAAGCCCTTTTGCACCGGGCCATGTCCATCGGCGGCGATTATATTGCCACCGGGCATTATGCCAAAGTGGTTCGGCTGGAAAATGGCCGGTACACTTTGAAAAAGGCGCCTTCCAGAAAAGACCAAACCTATGCCCTCTATAATCTTACCCAGGAGCAGCTCTCGAAAACGCTGATGCCGGACGGAGATTATACGAAAGAAGAAATCCGTCAGATGGCGGAAGATATGGGACTTCTTGTGGCCTCTAAGCCGGACAGCCAGGACATCTGTTTTATTCCTGACGGCGATTATCAGAAGTTTCTCTATGAATACACGGGGAAAAAACTTCCGAAGGGGAATTTTGTGGATAAAGACGGGAAGGTTCTCGGCATCCATGAAGGAATCACCCATTATACGGTAGGCCAGAGGAAGGGGTTAAATCTTTCCATGGGCCATCCGGTATTTGTTACGGAGATTCGGCCGGAGACAAATGAAGTGGTTATCGGCGAGAGCGGGGATGTATTTAAGTCAGCGCTGACAGCATCCCATGTAAATTGGATGTCGATTCCCGCGCCGGAACCGGGAGAAAAAATCCGTGTCCACGCAAAGGTCCGTTATGCCCATGCCGGGGCTATGGCGACGGTCAGCAGAACGGAGGAAGGAATACTTGTCTGCGAATTTGACGAGCCGCAGCGGGCGATTACGCCGGGGCAGGCCCTTGTTATGTATGACGGGGACTATGTTGTCGGCGGCGGTGTCATTGAGCGGATTGAAGGCTGAAAGCTGTAAGCTGTAAGGAGGTAAGCCTATGTGGGTGAGAGCAGAATTAAAGCAGCGGGCAAAACAAAATTTGAAGAGATATTACTGGTCGGCGGTGGTCGTCTGCTGCTTATTTTTTGTACTTCAATATGCAACCGGGGTGAACGGCAATTCTGCGCCAAACCCGGGAGGCTCGAATGAAGAAATTGAGTCGAATGAAGAAGTTGAGGGATATATTGGTGACAATGATATTTCCTATGATGCGGAATACGATGCGGAATATGACACGCTGCCAATGCTTAAAGAGTATGCAAAGAAATATTTTTATTCGGAGAGCGGCGCCGGAATGTTTACGACGGTTGTCACTTCCACCATACTGTTTTATGGAATTTTGCTGGCCCTGCTTCGTGTCTGTCTGAATTATTTTATTCTTAATCCGATTCAGGTTGGGATGGCCAGTTTCTTTTATCGGAACCGGACAGAAAAGACCAGCGTTGGAGAGCTGGCCTTTGCCTTTAATCGAAATGATTTTCTGCCGGTTGTAAAAACGATGTTTTTGCGGGGGCTTTATATATTCCTCTGGACCTGTCTGCTTGTCATTCCGGGTCTCATTAAAAGTTATGAATACCGGATGGTGGACTACATTCTTGCAGAACACCCGGATATGCCGACGCGGGAAGTGCTGCGCCGCAGCCGGGAAATGATGATGGGGCATAAGTGGAACACATTTGTTTTGGATATGTCCTTTTTCGGATGGGCCTTTTTGGGAGCCCTTGTACCTTTTGGATTGTTCAATCTTTTCTGGACATATCCATATATGAGAGCCACGGAAGCCGAGCTGTATGAGGCGCTGAAATCTCCGATTACAGAGGAAGCATCGCAGGCTGACGTTTTTTGAATAGGGTATAATATTTAAAGCCGAGGGTTTTCAAAAGCTCTTCGGCTTTTTTAAAATCATAGGCAATGTGTTCCGGCTTGTGGGCGTCGGCCCCAATCGTAATTTTCTCTCCGCCAAGTTCCAGATAGCGTTTCAAAATATCTGCCTGGGGATTTGGCTGGCCGAGCCCGTATTTATAACCTGCCGTGTTAATTTCCAGGGCAAGATTATGTTCTATAATGGTACTTAATACTTTATCGAGAACAGCGGCATGCTTTTCATAAGTATAGCCCTTATTTTTTTCCGGGGCATAGCGAATCAGATAATCGATATGGGCGTAGGCGTCAAAATTCTGATAGGCTGCAATATTGTTGATGATTGTCTGAAAATACTTTTCGCATATATCTTCTGCCGTGCGGCCTTCCCAGAATTCGGTTTCATAAGGGTCTCCATGAATCATATCTTTTGGAGCGGTTCCATGTTCCCGGATGTAATCCAAATCCTTTTTATACCATGGCGCAGGGATGAGATGGGAGGAACCGATAATAAAATCAAAATCATGAGCTTCGGCCACAGCGGCATAACGGTCAGCCAGATGGGGAAGAAGACCGAATTCAATCCCGAAGAGAACCTCAATATCATTTTTATATTTATTTTTCAGTTCAAATAATTTTTTTTCATAAGCCGCCATATCCACTTCAAACAGAACGGCGCCGTCCGGGGAAGGATATTCATAATCCAGATGCTCCGTAAAGCAGATAGTCTTTAATCCTATGGCAGCAGCTCCCTGAATCATGCTTTCCATCGGTGTTTCAGAATCCGAAGAGAAGGATGAGTGCATATGTATATCGCTTGTAATCATTTTTTTTGCCTCCATTTTGTATATTTCAAGCTAAATATAATAGAAATCCGACAATTTGTCAAATAAATAACAAATATTATCCGAAATAAACTTGAATTTTATTCGGTAATTGGGTAAAATAGAATCATAATAAAATACATTTTAATTTAGGAGGAACTAAAATTATGGCAGTAAGAGTAGCAATTAATGGTTTTGGCCGTATTGGCCGTCTGGCATTCCGTCAGATGTTTGGGGCTGAAGGATATGAAATTGTAGCAATCAACGATTTGACAAGCCCGACAATGTTAGCTCACTTATTAAAATATGATTCTTCGCAGGGAAAATATGCACTGGCTGATAAGGTTTCAGCAGGAGAAGATTCTATCACTGTTGATGGCAAAGAAATCCGTATTTATGCTTTCCCGGATGCAAATAACTGTCCATGGGGAGAATTAAAGGTTGACGTTGTTCTTGAATGTTCCGGTTTCTACACATCCAAGGACAAAGCACAGGCTCATATTAATGCCGGTGCCCGCAAAGTTGTTATCTCTGCTCCAGCAGGCAATGACTTGCCGACAATCGTTTATAATACCAATCATGAGACACTGAAAGCAGAAGATACGATTATTTCCGCAGCATCCTGTACAACAAACTGTCTGGCTCCTATGGCTGACGCTTTGAACAAATATGCTCCGATTCAGTCCGGTATCATGTGTACGATCCATGCTTACACAGGCGATCAGATGACTCTGGATGGACCTCAGAGAAAAGGCGATTTGAGACGTTCCCGCGCAGCAGCAGTGAATATCGTTCCAAACTCCACAGGTGCAGCAAAAGCTATCGGCCTTGTTATTCCTGAATTGAACGGCAAACTTATCGGTTCCGCTCAGCGTGTTCCTACACCAACAGGTTCCACAACAATCCTGACAGCCGTTGTTAAAAAAGAAGGCGTTACAAAAGAAGGTATCAACGAAGCTATGAAGGCAGCAGCCAATGAATCCTTCGGATATAATACGGATGAAATCGTTTCTTCCGATATCGTTGGAATGAACTTTGGTTCCCTCTTCGATGCAACTCAGACAATGGTTTGCCAGATTGCAGACGATTTATATGAGGTTCAGGTTGTTTCATGGTATGACAATGAAAACAGCTACACAAGCCAGATGGTTCGTACAATCAAATACTTCTCTGAATTGGCATAAGATTCAGTAAGACCTTAAAGGTCCGGTCGTTTGGGCCGGACCTTCTTTGCTATAATATGCAAACTATATATGGAGGCGATGATCATGGGATTAAATAAAAAATCAGTAGATGATATTCAGGTAAAAGGCAAACGCGTGCTCTGCCGCTGTGATTTTAATGTACCTTTAAAAGACGGCGTGATTACGGATACAAACCGTCTGACAGCAGCGCTCCCTACAATTAAGAAATTAATCGGCGACGGCGGAAAAGTAATTTTATGCTCTCATCTCGGAAAACCGAAGGGTGAGCCGAAGCCGGAGCTTTCTCTGGCCCCTGTTGCGGTAAAGCTTTCTGAGTTGCTCGGACAGGAAGTAAAATTTGCAGCCGATAATGAAGTTGTCGGCCCGAATGCCAAAGCGGCTGTGGAAGCAATGAAAGACGGCGATGTTATTTTGCTTGAAAATACACGTTATCGCATAGAGGAGACTAAAAATGGCGAAGCTTTCAGCAAAGAACTGGCTTCCATCTGCGATATTTTTGTAAATGACGCCTTTGGTACGGCTCACCGGGCTCATTGCTCCAATGTCGGAGTTACAGAATATGTAGAGACAAGCGCTGTCGGTTATCTGATGCAGAAGGAAATTGATTTCCTCGGAAATGCAGTCAATAATCCGGTACGCCCATTTGTCGCCATTTTGGGCGGTGCAAAGGTTGCGGATAAATTAAACGTTATTTCCAATCTTCTGGAAAAATGCGATACATTAATCATCGGCGGCGGTATGGCTTATACATTCCTCAAAGCGAAGGGCTATGAAATCGGTACATCTTTAGTGGATGATTCCAAACTGGATTACTGTAAAGAAATGATGGAAAAAGCTGAAAAACTCGGCAAAAATCTCTATCTGCCGATTGATACGACCATTACAAAGGATTTCCCAAATCCAATCGATGCGGAAGTGGCTGTAACCGTTGTTCCGTCCGATGCAATTCCGGCGGATATGATGGGACTTGATATCGGTACGGCAACTGCTGAAAAATATGCAGAAGCGGTTAAGACAGCAAAAACAGTTGTCTGGAACGGCCCGATGGGGGTATTTGAGAACCCAATCCTCGCTAAAGGAACGATTGCCGTGGCAAAAGCATTGGCAGAAACCGATGCAACAACGATTATCGGCGGCGGCGATTCGGCAGCGGCTGTAAACCAGCTTGGATTCGGCGGTCAATACGCTGGGCTGCGGCGATAAGATGACCCATATTTCCACCGGCGGCGGCGCTTCCCTTGAATTCCTTGAGGGTAAGGATTTGCCGGGCGTTGTGGCAGCAGACGATAAATAAGAGAGGAATGGAAATCATGCGTAGAAAAATTGTTGCAGGAAACTGGAAAATGAATATGACGCCTTCCCAGGCAGTCGCTTTGATTGAAGAATTAAAGCCGTTGGTTGTCAGTGAAGATGTGGACGTGGTATTTTGCGTGCCGGCCATTGATATTATTCCGGCGGTTGAGG
>ENA-ORML01002128-ORML01002128.1-human-gut-metagenome-genome-assembly--contig:-NODE-2128-length-14134-cov-2.852688_pt1 | contig 14134 bp, 17 predicted proteins | sample MGYA00242103_ERZ508995 | MGnify/ENA primary metagenome ERZ508995 (study PRJEB26280, sample SAMEA2338702) | human gut metagenome | biome: human gut; feature: human-associated habitat; material: faeces...
AGCCAATTCGAGTTGCTGTATAACAACTCCGTGAACATGATATGCCGGTGTGACCGCATCTACCGCGAGAACAAGGAGCGTGAAATAGAATCGGAAAGCAATCCTTATTATGGAGAACCATTTCCTGCCTTTCGGGGACATGTGCTGTTCAAGGCCTGCCACTGCCCCGGCAAGGCGTCCGTGTTCGGTATCGAGAAGCAGAACCAGGATGTGTATAACAAGGACGAATTGTTCTCGCTTATTGCCAGGACAATCATCACGCGCAAGTTCAAGGACTTCGCCGGCGAGAAATACAAGGTCAGGATGCACACCGTTACCCCGTCGGACGGCGAACACGAGGTGTACCGTGTCATCATCGAGGAGTTCTGCCGTATCTGCGAACTTTATTATAACAGCACCGGCGACACCCGCAAGGAAGCCGGTCTGCGGCTGATGCGCCAAATCAAGCTGCTGATAAAAGCCTGCTCGGTCCCGCATCTGATAGAGGGTTATTCGGGAGACCCCTATCCGGGCAAGACGAGATACATACATAAACTGGTCAGGAAAATTCCGGGCAAGGTAGCCATCGGCTGCACCTCCATCGCCGCTTTCGACCTCTACCGCCGATACTTTGAGGAACATTTCCCCGAACGGCCGCTATTCATTGTCCGGGGGGACATATCGTTCAGAAAACGGCAGGAAATCGTGAGCCGTTTCGATGCCACGATAAACGGCGTGCTGATATGCACCCAGCAGAGCCTGAGCAGTTCCGTAAACATCCCTTCCTGCAACGATGTCATTCTCGAATCGCTCCAATGGAACATACCGCGTATGGAGCAATACTACTTCCGTTTCATACGGCTGGATTCCCGTGACACGAAGAACGTGCATTTCATCACTTACGAGGATTCCGTGGAACAGAACCTCATGGCACTGGTGCTGACCAAGGAGCGGCTGAACGAGTTCATCAAGAGCGGCGAGGTCAAGGAACAGTCCGAAATATTCGACGAGTTCGACATTACGATGTCCGTTATAGACAGCCTGCTCATACGCACGCAGGACAGCGAGGGCAAGATACATATCAGCTGGGGCAGTCAACGCATAGCAAACTGACCATGAAAACGAATCCGCACATATATCCGGCATCCGTCCTCCCCGAAGGCAATGCCGGATTTTTCGTACCTGACAGCAGGAAGGAAATAACCATGTCAAATCCGCAGAGCCCACTCCCACAGGCAAAGGTAACTCCGTGTTCTTGTCGGCTGTGCAAGGTCGGGCCGCAAGCGGTTTTGCGGAAAATCATCCTCGCTGCGCTCCGGTATTTTCCGCAAAAACCCTGCACCGCCGGAACACGGACCTTTTGAAGCCTGTGGAAGTGAACCCTGCGGATTCATCATCCATAATCATAAAAAATAAGAACCATGAATCTGAATGAAGCAGAAATAGCAGTAACGACAAAACGGCTGGTAACGGTCAATCCGAAGAAAAGCTACCGGATGGAATTGGCCGACTATTGCGACATTGACGAGTTCCACCATGCCTGTGCCACCCGTTTCCCGGAAGAAGCCGAGCCCGAATACCGTTACACGGACTGGGAGAACATTCCGGAATACATGGTCAGCAGCGAATGGCTGTGCCCGAACTTTTTCGAGGTACGTGACGCAATGGAACGGCTGGACGAGTTTCAGCAGGACTGTTTCGAGCAGTGGTGCGGACATTACGGCTACAACCTGGCGACGGAAGATCCGCACCTGCTCGTATCCTACTTTCAGGACAGCCCCCATGCACGGATGGTTGTGCGGGAGGAGGAAGAACCCGATGTGGAGGAGGACAACCTGGTCTATCAGGGTATCTCTTCCTACTATTCATTCGTGACGAGTTACCCGTATGAGGTATTTGATGACAATTACGACTAACACATACAATTATGAATATGAATTTCATAGGACCGATATTCCCGATAGACCCTTGCGCGCCGAGGGCGTTTATCGAAATCATGAACATCATCCTGATGTCGGCCAACATCATGGAGGTAAACAGGCGACTAATAGAGAGAAACGTCCACCCGCATTACAGATCGCTTTCCGGTTATTTCCGGTGGTCGTTCCGCAATGACCGTTTCACGCTGTGGCAGAGGGCGGAGTACAACTCGGATGTCTGTTTCGGACACAAGATAATGGAAATACACTTCGTGGCTCTCGTGTGCGAAGACCGCGTAAAGGCAAATACCATAAGCAATTAACCAGTAATAACTCAAAAACAACCGAATCATGAACACTTCATTTGAAATCATCCGTTCGGCAGGAACGGACCACCTGTGCTACCGGGTGAAGAACGATACATTCGTGGCAGTCCATAACCAGATGCTTTCTTTCACGGAAATGGAAGACGAATTTGAAATCGTTCCGACTGACAAATCCTATCGGGATAAGCTCTACATCTATCAGGGGCAGGCTGTACGGCTGGTTCCGCAAATCTATCGCAACGGCTGGCCGATACGGAAGAGCCTTACACAATTCTGACGGTCAATCTGGAAGAGACGGATGCCATCGGACTGCCCGACAAGGCTTTCATCGACATCAACAACAATCCCGACGCGATGGAGTTTCTGGTTTTGAATAACCTCGCTACCGATACCGGCTACCGGAGAGGCAGCGGCTGGGTGGAGTACCCGATGGTACACGTCAATCTGCCGCTTGTCTTCCAGCATTGTCCGGAATCGTTCAATCGCATCAATATCTACGCGTAATGTTTCCGATAAATAAACCGAATGTCTAATCGTGGGAGTCCGCTGGCGGCTCCCGCATTCATTTTTATGCCTTATGAAAACAGATTTCAGCGAACAAGTAGACAAACTCCGCAAGGAGATTACAGCCGCCATAAAAGCGGTATTGGAGGAATATGGGAAAACGGAAATGGAGTTTCCCGATACGGTGGACGCTGTGTACGTGATATGGTTCGACCATGACGGCGATCCCTATGAGTGCCTGGTGCGCAGGATACAATTCTTCGGGGAGGAACTTCATCTCGTTGTGGAAGACAAACATACCCATGAGTTGTACGAAATTGACGGTCCTTTTGAACTCGGGGCACGTTGTATCAACTGGCTGGACGAGATACTCCGGACAACCGTGCAGCTTTTATCCGATTCCAATACAAAAACTAAATAAAAATAATGATGGAAACAATAATCATTGACAGGATATGCACTTCTTGCGGGTGTGACAAAGAGACGGCTCGGGAATACCTTGATGCCGAAGTAAGAAACCTGCGTGAATTACGCGACGCGAACGATTTGCGGGAAGGTGATTTGGAATCGGCATGCGATAACCTCGGCATCGAACAGGACTTCCTGCCTTTTTTCTGCGAATCACTCATTTTTTAATGGTCATCAATTAAAAATCAACATTATGGGATACTTTCAGAATATAAACAGCCTTGCGGAACTGAAGAAGAGTTACCGCGTACTGGCATTGCAGAACCATCCCGACAAGGGTGGCAGTACGGAAACCATGCAGCAGATCAATCTCGAATTTGAAAGATTGTACGCCAAATGGAAGGATGACACGACCGTATCGGCCGCTGCATCCGGTTATGAAAACGACTATGCCGGCGCATCAGCCAACGAGTACACGGAATACGTCTATAACGAATACCGTTGGAAAGGCAGGAACTACAACGGACAGATGCGCGGGGAAATCGTGGAGATTATCCGCAAATGGCTCAAGGAGACCTATCCGCGGTATAAATTCTCCGTCACACAGAACGGTTACCGTTCCATCAACATCTATCTGGTCAAAGCGGATTTCGAGGCCTTCACGAAAGAGTCCGGTCTTATCTATAAAGATATCAACCATTATCACATTGGAACAGACCGGACCATTACGGAACGGGCACGCGAGGTCATGCTCAACGTCTGTGATTTTACCATGTCGTACAACTACGACAACAGCGACATCATGACCGACTACTTCGATACAAATTTCTATCTGACACTGGGCATCGGACGGTATGACAAGCCCTATCAGACGGAACTGCCGAAGCTGCAAACCAAAGATAAACTGCCTGAGGTTTTCAAGCATCCCGAAGGAGCCGCCCACAAGGCCATACGTCAGGCACTCGGCAAAGCCCGCTTCGACTTTATCCAAAGCCGGGCAAATGCCGGGAAACTGATTCTCGGTGAAGACACCTACGGGTCGAAAGGCGAGCATTACTTCTGGCCCAAGCAGTATTCCAGTGCCAAGACCGCACAAAAGCGGATTGACAAACTCACCGAAGCGGGTATGCGATGCCGGATGACCGGTTATAACGGAGGATGTATCGAATTTCTCGGTTATACCCCCGAAACGGAAGCAAGGCTGGAACAGGAACGTCAGGAATATATTGTAGCACATCGGCAATGGAAGGCAAAACAACAGCCTTTGGCAGTATAACCAATATAAACCGTAAAAAAATAAAGATTATGAAAGTCGGAGATTTGGCAACATTGATACGCCCATACAGGGGCTATCGTAACATCGAACTGGTAGAACGCCTGCAATACACCTGGCTTGTACGCATTTGTGAAAGCGGTCTGGAGATAGAAGTTTATGAAGATGAATTTACTATTGACGAACCATGAACCGAGGCGAACGAACTGAACAATGAGGCTCTGTCGAAAACCGGCAGGGCTTCATTGCTTTTATCAAACATATTAAAACGAATGAAAGCTATGACAACAACAGCCATACAACCTTGGGAGTGCCACGTGCCCAAATCGGTAAGCCTTTATTTCGTGGATTATAATGAGTCACTTGACGAACACGAGGATTTGCAGGAAAAGTGCATCCGGCAGAACAGTATGCTTCCGTTGGATGAAGAATCTTCCGAGTGGTACTCGGAGCAATTCTCGGAAAATCTTCGTACCGAGATGCGTGACATTAAAGAGTCTATGGAGAAAGCCGGACTTGGCACCGATTATGTCGAAAATGAAGATAACATCTGTGACATGCTCTATGAGCGGAATGACACCTATCCGACTGAAGGCCTGATAAAAAACACTTCCACGACCACCATGTTTTATTCGTTAGGATTGGAGATCGAAGGATACCAGTACGGCAAGTGCCATCGCAGTAAATCGGAAGCATACTGGTGCAACAGGATAAGACGGATTATCAGGTTGCGAAAGGGGCCGTATGACGACAGGATTCTTGAAATGCTGATGGCAGCCGCATACGGTGGAGAGCTGAGAATTTATTTCAATGCCATGTTCAACGATCTTGTTTCCAAAGATTCCGGACAGGACTTCAAGACCATCCGTTTTTATGGCAATGTCGTGGTTGCGATAGCGGCCAGCCGTATCGGTTCGGGGGATCATACCATGTTACCTATTGACATCACACTCCCGTTCAACAGGGATAATCTCTTTGTGGATTCGCAGGTGCATTATTCCTATGCAGACGAAATCTGCGGTATGGTGCATGACTGGTGTGACTCCACCAAATGGGAAACCGGAATGAAGTCTGTTAAAAAGAAACTTTCCAAAAGCCACATGACGGAACACCAGCGGCAAGAGGCCGAATATGTCAAAACATTCAGGAAAGGAGGTTGTACAGCCGGGGATATAAATATTAGCAGACATAGGGATGTGTATTATATAAACGACTACCCGTGCGGGCACAAATGTCCGCATTGCGGGACATTCTGGGTTGATTAAATTATCTGTTATGGTACAAGAACGAATTGACGACTGGTGGGAATATGCCAAGGACCTGGCAAGAGCCGAGAGGGAATTACAGATTGAACGCTGGGGGTATATCTCCATCGAGTATAAGGATGAAGCCGGCACTTCTGTCCAGCTTCATTTATTTCATTAGAATACTTACAATATGCTTCCATTCTTCTCCAGACAATTTTGAACGTGTTGGTTTTAAGGAATCCCAATCATTTAATGATAGCGAATTAATTATATTACGCAATTTTGTAAATGAGTAATCTGAGATAGAACCTGTAATTATTTGCGATAAAGATAATGATAAAGAACGTGGTATACCCAACATTCTCATAGCTAAAGCTGGATTATTATCTACACCATAATAAACATAAGATGGGATGTATGAATCTTTCATTTCATCCTCATTTCCTTTTACTATACCTTCAAGTGCGCTTAATCCCCACGATGCTTTAAATCGTAGCTGATTCATATATGAAACAAATTGAGTTAAGCGTTTATCCGCATCATTGTCTGTAAAATGGGGATGGATTGAGGATATGGCATTTATTTTATCCCCTTTAACCCAACGTATTATCATTTTTGCAACCAATTCTGGATTAAATGGGGCTGTCGTATCATCAGTTCCCAGTCCCGTTTCTCTTAATTCTGAAATAGCTTTGATCTTCTCTGTTAAGTTTTCAGCATTTCTTCGATTAAACATTACATTCACATTCCATGTGTCTAAGTCTGCAATAGCCGGATTTGTTGCTTTTTGAAGCATAATCTTTAAAACAGATGGAACGGAAAAACCTGTCTTATCTGCATATTTCAAAACCCCAATATTATCTGCATATCGTGCTTGGATTGTTAAATATATCTGCTTACATAAATCTATGAATTTATTCCTTTGCTGTTCATTATCCAGCATAAAATACACCAATGAATCCTTAAAAAGCTCATCAATATCTACAGCAAGCTCGTTGTTGGAAACATTTAAAAGATGTACGAAGTATTGAAATATAGGGCTGAATGCATCGGTATATTCAGCCATTAATATTTCTATTCCCCTTTTTTTTATCAATGTCTCAAGTATATATTCTCTATCAAGAAATAGTTTCGCTAAAACACTTGTTAATTCTTCTGCACCTTTGCTAAGAATAGCTTTGCCTGTTTCTGCATTCGTATGAGTGTTAAATGGTAAGATAATCTTTCCAAAATCATCTACCATAGTCCGTCCAGATCTACCTGCTATATTCCAAAAGTCATTAGCTGATAATAAATTATCTCGACCACGTTGATATGTATCAAAATAAACAGAAGATACGGGAAAATTAACACCTTCAGCAATGGTTGTAGTTGCACATACGTAGTTAATTAATCCTTGACGAATAAGATGTTCTGTTAGTAATTTAGTTTCATCTGATAAGCCTGCATGATGAACAGCAACCCCCTTTCCTAAAAACTTAGAAAAGGATGTTGAGCATCCCAATTCTTCATCAATATATTTTTGGACTAAATGAATTTCATCACTATTAATATTATCGTCAATCCAACTATAGATTTTTTCTGCTACATTGTTAGCCGAACCTTTACCTTTGCAAAGTATAAGTTCCGTTTTTCCTTTCGAGGAAAAATGACGACATGAAAATTCCAATATCCTATCTTTAGGAGTTGTTGATACAAGTTGATATGGATTTTTTATTACTTGCTCATTCTCCTGATATAGATTGAAACTATAAGCAGATGGTAGTAAATTGAATGTAGCTTTGGCTTTAGTTACTTTCAATCCAATAACTATTTTTTCAGAAGGCCTCCAATCTACATTAATAATGTTACCTCCTCCAAGCCAGTCTTTTAATGCCTCTGTATTGCCAGGTAGGAACGGCGATAAAAGCATATATTTTGCATTGGGTCTCTCTCGACGTAACATAGCAATAAGTAATTCCAGTCGTGCACCTCGTTCTCCGTTTTCAATAGTATGAGCCTCATCAATGATAAATAACGAAACGTCTTCAACGGAAGGATGAGAACGGCGAATTAATAAATCTAATTTTTCTGGCGTTGAAACTATAACATCAACATCGTCTGCAATCAAGAAATCGGCCTCAGTCGGGTCTATTTCACTTGCAGAAGATGTGCGTTCAACATTGAAGCCTATCGCGGATAAGTCTTTACGTAGATCAAAATATACCTGATTAACTAATGCTCTGGATGGCACGACGTATACAACCTTAGCGTCTTTTCGTAAAGATTTTGTCAAAACAATATTGAATTCTGCCAACATAGTCTTACCGGCACTTGTTGGCATCTGCACTATTGAAGCATTTGCATAGACATCAAATAAATTTTGCTGCATAGCCTGTCTTTGCGATGGTAAAAGCTCCAATATATTATGAGAACTTTTGAACTCACAAAGTTTTTTAATTTGATCTTGAAAGGCTGTCCCATTCCAAATGGAATTCCGTATTAAAGATTGCAAGTCTTTGTTAATTATAGAGATAAAGTCTCTTAACCGGATGTCCGAAGGTATTAAGTCTAATGCAATGTCAATATGTTGTCTTACAACATTATCAATACGTTTTTTATAATTATATCCGTTAATTAGATATTCAGCTGTTTCTGTTAAAGCTTTTGAGGTATGATATAATCCAACCAATATAAGAGCCTCTTCTTTTTGTGCTTGAACATCGAATTGGTTCAAATATTGATCCTCGAATTTTACTTGTTCCTTTTGTAGATTAGAGATTTCGGATATGGCTCTACGAATATCTTCAAACCCATCACTTTTACGAATTAAGAAAAAAAGTGCTTTAAAAATACCAGCCAAAACACGTTGACTCCAAGACGACTCAACATCTTTGAAATCAACAAATTGTTTTAAATCAAGACGGGCGGAAATAGTTTTATCTAAAATAAGGGCAAGACTTGACAAATAAAAATAATATATTAACGAAACATTGTCTAATTCATAGCCCATTATTTTGTCAAAAATTTCCCTATCTTCCTTTTCCTCTATGTGTACATTTTTTAATAGCTTATAAGCATGTTCTGCCCACTTTAGGTTAGTGTTCTCATGAAATGAAAGACCTATAAGTAAAAATGCAAGGCGACAAGATAATTCAATATCAGACGAAGTAAAATTCGAATTGTTTATACATATTGATTGAAGATGATATGTTTGATTACTCTTTTGTAAGAGCATATTGATATCATCATCATTTAGAATCTGCTGTATGTAGTCCATGCCATTCATTGTACCATTTCTTTGACTTTTTGATAAAACAAATCGACTGTTTCATCAATAGTTTTTTCAGTAAATGAAAAAATGGCAAAATCAACCAAACCAGGCTCAAATTCGTGCGCTAAAGATTGCATCTTTCCAAAATCTTTTGCTTCATTCACGCAACTGGAATCTCGAACAAGACCGCAACCATAGGTAATGTCATATTTATCGACATTACCAGCTTTCATATTGATTACAACGCCTGCAATAACATAAAAATGTTTTGTTGAAGATAATCTACGCAAGTAATCCGTCAAACGTTGTAAAACTATACCTATATCGTCATGATGGTTCTTTTGAGACTTATAAATCGAGTCCTCGTGAACATCTACTACATGTGGAGGATTTTCTTTCTGTGAGGATACTTTAGCCTCTCCAATCAGAATATTAACTTTATCTCCTTCAGTCCTATATCCTATAGCATCAAAACCTCGACCCGGCAAATCCAACCTTTCTCGATATGATATATTTTTTATTGGAATTAAAAATCTCCTATTTTCTTCTATTTTCTCTTCAAAATAATAGGTCGTTAATAATTCTCCCAGATCACTTCTATATATATCTTTAAAAGCTAATGGTCTTTTACCTTCTTCTCGGGCAAAATCTGTTGCGATAGAATTCTGTTTGATTATTTTAAATAGAGCCTCTAAGTTGAAATCGCATCCGATTGATTCTGCTTGTTGTAACAATTCAGCATTAATGCCACTAAAAACCTCTGACCGTTGTTTAATATAACGGTCTGCAAATTTGTCTATGAATCTATCAAAGACTCGTATGTCAATTTTATCAAAGTGGTTCATTTGAGGCATCTATTTAATATGCAAAGATATGAATTTATTTTGTGATGCCCCAATTTCCGAGAAGGTAATCTCTTTTAAATACCAAATTCTTTATTATTAATAGGGAGGCTAAAAAGTCAGAATGACTTTCTGAGAATTGAATATTTGGAAACCAGGTCGAGATTGACCTTACCGAAAATAAGAAAAAGGGGCTTTACTAACACTTTAGTCAGCCCCTTAATAATTTAATGTATATACAACAATTCAAACTCTTTCTTCCGTCGTCGCTCGATGCTCGGCACCACCTTTCCCTTATAGCATCGGAACGAGATATACTCCTCGTAAATATCCCTGTTGCCGGATTCCAACTTTTGGATCAACCTGCTTTTCGGTATCTTCCCGTACCCGACCAACCGGTAATATCCGACATTATAGGCCAGCGTTGCGACCAGGAGGGCATCTTTTCCGAAGCGGCTGCACATCTTATGCAATTTCCTCAAATCGGCTCTCAACAGTGAATCCGCCTGCGCTTCCGTCATATCGGTCGTCAGTTTCTCGTGGGGAAGAATTTTGTGGCCGTACCCTACATAAGGCAGATGGTTTCCGTGCCAGCCTTCCGCTTCCTTGATACAGGCCACCGCCTTGTTGAACAGCCCGGCATCCGGTGGGGAAATCCCAGTCTGGGCAAACAGCCCGGGAACAAAGGAAAAGGCCAAAAGCCAAAGGGCAAACAGTTTGCTTCTCATAAGGCGGTTTTGTTGTAAAGACCGGTTTCCATTGTCAGCGGAGTGAAAAAGGGTTCATCCGGCGAATCGGGCGGGAAGCGAACAGGTGTCGTATCGATCTGCATGGTCGGCAGGTCTTTACTCTTTTCCGTTACTTCGGTCATCTCTTCCTCTTCATTTTCATTGTTGAAGGAGAAAGAGAGCAATACCACCTGCCCTGCATTGTCCTCGAAATAGATGTCGATGGTCTGCCGGTCCGTACATCCGGAGGTGTAATAGAGGCGGAACACCTCACGGTCCAACGGGTAACGGTCATTGGGTAGCAGTTTCATGCCGTTATCCAGAAGCAGCGAGCCTTTTCCGTTCGGCTGGAAATAGCGTATGGTGTAGCGTGCATCCTCGAAACGCCCGGCACGCTTCAACTCGCACCTGATTTCCGCCGTCTCGCCCAACACAAGACGAGTGGGCACAGGCATGGTTTCCACGGTGAAAGGGAACGCCTGCTGCACGTCAATTTTATCGTTGCAGGCTGTGAACAGACAAGCCAACAGGCTTACGAACAGGACGGACACCAGTCCGCTCCATACTCTTTTTTGATTCAATGTATTCATATTCATTCTTGTTTTTAATTGATGATAAATTTGACGCCCAGGCCGAACTGCGTACTGAACAGTCCCACCTTGCTGCCCCAGAGACAGCGCTCTCTAATGGAGGCGAGTAGCACGATACGGTCGGTAATGTAACTCTCCAATTCCAGCGTGACCGCCCCTCCATAGATGAAGGCGTCCTTTGTCGTGAGCAGCGAGCCGTCGGGTAACTGTTTGTCGCCCCAGTTCACCGTTTCATAACCGGCAAGGGCGGAGCCGCCGATGGAAAGGAAGAAGGTCTTGGACGGATCGGAGAGGAATTTCAGGAAATAGCCGCCCTCCAGCGTGAACTGGGCACGGGGAATCTGCATATTTCGGTATCCGTAGCTCTTCTGAAGATATTCCGCACCGACCACCCAACGGTTCGCGTGCTTGGTATAGGTCGACATCGCGATACCCGTGTAGAAATCCACCGGCTTGCCGAAACCGTCCGTGAAACCTCCCCTCAGTTCTATCCCCCGCATACCGGGCAGACAGCGTTGGGCGTTTGCCTGTCCCCCGAAGAGGACAAGCATTGCCGCAACTACGATAAACATGTACTTTTTCATGGTCATTTCACTTTAAGTTCGTTGATGACCTTTGCCCGGACGATATCCTCGTTCTCCACCGTGAACGACTGGTGGCGTCCGCCGTTTTTCTCATGCAGTTCCACAACCAGCATCTTGTCATCGGGAATCGTGAACTTGTCCAGCGTGAAAACGGTACGTTCGTCCTTCTTTCCGGCCACCACGGTGGCATAGTTGTATGCCCTGAGCGGGAAGATGACCTGCTCCTGGATAGCCGTGCGCTTCATGACCTTCTTGTCGACAATCTTGAACGTGATAAAATCGACATCGAAAGGCACGTGTGAGGTGTTGCAGAGCTGCGTGTGGAAATAGAGCAGCCCGTTGTGGGTGTACAGTCCGCGGAGCAGGTACTGGATGCCGAAAGACTTGCTGCCGATATGCTTGATGTTGCGCTTGTTGTCCTTATGAATGGCCTCCATAATCAGACGCACCAGTTTCGGCGACTCGCTGCCCAAATCCTGCAAATAGATGTCAAGGGCATTGTTCGGACGGTTTACCGTGCTTCCGTCATGGATAAAGTCTTTCATCTCAACGCTCAGAAGCAGCGGTTCTTCCGCGTATTTCACGTTGAAGGTGTAGAAACTCCCGCTTTCGGTAATGACCGAGAAATTGGTTTCCTCCCTGAAATTCCTGACTGTGGCCTTGACACGGATAACATTCTCCGCCCCGTCCGCCTTTCCGGCAATCAGGTGCGGGGAACCGAGGTCCACATAGCGCACCGCCGACGGGAAGATAATGTGTGTGGTCTTGTCATAAGTCACTTCCAGACCATACGGCGGAATCAGTCTGTCAAACGTCAGTTTGCGTGTCAGACCGTGGTACAAGTCCCCCTCTGTCTCCATCCGGGGATAGGCCTCCTTAGTCAATTTCACGGAATTGCCGGTTTGGCACTCCGTTTTCCCGTTCACTTTGTCCGTTTCCTGTGCGAAAGCACTCATCGTCATGCCCAGTACAAGGGCAAACATTACAATTACTTTGTTCATACGCTTAAAAATTAAATGGTGAATAATCAGTTGTTTTTCTTTTGGCTCAACATCAGAGTATAGCCTGATTTGAGATGTACCTTTTCCTCCCGCAGTTTTTTGGAGACATATTGCGACACCCCTTGAATCGCCCCCTTGCCGAGTTCCGATAACAGTTGGTCCCCCGCGGACTGGTTGGTGATGGAGATGCTCGTACCGAGGTTCTGTCCCAGATTGGCGGCCACCTCTTTCGCCGCGCTGACCTCCGCGGAATTAGGGATGTAGATGCCTTCCTGCCCATCGGAGTCATAGACCGTCAGTTCGACCGGGATAATCAATCCGCCGTATTCCAGCGAGACGATGCCGATACCGAGCCTGTCACCCTGGATACGCCCCGTACCAGTTACGAGGGTGTTGCGGGGCAGCAGGGTGTTTCCCGCACGCATCGGTTCCAGCAGGCGGAGCCGCACACTCTGACCGTTGAGTACGGTCTGGTCGCCATGCACGCAGATACGGATGGTGTTCTTCTCCGCAGTACCCCCGTTTCCTACCGGAGTGGCGAAACCCCGGTTGCGGGATTCCGATAGTCCGGCGAGAATCCGCTCGTCGCTCATGGGTTGCGAGAGGGAGGAAACGACCGGAACGGACACCTGTCCGATAGGTACGATGTCGGCCTTGCCGTCGGCTTTTCCCGGAGCTTTATCCGATGTTTCCCGGGCAGCACTGTTTTCCCCTGAGGTGTATTGGGCGGCGAGCTGGTAGGATTTCTCCAACAGGGCAACCTGCTCCTCGTAGGATGGCTGGATACTATGCTGCTGCACCATCGAATTGCGTAATTCCTCGACTTCCTTGCGCAAGGCCTCCTTTTCCGGGTCTTCTTTCGGCTCCTCGTAGAAATTGCCCAGAGTCCGGTTGATGTCCCGGTAAGCTGAGGTCGAAGATTGAAAAGAGCCGCTGCCACGGTAGACCGTTCTGCCTGAAGACGCTGTTTCCGCTTTCGTCCCGCCTGCATCAAGAGAGAGAATTTCATCCTGCCCGGACAGCCGTACCGTGCTGTCCGGTTTTTCCGTACCGAAAGATAGTTCTTCGAGTGTGCGCATCTTCTCCTCCTGCTTGCGCCGCATCATATCCTGCTCGTAGGCCGTCTTCTTGTCCCCGACAATCCCGGCATTGCGGGGATCGGGCAGTTCGGTGTTGAACCCGACCGATTGCTCCTGCTCCTTCCTCCCTTTTTCGGAGGGCGCGAAAATCAGCCATAGGGAACCTACGAATACGGCGAACATCAGCGCGAAGACCAGGTACTTCTTCAAGTCCTGCTTCCGTTTGAGTTTATTTGCTTCCTGTGTCATCGCTAATCGAAATTAAATTGGTTAAAGAACTCTTCCATTTCCCGCTGTGTCCGCCGGGAGAGCGTGTCCGTACCGTGAGGCACGATGTCCGGCACACTGAGCGGTGTAATCTCAATCACCTTTTCCCGCCTTGCGTCTTCCCGGCCGATGTT
>ENA-ORML01002135-ORML01002135.1-human-gut-metagenome-genome-assembly--contig:-NODE-2135-length-14089-cov-9.452544_pt1 | contig 14089 bp, 8 predicted proteins | sample MGYA00242103_ERZ508995 | MGnify/ENA primary metagenome ERZ508995 (study PRJEB26280, sample SAMEA2338702) | human gut metagenome | biome: human gut; feature: human-associated habitat; material: faeces...
CGATGGCGGCTGCGGGCGCGCCGGTCTGCGCGGCTTTTTCCCGGGCGGCGGGAACGGCGCGGCGCATGGTCACGTCGATGTTCAGCGAGCGGAGCAGCATTTCCTGCTTTTTCAGCTCGCCCGGCTCCGCAAGACCCTTTTTGACGCTGCACGCCGTGGCAAAGTAGCGGCGGATGATCTCCTGCTTGGACGCTTCGCAGCATGCCTCGTCGTTTACGATGGCATAGCCCGCCATGTTGACTCCCATATCCGTCGGACTCTTGTAGGGGCACTCGCCGTAGATGCGGCGGAACATCGCCTCCACGACGGGGAAAATCTCGATATCGCGGTTATAGTTGACGGTCGTGACGCCGTAGGCCTCGAGATGGAACGGGTCGATCATGTTGACGTCGGCCAGATCGGCCGTCGCCGCCTCGTAGGCGAGATTCACCGGATGCTTGAGCGGCAGATTCCAGATCGGGAAGGTCTCATACTTTGCATAACCGGCGCGGATGCCGCGCTTGTGTTCGTGGTAGAGCTGGCTCAGGCAGGTTGCCATTTTTCCGGAGCCGGGGCCGGGTGCAGTCACGACCACGACCGGGCGGGAGGTCTCCACATAGTCGTTTTTGCCGTAGCCCTCGTCGGAGACGATGAGGGGAATGTCGGCGGGGTAGTTTTCGATGGGGTAGTGGCGGTAGACACGGACGCCGAGTGCTTCCAGCTTGCGTTCGAAGAGGTCGGCGGCGTGCTGGCCGCTGTACTGCGTGATGACGACGCTTCCGACATACAGCCCGATGGAGCGGAAAGCGTCGATCAGACGCATGACGTCCATGTCATAGGTGATGCCGAGGTCGCCGCGGCGCTTGTTCATTTCAATGTGCGCGGCGTTGATGGCAATGACGATCTCCGCCTGATCGCGGAGCTGGAGCAGCATTTTCATTTTGCTGTCCGGCTCAAAGCCGGGAAGCACGCGGGAGGCATGGTAATCGTCGAAGAGCTTGCCGCCGAATTCCAGATAGAGCTTGCCGCCGAAATGATCGACACGCTCCAGAATTTTCTGCGACTGCAATTTCAGGTATTTTTCATTGTCAAATCCGATGGTAGTCATTTTACACCTCAATCAAAACGCAAAGCCGGGGGCTGCGCCGGACAGAAGCCTGCACGGTGCGGCCGGGGCCGGAAGCTCTCAAATCTCTCTCAAAATAAATGATACCGCGAAACGGCGCAGATTGCAACAGGGCGTTTTGCCGAAAAGCGGGCAAAGCGACGGAAGAAGGTCAGCGGCGCTTCGGTGGAAGGAGAATGGGAAAACTTGACTTCCCGCCGGGAAATGGGTATACTAATAATAATTATATTGGGTTTTTGGGCTCAATTGCACAACAGGACGGAGAATCAATGGGTACGAAAAAACAACAGACATACGGCAATGACAGCATTTCCGCGCTGAAGGGCGCGGATCGCGTGCGGAAGCGTCCGGCGGTCATTTTTGGCTCCGACGGGCTGGAGGGCTGCGAGCACGCCGTATTTGAGATCCTATCCAACGCCATCGACGAAGCGCGCGAGGGCCACGGCGATCTGGTGATCGTGACGCGCTACGCCGACAGCTCGATCGAGGTCGAGGACTTCGGACGCGGCTGCCCGGTGGATTGGAACGAGAAGGAGGGCCGCTACAATTGGGAGCTGGTTTTCTGCGAGCTGTACGCGGGCGGCAAATATGACAACAATGCAGGCGGCGACTATGAATTTTCGCTGGGCCTCAACGGCCTTGGCGCCTGCGCCACGCAGTACGCCTCGCGCTATTTTGACGTGACCGTCCGCCGCGACGGCTTCAAATATTCGCTCCATTTTGAGCGCGGCGAGCTTGTGGGGGAGATGAAGAAGGAGCCGGCCGACCGGAAAAAGACAGGCTCCGTGTTCCACTGGCTGCCCGATCTGGATGTTTTCACCGACATTCAGGTGCCGAGGGCGTACTTCGAGGATACGCTCAAGCGGCAGGCCGTCGTGAACGCGGGCGTGACCTTCCGCTTCCGCTATGAGACTGCGCCCGGAAAATTCGAGACGACGGACTACTGCTATCAGCAGGGCATTCTTGACTATGTCCGGGAGCTGACGGAGGAGCAGGCGCTCACCATGCCGCAGTATTGGGAGGCAGAGCGCAAGGGCCGCGACCGCGAGGATAAGCCAGAGTACAAGGTGAAGATCTCTGCGGCGGTCTGCTTCTCCAATAAGCTCAGCCGCATCGAGTATTACCACAATTCCTCCTGGCTGGAATACGGCGGCGCGCCAGAGAAGGCTGTGAAGAATGCCTTTGTCTACGCCATCGACGCCTACATCAAGCAGGCGGGAAAATATACAAAGAACGAGTCGAAGATCACATTTCAGGACGTGGCGGACTGCCTTGTGCTGGTGACGAACTGCTTCTCGACGCAGACCTCCTATGAAAACCAGACAAAAAAGGCCATCAACAACAAATTTGTGCAGGAGGCCATGACCGAGTTCTTCCGCAGCCGCCTGCATGTCTACTTTATCGAAAACAAGCAGGACGCCGACCGCATCGCCGATCAGGTGCTCGTCAACAAGCGCAGCCGCGAGTCTGCGGAAAAGGCGCGTATTTCGATCAAGAAAAAGCTGACCGGCAATCTGGATATCTCCAACCGCGTGCAGAAGTTCGTGGACTGCCGGACGAAGGATGTTTCCCGGCGCGAAATTTACATCGTCGAGGGCGATTCTGCACTTGGCTCGGTCAAGCTCTCGCGCGATGCGGAGTTCCAGGGCATCATGCCCGTCCGCGGCAAGATCCTGAACTGCCTCAAGGCAGATTATGACCGCATCTTCAAGTCTGAGATCATTACCGATCTGATCCGCGTGCTGGGCTGCGGCGTGGAGGTTCCGGCGAAAAAGGCTGCGAAGGATCTTGCGACGTTCGACCTTGCAAGCCTGCGCTGGAGCAAGGTCGTGATCTGCACCGATGCCGACGTGGACGGCTACCAGATCCGCGCGCTGATCCTGACCATGATCTACCGGCTCTGTCCGACGCTGATCCGCGAGGGCTACGTCTACATCGCCGAATCGCCGCTGTATGAGATCGGCTGCAAGGACAAGACGTGGTTTGCTTACACGGAGCAGGAGAAGAGCGCCATTCTCAAGGAGCTGGACGGCAAAAAGACGACCGTTCAGCGATCGAAGGGCCTCGGTGAGAATGACCCGGAGATGATGTGGATGACGACCATGAATCCCGAGACGCGCCGCCTTATCAAGGTCATGCCGGAGGATGCCGCCCGCACGGCGGAGGTCTTTGACCTGCTGCTGGGTGACAATCTGGCGGGACGAAAGGATCACATCGCCGAAAACGGCTATAAATACCTCGATCAGCTGGACGTGTCGTAACGCCGGGCTGATGGGCAAAGGACGAAAATAAATGGCAAAGAAAAAAGAACCTGAAGCGAAAAAATGGACAGACCCGAAGGTGCAGGGGCTGCACGGCGCGACCGTGGAGCAGGCAATCTGTGAGACGCTGGAAACGAACTACATGCCCTACGCCATGTCGGTCATTATTTCCCGCGCCATCCCGGAGATCGACGGCTTCAAGCCCTCGCACCGGAAGCTTCTGTATACCATGTATAAAATGGGGCTTCTGACCGGCGGACGCACCAAATCCGCAAACATCGTCGGACAGACGATGCGCCTCAATCCGCACGGCGACCAGGCGATCTACGAGACGATGGTGCGCCTTGCGCGCGGCAACGAATCACTGCTGCATCCGTTCATCGACTCGAAGGGCAATTTCGGCAAGGTCTATTCCCGCGATATGGCCTATGCGGCCTCGCGTTACACCGAGGCGAAGCTCGACCCGATCTGCGCGGAGCTTTTCCGCGACATCGATTCGGACACGGTCGATTTTGTGGACAACTACGACGCCACCATGCTGGAGCCGACGCTGCTCCCGGCGACCTTCCCGAACGTGCTCGTCTCGGCCAATATGGGCATTGCCGTCGGCATGGCGTCGAATATCTGCTCATTCAATCTGCGCGAGGTCTGCAATACGGCGGCGGCGCTCATCAAGAATCCGGATGCGGAGCTGCTGGATACGCTCCCGGCGCCGGATTTCCCGACCGGCGGTGAGATACTTTACGACCCGGCGGAGATGCTGCAGATCTACAACACGGGCCGGGGTACCTTCCGCATCCGCGCTAGATGGCGCTACATCAAGGAAGGCAATATGATCGAGATCTATGAGATCCCGTATACGACCGCGACGGAGATCATCATGGACAAGGTCGCGGAGCTCATCAAGGCTGGCAAAATTCGTGAGATCGCCGATATGCGCGACGAGACCGACTTGAACGGCCTCAAGCTGACCATCGACCTCAAGCGCGGCGTCGAGCCGGAAAAGCTCATGCAGAAGCTCTTCAAGACGACGACGCTTCAGGACAGCTTCGGCTGCAATTTCAACATCCTGATTGCGGGCCAGCCGCGCGTGCTGGGCGTGCGGGCAATTTTCGAGGAGTGGACGGCGTGGCGCACGGAGTGCGTCCGGCGGCGCGTCTACTTCAATCTCCAGAAAAAGCGCGACCGGCTGCACCTGCTCAAAGGCCTCGGCCGGATCCTGCTCGACATCGACAAGGCCATCGCCATTATCCGCGAGACGGAGCTGGACGCCGAGGTTGTGCCGAACCTGATGATCGGCTTCGGCATCGACGAGGTGCAGGCGAACTTCGTCGCGGAGATCAAGCTCCGCAACATCAACAAGGAATACATCCTGAAAAAGCTCGAGGAAACGAGCGACCTCGAAAAGGAGATCGCCGAGCTGGAGGAGCTGCTCAAGAGCGAACGCAGGCTCCGCGACGTGATCGTAAAGGAGCTGAAAGCGGTCGCCGACAAGTACGGTAAGGAGCGCAAAACGGCGCTGGTCTACGATCACGAGATCGAGGCGGACGAGGAGCCGGACGTGCCGGACTATCCCGTCACCGTCTTTGTCTCGCGCGAGGGCTATTTCAAGAAGATCACGCCGCAGTCGCTGCGCATGGCGAGCGAGCAGAAGTTCAAGGAGGGCGACGGCCTGCTTTTCTCGCAGGAGACGAGCAACAATCAGGAGCTCCTGGTCTTTACTGACAAATGCCAGGTCTACAAGTGCCGTCTGAGTGACTTCGAGGATTCCAAGGCCTCCGTGCTGGGTGAATTTCTGCCGAGCCGCCTCGGCTTTGACGAGGGAGAAAGCTTCCTGACGGCCATCCTGCCGGGCGATTATCAGGGAAACGTCCTGTTCGTCTTTGAAAACGGCAAGGCGGCGAAGGTCGCGCTGGTGGGCTACGAGACGAAAACGAACCGCAAGCGCCTGACCGGCGCGTATTCCGACAAAAGCCCGGTCAAGGCAATCCTGCCACTTTACGAGGATACGCAGATCGCGCTTTATGCCTCGGACGGGCGCTGCCTGATCTTCTCGACGGCGCAGATCGCCGTCAAGACCACGCGCGCCACGCAGGGCGTGGCGGTGCTGTCGCTCAAAAAGAAGGCCGTCCTGCTGCGGGCCGTTCCGCTGGCACAGGCGGGCATCGTGAACGAGGCGCGCTACCGGACGCGGACGCTTCCGGCGGCGGGCGCGCTGCTGCGGGAAGAGGACAGCGAGGAAAAACAGCTTACCATGGAGCTTTCGTGAGGAATGGTATCGAGAATAAAATGAAATAGGTGGGGGTATTGGTTTGAAACGGGAAATCATTTGGAGAGAACTCAAATTTGTCGGCACGATCCTGCTCGGATGCACAGTCTTTTCACTCGGCTTTGACCTCTTTCTGGACCCGAACAACATCAACGTCGGCGGCATCACCGGCATCGCCATGATCCTGCGTGAGCTGTTCGGCTTCGGCAGCATCGGCGTGTATTTCGCCGCCATCAACATTCCTCTGTTCCTGATCGGCTATAAGGAGCTTGGACGGCGCTTCTTCATCGGATCCATGCTTGGGATGCTGTTCAGCACTGTTTTGCTCGACCTCCTGACGATCATTCCCGTTCCGCAAATCGACCTGATGCTGGCGGCGCTCTACGGCGGCGGCCTGACCGGCCTCGGCCTTGGCCTCGTGTTTCTGGCAGGCGCCTCCACGGGCGGCTCCGACATCATTGCAAAGCTCCTGCGGAAGAAATTCCGCAGACTGAAGCTCAGCCGTCTCATGCTCATCCTTGACATCATCACTGTTACGCTGACGGGCGTTGTGTTCCACGACATCACCAGAACACTCTACTCCGTCCTGCCGCTGTATGTCTCGGCACTGGTCATGGACGGCGTGATCTATGGGCTGGATTATTCCTCGCTGGCGCTGATCATCTCTGACCATTACGCGGAGATCGTGCAGACCATCGCGGACAGGCTTGACCGCGGCGCGACGCTTCTGGAGGCGCACGGCGGCTACCACGGCGACAGCCGTCAGGTCGTGATGTGCGCCATCCGCCGCCGCCAGATCACGGAGCTGAAGGATCTGGTCAGTGAGATCGACCCCCACGCGTTCCTCATTTTGCAGGACGCACATCAGGTGCTGGGCGAGGGCTTCCGGCACCACGGAGATTCCCTGTGACCCCGCGGACGCTGGGATAAAGGACTGGAAGGGAGGCACACAGCCTGTGAAAAGAATGTTTTTTCTGGTATTGGCGCTCTGCACCGTCCTGAGCGGGTGCAGCAGGCTGGTGCCGTCGGAATATGTCCGTGTCAGCAAGCACGACGCGGGCGGAACGGTGCAGGAAAACGCGGATGTCCTTTCCGCAAACGATTTTCAGAGCCTCAAGGCCGCGATCCTCAGCTTTGTGAAGAGCGGCATTGAGCACGGCGTCATCCGCGTACAGAGCTACGAGGGCGGCGATGTGGAGGAGGATCTGACGGCAGCGGCTTATCAGGTCTCGCGCGAGGACCCCTACGGCGCGTATATGGTGGACTACATGACCCACAGCTGTTCGCTGATCGTTTCCTATTACGAGATCGGAATCGACATCACCTTCCGTCCCGGAGCCGTCGCGCCGGAGAAAATGAAGAGCGTGACGGCCTCGACGGACGCAAAGCGCCGCATCCAGCAGGCGATGGACCGCTATGACGACCGGCTGGTCATGTATATCAGCTACAATCTCCAGCTCGACCTGGAGCAGACAGCAAGGGACTATTTTGAGCAGAATCCCGGCCGGCTGATGGCCATGCCGGAGATCCGCTGCACGGCATACCCGGAAAACCGCACGCCGCGCATCGTGGAAATGACGTTTGACTATCCCTACGACAAAAAAACGCTTCTGGAAATGGAGACGGCCGTTCAGGACAGCCTGCACGCCGCATCGGTCTACGTCCGTTACCGCGATACGGAGCTGGAAAAGGCAGAGTTGCTGTTTACCTATTTGATGGAGCGCTTCGCCTATAAGGAAAAATCGACGCAGACGCCGGTTTATTCGCACCTCTGCGACGGCCTGACGACCAGCAAGAGCGCCGCGCAGAGCTGGCAGCTGCTGTGCGAGGAAGCAGGACTGGAATGCGTGACCGTCAGCGGCCTGTATCAGGGTGCGGAGCACTGGTGGAACATCGTGTGCCTCGACGGAGAATACAGCCATTTGGACACCTTCCGAGACCTGCTCGGGGACGGAACACTGCATCTCTATGACGACGGCGAAATGACGGACTATTACTGGGACACCACGCAGTATCCCGCCTGCGTCCATCCGGAGCCGGAGGATCTGGAGGAGACAGAGGAGCCGGAGGAGACGGGAGAAGAAGCGCCTGAGCCCGGCGAGGGGAACCCGGAAGCGGGCGACCCGGAGGCCCGCGATCCAGAGGAGGGCAATCCCGAGGAGACAGACCCGGAGAAACCGCCGCAGGAGCCGCTTCCCGGCGAGGAAACGGAGCCGGACGCAGAAAAGCTGGGCGCGGCGTAAATTCTGTGCCGAATTGAAAAAAGAGACTTGACAAATGACGGATTTCTGCTATAATCATACCTGCATTTGAGATGCGGGTGTAGCTCATCCGGTAGAGCGCCACCTTGCCAAGGTGGAGGTAGCGAGTTCGAGCCTCGTCACCCGCTCCATAAAACCGCTTGTCGTAACGACAGGCGGTTTTTTCTATGCTGATGCAGTCTTTTCGAAGCCGGACGGGCGAGAAATGCGGCGGTGATCTGGAAGGACGGTGCATGGAAACAAGTTTCGAAAAAGTTTCGACAATGGCGAATGAATGTACCTTGTGGACGAACTAAAAAATTGTTATACTGAATAAAAGATTTTCAGGAGGCGAGAAAATGCCGGAAAGCGATGGAAAAACCATTCATTCTGTGGCAAAAGCGATCACACTGCTGGATATTTTGACGGAAAAGGGGAAGCCGGTCGCGCTCACAGATCTTTACCGCGAGACGGGCTGGCCGAAGAGCACGATCCACGGCCTGCTGTCCACCATGCGCGCCTACGGACTGATCGAGCAGGGGGCCGACGGCCGTTACTGGCTGGGCATCCGGCTGTTTGAATACGGCTGTGCGGTGAGCGGCTCATGGGATATCAGCGCGATCGCGCGTCCGTATATGGAAAACGTATGTCAGACCCTTGGCGAATCGGTGTTTCTTTCGGTCTTTGACCGCGCGGCAGTCGTGACGCTGGCAGAGGAGGAGAGCCGGGCAAGCCTGCGCGTGGTCTCCGAGGTCGGCGCGCGCCTGCCGGTACACTGTACCTCGCAGGGAAAGCTATTCCTTGCGTCCGTGTCGCAGGCGGAGTGCCGCCGCATCCTGCGCCAGACGGAGCTGCGGGCCTATACACCGAATACGCTCACACAGCCGGAGCAGTTCACATCGGAGCTTCAGCGCATCCGTGAGCAGGGCTACGCCGTGGAGAACGGCGAGTATAAGACCGGCCTGCGCTCGGTCTCCGCGCCCATCCGTAATGCGGCGGGCGAGGTCTGCTATGCCTTCGGCACGGTCGGTATGTTCCGCCAGATCCACACAGACGATTTCCAGCAGGCCATCCGCATGGTGACGGACGCTGCGGCAAAAATATCGGCAGCCATCGGCTACCGCGGATAAAGAGACAGAAAAAGCGCCCGCAGTCAGGGACTGCGGGCGCTTTTGGTATGTTGTACAAAAATCAGCGGATGTTCTTATAAAGAGGGCCGTAAGCGGCACAGGCGCGGTAGTCCTGGCCTTCCTTGTCCATGCCGAAAGCGTTCCATGCCGCCGGACGGAAAACGTCCTGATCGGGCACGTTGTGCATGCAGACAGGGATTCTCAGCATCGAGCAGAGCGTGATGAGGTCCGCACCGACGTGACCATAGGAGATCGCGCCGTGGTTGGCACCCCAGTTCTGCATGACGGAGTAAGCGCTCTCGAACGGGCTGCCGGCCTTGCCGTCGCAGCGCGGCGTGAACCAGGTGCACGGCCACGTGGGGTTCGTGCGCTCCATGAGCGTGTCGGTGACTTCCTCGGGCAGCTTCACAGTCCAGCCCTCGGCGATCTGAAGCACGGGGCCGAGGCCCTTGACGAGATTCAGACGGATCATGGTCGCGGGCATTTCCGCACGGGTGACAAAGTGGCTGGAGAAGCCGCCGCCGCGGAAGTTGTCAAAGCCGGCCTCACACCAGACGGTGGCGTCGGTCATCTTCTTGATGTCCTCGTCGGTGACCTCCCACCAGCGCTTCATGACGGCGTTGCCGGCTTCATCGGTGCACTCGCCGCAGGCATCGAGGCAGGCCGCGCCGGAGTTCAGCAGGTGGATGATACCGCCGTTTTCCTTGGCCTTGCCTTCAAGGTCATAGCCGGTGACGCGCTTGGTCGCCTCGGGAGACCAGTAGGTGCGCACGTCGGCGAAGATCTGGGCGCGGTTGGTCAGCAGCTCCATAAAGAGCATGCCAAGGCCGTTGAGCACGTCGTTTTCGGTCGCGAAGACCATCGGCTCCTTCGGGCCTTCGAAGTCGAAGGAGGAGTTGAGGACAGCCTCGGGATAGTCGCAGTTGGGCCAGTGGTCGGTCCACTGTCTCTGACCCTGGAAGCCGGCGGCGATGGCGTTATGACCGACCTTTTCCTCTTCAAATGCGTCGGGGAGGTTCTTGTTGCCCTGGATCAGATCCTTGATGATGCAGTACATCTTGATCGTGAACTCCCACTGCTTTTCCTTTTCCTCCGGGGTGAACTTGATGCGGCGCTTTTCGCCGAGGAAATCCACATACTCGGGGTTGTCGTCGCGGCCTTCCTTGCAGTGCTCCTTCGTCCATGCCAGCGCCTTTTCGTATGCCTCATGGTCGTAGATGCCCTCCTCCATGCGGCGGAGGATCTCGACCTCGTCAACGGACTCAACGCGCAGTCCCAGATACTCTTCCATGAAGTTCTGATCCATGATGGAGCCGCCGATGCCCATGGTGACGGAACCGATCTGGAGGTAGCTCTTGCCGCGCATCGTGGCGGCGGCGACGGCCGCGCGGCCGAAGCGGAGCAGCTTTTCCTTCACGTCGTCGGGAATTTCGGTGACCTGATCGCGGTCCTGCACCTCATGGCCGTAGATGCCGAAGGCGGGAAGACCCTTCTGTGCGTGGGTCGCCAGAACGGAGGCCAGATACACGGCGCCCGGACGCTCGGTGCCGTTGAAGCCCCAGACGCCCTTGATGGTCATGGGATCCATGTCCATGGTCTCGGAGCCGTAGCACCAGCAGGGGGTGACGGACAGGGTGATGGCGACGCCCTCGCGCTTGAACTTTTCTGCGCAGGCAGCAGACTCCGGCACGCGGCCGATGGAGGTGTCCGCCATGACGACCTTCACATGCTCGCCGTTGGAGTAATACAGATTCTCCTCGAACAGCTTCTTTGCGGCCTCGGCCATGGCCTTGACCTGATCCTCGAGACTCTCGCGCAGCTGCATCGGGCCGCGTCTGCCGTCGACGATGGGGCGGATGCCGATGACCGGGTACTCACCGATATAACGATTGTTTGCCATTGAATATTCCTCCTGTTTGTTTTCTCCGCATATCTGCGGGCAACAAAATTCGAATTATATTGATAACGCGGGCGCGTTATGCAGACTACTCGATCAGCCGGCAGGGGAGCCGCGTGATCCGGGCGGGATCGCGGCTGCCGGACATGCGCTCGATCAGGCGCATACCGGCCAGACGGCCAAGCTCCTGCTCGGGCTGCTGAACGACGGGGATGGGCGGCGTCATCATGCGGCAGATCTCCGCACAGTCGAAGCCGAATACGCTGACCTCGTCCGGGATCTTTACACCGCGCTCACGCGCGGCGGTGATCAGGCCAACGGTGATATCGTAATTGGTAGAGAAGATGGCCGTGGGCGGGCTTGGCTGCGACATCAGGGAGATCAGACCCTGATAGCCAGTCGCAAAGGTGTTTTCGCCGCTGACGGCAAGCGAATCGTCGAAGATCACGCCGTGGTCGGACAGTGCGCGCAGATAGCCGATCAGACGCTCCTTCGCGGTAAAGACGGATTTCGGGCCGGAAATGATGCCGATGCGCTCATGACCCTGCTCCATCAGACGGGAGACCGCCTGATAGACGGAATCGGTATTGTTGACCAGAACGGTGTCCGCCTGTACGCCGGAAATGCTGCGGTCGAGGAGAACGATGGGAACGCCGCTGTTGGCGGTCAGCTCGGTAAACTCCTCCGCCGTGAGATCCTCTGGCGTGTAGATCAGGCCGTCGGCGCCGATGCTCAGAAGAAACTGGAGATTGTCGCGCTCGAGGCCGTGGTTGGAGCTGTAGCATGAGACGAGCGTATGATAGCCCTCCGGCCGCAGCACCTTATTGAGCGCCGCGAGCACCGCGCCGTAGAACGGTGCGGTCATATCCGGCAGCAGCACCGCGACGAAGCGGCTGCGCTGCGTCTTGAGGCTGCGCGCAAAGGGATTGACGCGGTATTCCAGCTCCGCGATGGCCTTGCGGATGGCGTCGCTGTTCTCGCTGCGGACGCAGCCGCCGTTGAGATATTTGGATACGGTGGAGGGCGCGACGCCCGCCCGCTGCGCAACATCTTTGATCGTGGACATAAGCTCTCCTGGAATCGAAACGATTCGTATTTTTAGACGCAAAAGAAAGGCGTTTCTTTTCTTCCAACGTCGATTCTATCATAAGGTATTTTCCTTTGCGCGTCAATACAGTATTTGTAGAAAAAATGCGTCGGCTTCTGTAAAAAGTGCCGAAGAATAGTGCCGATGAAAGACATGAAGGGAAACAAAAGAGACGAAACGTTTCGCAAAAGGAAGGCTGGATATTCCGGCAGGAGTCTGCTATACTGGGTATACGAAAAAGAAGTGCGGCAAATACGGGGAGGAACGTTATGGAAGCGTATGCGGAAAAAATCTGTATTGCCTTGCAGGAGCCGTCGGCGGATGCGCCGGGGGACAGCCGGACGCGGCTGCTGGATGCGCTCGGAAGAGAGCATGTCCGCGTGACGCTCTCAGCCCTTCAGGTGCTCTATCCGGCGATCCGGGACGGCAGAGGCCGCGTGACCGTGACGCTCAGCCCGGCGGACGAGGGCTGGGAGCTGGTGCGTGTGGAGCCGGGCGATACGTCGCAGCGCCTTTTTGCGCTGGCGCTCGATATCGGGACGACAACGCTGGAAATGGAGCTGCTGCATCTGCCGGACGGCGCGGTGCTTTCGCGCGCGGGCTGCTTCAACGGGCAGTGCGCCGTCGGAGACAATATCCTTGACCGCATTTTCTACGCGAAGGACGAGCCGGAGCATCTGCGGCATTTGCAGGAGCTGGTGCTGGAGAGCATCCGCGGCCTGATCGCGCAGTGCTGTGAGCAGGCGGCTGTACGGCCGGAGGAGATCGCGGCGCTGGGCGCTGCGGGAAACACGACGATGATGCATCTGCTGCTCGGCTGCGAACCGTGGCAGATCTTCCAAAGCCCCTATACGCCGGTCTTTCTCGATCCGGGCGTGCATTCCGCACGCGAGCTGGGACTGCCGCTTGACTGCAATATTTTCTGTATGCCGGCAGTGGCCAACTATCTGGGCGGCGACATCACGTCTGGCCTCCTGCTGACCGATCTGGACGCCAGAGACGATCCGGCGGTTTTTCTCGACGTGGGAACGAACGGAGAGCTGGCGCTCGGGTGCCGGGAATACCTCCTTGCGGGGGCCGGAGCCGCCGGGCCTGCGCTGGAGGGCGCGGTCAGCAAGTCTGGAATGCGGGCGGAGCCGGGCGCGGTGTGCCGCGTGCGGATCGATGCGGAAAACCGCCTGCATTATGAGACGATCGGCGGCACGGCTCCGAAGGGGATCTGCGGCTCCGGAATCGTCGATCTGCTGGCGGAGGGCTATTTGAGCGGCTGGATCAGCGGCTCGCTGAACCCGGACGCTTCGCCGCAGATCCGTCCCGTCTGGGAGGAGGACAGCCACCGGAACGTACCTGCGATCATTTACGCCATGTCCGGGCGCGGGCCGCTCTATTTCACGCAGGACGACATTGCGGAATTCATCCGCTGCAAGGCGGCGGCGTTTACCATGGTGCAGACGCTGCTGGAGGCGGCGGGCGTTTCGCTTGACGAGGTGGGGACGTTCTACCTGTCCGGCGGCTTCGGAACGCATCTCGATTTGGAATCGGCCATTACCATCGGCATGTACCCGGATATTCCCCGGGAGAAATTCAGGATTCTGGGGAACAGCTCCCTTGCGGGCGTGAAAAAGCTCCTGACGGACAGGACGCAGCTTGACCGGGTGCGCTATTTTGCCGGGCAGACGGCATATGTCCAGTTCGGCGCGATGGAGAAGTTTGTGGAGAATATGACGGCGGCGCAGTTCCTGCCGCACACCAACGCGGCGCTTTATCCCAGCGTCAAACGAAGAAGATAGACTGAAAACCGGCCCCATCCGTTTGCTGCCCCCTGACAGGGGTAACAACGGCGGTGGGGGATACCCGGCTGGTGCTTCAGGTACCAGCCGGGTTTTCCGTCGGTGTATCGCTGGGAATGGTTCAGGATACTTTCAGGATCTCGTTGTGCTGTTTTCCTGTTTTCCATGCAGCCATTGTCGGCATAATGGATCTCTACGGTCTGTGGTGCGTGCTTGGACCACTTCACGTCCTTTTCATGCACCACGATCTTCTGGATGAAGAGCCGCAGCAGCTCCGGTGTCAGCGCTTGAATATCCGTGTATCGCTTTG
>ENA-ORML01002146-ORML01002146.1-human-gut-metagenome-genome-assembly--contig:-NODE-2146-length-14039-cov-5.965389_pt1 | contig 14039 bp, 9 predicted proteins | sample MGYA00242103_ERZ508995 | MGnify/ENA primary metagenome ERZ508995 (study PRJEB26280, sample SAMEA2338702) | human gut metagenome | biome: human gut; feature: human-associated habitat; material: faeces...
ATGAGGCCAGGGCAACAGCGGAACTGTTTAGAGCGAACAATAAGCAAACGGCACTCAATGCCTGTGTGATCTTGCGCATATTTTTCCCTAAATAGTCAGTAAGTTGAAACTTATTATTGTGCGTTTGTTGAAAAAACCATCTGACCATAACGCCAACCGCGGGGGAAAGGAAGGATTATCTGCGGATTTGTCACATAAAAAGAGCATGATCACATTTGGAATACCTGTGCGATAAACCACACATTGCCACGGTTATTCTGCTTACACATTCACACAATGGCACTCTTTTGGTTCTCGCAAACATTGTTCAGGGAATATACTGATGATAAATATAAATGCATTCAATGGATGATGAATGAAAATATCGTGGAATTATATATTTAAGAACAAATGGCGATTTCACATTACAAGCATTTCACTTTTTCTTATCATGCTCGCGGTTTCAATCGCTTTTTTGCACTTGCGTTTTAATACCTTGTCCGGTACCGATAAAATGCGGCTTGAAATGTATAAGTCCACATTATATTCCACCATCGAGCAATTTTATGTTTTACCCTATATGCTCTCAACAGACCATATCATCCGTCAGGCGGTAATTACGCCTGACGATATGACGTCCAGCGAACTCAATCAACGAATTGCACATTTCAATACTCAACTCAAAACCGCAGCAATATTTATTCTGGATACCCAAGGTAAGGCCATCGCTTCTAGCAACTGGCAGGACCCCGGCAGCTATGTAGGGCAAAATTATAGCTATCGCCCCTATTATAAACACGCCATGTCTGGCTTAAATGGACGCTTTTACGGTATTGGTAGCACTACAAATACACCGGGATTCTTCCTCTCTACAAGTATAAAAGATAAAGGAAAAATTGTCGGTGTTGTAGTAGTAAAAATAAGTCTTAATGAAATTGAAAAAGCATGGGCCGAAGGTCCTGAAAATATTATCGTGAATGATGAACATGGGATTATATTTTTAAGTTCAAAATCGCCATGGCGAATGCGAACACTGCAACCGTTACCTGTTCAGGCAAAACAAAAACTACAATCTACCCGTCAATATAGTCTCGACAATCTTTTACCGGCGGATTATTATCCCTGTTATACCGTGAGCAATTTTACTTTCCTGAAAGATAAAAAAGAACAACTCTGTTTATTCCCGCAATATTATACGCAACAAATAGCCATTCCAGAATTTAACTGGAAAATGACAATTATGGTCCCCTTAGATAACCTGTACTGGTCATGGGCTATTTCGTTAGTCATTACACTAATTATTTACCTGCTGTTTTTGTTATTTATTAAATACTGGAGAATGCGATCTCATGCACAACAATTATTAACACTGGCGAATGAAACATTAGAAAAACAGGTTAAAGAGCGTACATCTGCCCTGGAATTGATCAATCAAAAATTAATACAGGAGATAAAAGAGCGCAGTCAGGCTGAACAAGTATTACAAATTACGCGTAGTGAACTGGCAGAGTCCAGCAAACTGGCGGCGCTTGGACAGATGGCAACCGAAATTGCCCATGAACAAAATCAACCGTTAGCCGCCATTCACGCACTTACTGATAACGCGCGTACTATGCTAAAAAAAGAGATGTATCCGCAGGTTGAACAGAATCTGAAACACATTATTTCAGTGATTGAGCGGATGACGCAGCTCATTTCCGAACTTAAAGCATTTGCCTCGCGCCATCGCGTACCTAAAGGTTCTGCCGATGTCATCAAAGTGATGTATAGCGCCGTGGCGTTACTTAATCACAGCATGGAGAAAAATAACATTGAGCGACGAATAAAAGCCCCATCCATGCCGTTATTTGTCAATTGCGATGAGCTCGGTCTTGAACAGATATTCAGTAATTTAATTAGCAACGCCTTAGATTCTATGGAAGGTAGCTCTTACAAACGACTGGATATCGCCATTCGCCAGGCAAATAACAAAGTTATTATTACCATTAAAGACAGCGGTGGCGGTTTTGCACCTGAAGTTGTCGATCGCATATTTGAACCATTTTTTACCACTAAACGTAGAGGAATGGGGTTGGGACTGGCAATAGTCAGCGAAATTGTCCGAAATTCGAACGGCGCACTCCACGCCAGTAATCATCCTGAAGGCGGCGCAGTAATGACATTAACCTGGCCTGAATGGGGAGAAGAACATGAATAATAAATCCAGTGAAATTACTATAGTTTATATTGAGGATAGTGACGATGTACGTTTTGCCTGTGAACAAACGCTCACGCTGGCTGGTTATCGTGTTATTTCCTGTTGCGATGCAGAACACAGTATTCCCCTTATTCAAAGTCAAGCCAACATTATTATACTGACCGATGTCAGGTTACCTGGAATATCAGGACTAGAGCTCCTCAGTTACATCAACGAAATGGATAGCAAAATTCCGGTTATTTTAATTACCGGACACGGTGACGTGGAAATGGCGGTGGATGCCATGCGTAATGGTGCATTCGATTTCATTGAGAAACCAAGTAGCTCAGATAAATTATTGAGTATTATTGCCAGAGCGGTAGAAAAACGGCGATTGGTTTTAGAAAATCAGCAATTACTGGCGAATCTGCAACAGGAAAATGGCCCGGTGCTGATTGGTCGTAGTCCGCAGATGCAACAACTGCGTAAAATGATCCTTAATGTCGCAGATACCGGTGCCGATGTCCTTATTTATGGTGAAACAGGTTGTGGTAAAGAAGTCGTCGCCAGAATGCTGCATCACTGGAGTACCCGCCGTCAGGGGTAGTTTGTTGCCTTAAACTGTGCAGGCTTACCAGAAACGTTGTTTGAAAGCGAAATATTTGGTCATGAGGCGGGCGCATTTACCGGTGCGGTTAAAAAGCGTATTGGAAAAATTGAACATGCAAATGGTGGTACGTTATTTCTCGATGAAATAGAGGGAATGCCATCAGGAATGCAGGTAAAACTGCTACGTGTATTGCAGGAAAGAACCATTGAACGATTAGGTGCCAATCAATTAATTCCGGTGAATTGCCGTGTTATTGCAGCGACCAAGGAAGATTTACTGCGTCGCAGCGAAGAACATCTGTTTCGTCTCGATCTCTATTATCGTCTGAATGTGGTTAGCTTGAATATTCCACCTCTACGCCAGCGACGAGAAGATATCCCTGAACTGTTTTACTGGTTCGCCAGTCAGGCGGCACAAAAATATAATCGTCCTCTGCCTGATATTTCTCCCATGTTACTGGCCTGGTTGCAATCACAAAGTTGGCCTGGCAATGTACGTGAACTTAAACACAATGCAGAGCGTTTTGTTCTCGGTTTACTGACCCACCACCAGCCAGTGCCAATGACTCAGCAAGAAGAGAGTGGCCTTACCGCCTGCATTGATGCTTTCGAGAAAAAGTTAATCGAAGATATGCTGCGACAAACGGAAGGCCAAGTCAGTTTGACAGCGCGGCTATTACAGCTGCCGCGCAAGACTTTATATGACAAACTCAACAAACATCAGATTCAACCGCAAGTTTATCGACCAGAATCATCCAGCTAATGCTGATTCCTGAGGATGTAACCCCAAATCGATACCTTTGCGGGCGTAATGTTCAACTATCCAGGACCAGAATGATACCGGGATCGTAATCATCTTCGCATTGCGTTCCCGGTTGGCAGCTTCTGGCATACCGGGGTAAATCACCGGATTGCCGCCAGGTTGAGGCTGCGTAGCTAACAGATAATCCGCAAAGAACTGCCCTTTCTCCCCTGCCAGATCGGTGAATTGATCAGGATCGATAATCAACGCAAAAAGATGATTATGCGCAGATCCATCCGTCTGATGATCTTCGGCGATCGTGTCACCACCAGATAAGATCCCCGCCATCATTTCAATCATCAGTGCCAGGCCAAATCCTTTATGCTCACCAAATGGCAGTAACGCCCCTGGAGGATTGCTGAATAACACCCCAGGATCATTGCTTGGATTCCCCTGTGCATCGATCAATTGTCCCGGCGCGGCCTGCTTCCCGGTGGACGACATTACCCGTGCTTTATTTAGCGCCATGCTACTGGTGGCAAAATCAACCAGAATCGGCGGACGCCCATCACTGAACGGCCAGGCAAAGCAGAAAGGGTTAGTGGTCATACGCGGTTCCGCACCGCCCCACGGGGCGACCAGTGCCGGACGCCCGGTGACGTTACTCATGGCCAGCATCGCCAGGCCTTGATCAGCAACCATTTGCCCGTAATGCCCCATACGCCCTAAATGATGCGCATGGCACAACGTTAACAGGCAAAAACCGCGGTGTTTTGCTTGTTCGATGGCAGCATTTACCGCCACTTTTCCGGCGTGTTGACCAAAGCCATTGTGGGCATGAAAACGTTGTAAATTACCTTCACTTGTTAAGCATTCCGGGCGGGCATTCGCGGTTACATCGCCACGAGCGATATTTTCCAGATATTTCGGTAGCAGCGTGACGCCGTGGCTGGCAAAGCCATAACGTTCCGCTTCAATCATATGTTCCGCCACATCCTGAGCGATATCGGCATCACAGCCATTAAGTTCCAGCAGCCCGGCAGCTAACCAACGCACTTTTTCAACAGCAATTTGTAATGACATCGTTGGTTTCCTCACATTAGACCTAAAATTTTCCACCAGGTGGCGGCAAACAGTAGCAACAACAGGTAGCCGATTACCGTCAGGTACAGTCCCACACGGGTAAACTGGCGTGGCGTGAAGGTATCCGTACCCATACACACCATATTTTGTGGCGCGTTAATCGGCAGGATGAAGCCAAAACTGACACTGAAGGCGAGCAGAATGGTCATGCCGACCGGGTTAACGCCGAGTTCTGGCGGCAGACTGCTTAACAGGCTAATCAGGATGGGCAGCAATGCGGCAGTTAGCGCAGTGGCACTGGCAAACCCCAGGTGAATAATTATCAAGAAAGCGGCGAGAATCGCGAAGATGGCTAATGATGGCAAGCCATCAAGACCAAAACCTTTCACCACATAGTTCGCCATCCATGAAGCTGCCTGCGTATCAAGCAGCGTGGACCCCAGGCTGATACCAATACCAAACATCAGCAACGTGCCCCACTGCACACGTTTTTCGACCTCTTTCCAGCTCATTACACCGATGCCTGGCAGCAACATAATCGCCAGTCCGGCAAGGGTGACAGAGGTGGTATCAATACTGTGTAATTTTCCGCCAGTAGACCAAAAGAGCAGTAACAATAGCGAAATACCGATCAAGCGTTTTTCTTTACCGGTGGTTGGCCCTAACTCTGCGAGTGCTTTTTTAATGGCCTCGCTCCCCCCTTCAACAGCTTCCGTTTCTGGCGGCAACAATTTACGTGCGAGGAAATAGAGGATCACCGACATGGTGAGGCTCCAGGGCGCGCCCGCTAACAGCCAGTCAAGCCAGCTGACAGAATGCCCGGCGCCGAAAGTTTTATTGATAAAACCGATAGAAAGCAGGTTTTGCGCCGCCGAAGTTTGAATACCAACGTTCCAGATACTGGTCGCCTGGGCGATAACAATCATCATTGACGCCGCTAAACGTGAATGTTTATCCACCTTAAATGCCGCAATGACCCCCATCATAATCGGCACCACGCAAGCCGTACGGGCAGTGGCACTGGGTACAACCAGGCTCAGGACGATGGTCACCACAATGGCACCGATAATAATGCTGCGGCTGCTGGCACCTATTTTCGACATAGTAAACAGCGCAATGCGTTTATCCAGCCCGGTAATGGTCATTGCCGCCGCGATAAACATTGCTGCTGCCACCAGCGCCAGAGCAGAATTAGAAAAACCCGACAGAGTCATTTTCAGCGCTTTCGCGGTGCCAAGGATCGTGTCCGGGTGATTCATATCCGGGGCAAAACCAACCATAAAGATAATCAGTGCGGAAATAACAATTGCACTGGCGGTGTAATCCATCGCTTCGCTGATCCAGACAATAATGGCAAACACCAGAATGGCGATCATATTTTGTCCGGCGACGGGCAAGGTATCGCCCAGTGGCAGAAGGGTAATAATAATTCCGGCAATGATCGCCAACCACAGGCCGGGATTAGGGATAATTCGACGCTTTTGTGGTGCGCCATGGGATATTGATGACATATTCACCTCATTGTGAAAAATAAAAAACCTGCCTGGCTATTGCAGGAGCTATGCCATCTTTAATTTTTTAATAACGCTTTGTTATTTAATGAGTTAGCTATTTATCCTTTTTATTTTATGCGCGGTTTTCCGCACAGTTATTAAAAGATGATTCCCTTACCACACAGATAAAAAAAGGGAGCGATATGCTCCCTTGATATTCATTTATGGATTACTTAATAACATTCCATAACGTTTCGCCAAGCAACGCCGGGTTTCTTGTCCATGCCATGCCTGCTTTATCGAACGCACGGAATTTATCCTCTGCACTGCCGCTACCGCCAGAAATAATGGCTCCGGCGTGCCCCATGCGTTTTCCTTTTGGTGCAGTAACACCGGCAATATAACCTACGACCGGTTTATTCATTTCATGACGAATAAATTCCGCAGCCCGTTCTTCCGCATTACCACCAATTTCACCGATCATAATTACCGCGTCTGTTTGCGGATCATTTTCGAATAAACGCAGCGCATCAATAAAGTTAGTCCCCGGAACCGGATCGCCGCCAATACCAATACAGGTGGATTGCCCAAGTCCCAGCGCCGTGGTTTGCGCTACAGCTTCGTAGGTTAATGTACCGGAGCGGGAAACAATCCCAATACGCCCTGGGCGGTGGATTTCACCAGGCATAATCCCGATTTTGCACTCGCCCGGCGTGATAACTCCTGGGCAGTTTGGCCCAATCAGCCGCACATCCGGGTGGCAGTCAAGCAGCCGACGAACTTTCACCATATCCAGTGTCGGTACACCTTCAGTGATCACCACAACCAATTTGACGCCAGCTTCAATAGCCTCAACAACAGAATCCAGCACAAACGGTGCAGGCACATAAATCACGCTGGCATCAGCCTCAGTTTGTCGCATCGCTTCTTTCATTGAATCAAAAACCGGGCGATCCAGATGCCGTTGCCCGCCCTTACCTGGCGTCACTCCACCCACAATCTGCGTGCCATACGCAATAGCCTGCTCTGTATGAAATGTGCCGTTTTTGCCGGTAATGCCCTGCACCAGTACCCGCGTGTGTTTGTTGATCAAAACGCTCATCTTAACCTCCTGTTAATTCAGTAACGCAATGATGCGTTTAGCGGCATCATCCAGAGAATTGACGGCTTCCACCGTCAGGCCACTTTCTGCCAGTAACCGCTGCCCTTCGGCAGCGTTATTACCGGAGAGACGCACCACGACAGGCAGGGTGATACGGGCCTCATTCAGAGCATGAATAATGGCTCTGGCGATCATGTCGCAACGGACAATCCCACCAAAAATATTAACCAGAATGGCTTTCACTTTGCTGTCGGAAACAATCAGCCGAAAGGCTTCACTGACGCGCTCCTGGGTTGCGCCACCGCCAACATCCAGGAAGTTTGCGGGTTGTTCACCGTATAGCTTGATGATGTCCATGGTTGCCATAGCCAGCCCTGCACCATTGACCATGCAGCCGATATTTCCGTCCAGCGAGACATAATTAAGATCAAGCTTCGCTGCCTGGCTTTCGCGTGGATCTTCCTGGGTTTCATCACGTAGCACCTGGAGTTCCGGGTGACGATACAGCGCGTTATCATCCAGCGATACTTTCGCGTCTGCACACATAAATTCGCCCGTTTCCCGCAACACCAGAGGGTTAATTTCCAGCAGGGCGAAATCCAGTTCGTTAAAGGCTTTCCACGCCTGATTAACCAGGCGACTAAAGGTAGCAAATAGCCCGTGTTCCAGTTGCAGAACAGCAAACATTTCGCGGATATGGCAAGGCTGCACGCCTGTCAGTGGATCAATGCTGACACTGCTGATTTTCTCCGGTGTCTCATGGGCGACTTTTTCAATTTCCACACCACCTTCCGGGCTGACAATAAACGTGACCCGCTGGCTTTCACGATCCACCACCATGCCAAAATAGAGTTCCTGGCGTACCGGATAGATGTTTTCGCACAGCAAAATACTGCTGACATACTGCCCTTCTGGCCCGGTCTGATAAGTCACCAGTTGCGATCCCAACATTTGCTGTACAAAAGCCTGTGCTTCCGGCAGCTGCTTAAGCACTTTTACGCCGCCAGCTTTACCGCGCCCACCAGCATGTACCTGCGCTTTAAGTACCGCGCCTTTACTCGGGCAAGCAATATGTTGCCAGGCATCTGCCAGTTGCGAAATCTGTTGGATGGCTATCTCTTTTGGACACGGCATCCCCATGCCAGCCAGTAACGATTTGGCCTGATACTCATGTAAATTCATATATTCCCTCAGTGGTATGTGTTATCCGTGTAATGCTTTATTATTCAAGGCCATTGCTGCTTCGTGGATGACTTCGCTTAAGGTCGGATGCGCATGGATCGCACAGGCAATATCCTCGCCAGAGGCGCTAAAAGTCATCGCCAGCGCAATTTCATTGATCAGCTCCGATGCCTGCGGGCCAACAATCGCTCCGCCAAGTACGCGGTCAGTGTGTTTATCGCTGTATAACGTGCAACGCCCACCTTCCTGGCCTAATGCTAAGGCGCGACCGTTACCGGCAAACAGAGAATTTCCTTTGTTAAAGACTCTGCCAGCGGCTTTCAGTGAGGCCTCGTTTTCCCCTACCCACGCAACTTCCGGTTGGGTGTAAATCACCGAAGGGATCAGCGCAAAATTAATCGGCTCTACCGCCAGTCCGGCAATTTGATCCGCAACCACCACACCTTCAGCCATCGCTTTATGCGCCAGCATCGGCCCTCGCACGACATCACCAATTGCCCACAGCCCGGCTTTCCCGGTACGGCATAAGTTATCGACGGCAATACCGCCACGGTTATCGGCTTCAAGACCGAGTTGCACGAGATCGACACCAGAAAGTCGCGGTACACGTCCAATGGCAAGAATTAATTTATCGAAGCGGCTTTCTTCTCGCTTCTCACCCTGCCGCCAGCGCACATGCACACCGTCATCCCGTTGTTCAATAGCCTCAATCTCTACTGCCAGTTGCATTTTCATCCCACTGGCAATCATTGCTTTACGGACTTCGTTCGACAGGCGAGCTTCCAGTGCAGGCAAGAACGTTGGCGCCATCTCCAGCAGCGTGACATCTGAACCGACCCGATTCCACACAGACCCCAGTTCAAGGCCAATCACGCCAGCGCCGATCACACCGAGACGCGGCGGCACTTCGCTCAATGCCAGGGCGCCACGATTGTCGAGGATCTGTTGATTATCAATGGTAACGCCAGGCAGCTGACGCGGCTGAGAACCTGTTGCAATCACTACATTACGGGCGTGAATGTGTTGATCGTTTACGCGTAATTGCCAAATCTCATCCTGAGCACGTTCTAACGTTGCGAGGCCGCACAAGTGCTTCACTTTATTTTTCTTAAACAGCAAGCTGATGCCCATTGTCAGGCGGCTTACTATGGCATCTTTACGTTGAATCATCGCGGCAGCATTGAAAGATACGCCTTCAACGTTAACGCCATGAATGCTTGCCTCATGCTGTACTTGCGCGTACAGCTCGGAAGATTGCAGCAACGATTTTGACGGAATACAGCCGACATTGAGACACGTACCGCCCGGCGAAGGTTCGCCCTGTGCATTAACACCATCATCAATACATACTACGGAAAGCCCATTCTGCGCAGCCCGCAGTGCCGCTACGTAACCACCTGGCCCACCCCCCATAACTGCCACATCAAAAATTGTACTCATCGGCGCCCTCCTTAAAGATCCAGCAACAGTTGTTCCGGTGATTCCAGTAGCTCACGTATTGCCACCAATGTCTGCACGGCTTCCTGACCATCGATAATGCGATGGTCATAGCTGAGAGCAAGGTACATCATGGGACGAATAACAACCTGGCCGTTTTCTGCGACCGGGCGCGGCGTGATGGCATGCATCCCAAGAATGGCCGACTGCGGCGGGTTAATGATTGGCGTTGACATCATCGAACCAAAAGTACCGCCGTTGGTGATAGAGAACGTGCCGCCCTGTAACGCCTCCAGCGGCAATTTGCCATTGCGTGCCTGTGTGGCGTATTCGGCAATTTGCCGTTCAATTTCCACCAAAGAGAGTGATTGCGCATTGCGTAACACAGGCACTACCAGGCCGCGGTTGCTGCTCACTGCAATGCCGATATCGCAATAATCACGCCAGATAATCTCGTTGCCATCAACGCTGGCATTCACTACAGGGAAGCGCTCCAGCGCCCGGGTAACGGCCTTAACAAAGAAGGACATAAAGCCCAGCTTCACGCCGTGCTTCTCGGCAAAACGATCTTTCCAGCGGGTGCGTAAATCCATCACGCTCTGCATGTTTACTTCGTTGAATGTGGTAAGAATGGCGTTATTTTGTTGGGAAGCCAGCAGACGCTCAGCAATTCGCTGACGTAAGCGCGACATCGGCTCACGACGTTCCTGACGAGCACCCGGTGTCAAGGGTTTAGCTGGCGCGATCTCCGCCACCCGTTCAGGCTGAATGACTGGTGCAGGAGTAACGCGCTGTACATCCTCTTTCAGGATACGTCCATTTCTCCCGCTCCCCGCAACGTCAGCAAGTTCAACACCACTACGCTGTGCCTCCAGCCGTGCGGAAGGCATCGCCAGGGTTTCGGTGACTGGTGTGACGGTTTCTTCTATGACAGCTTGCGGCTTAAGATGCGCCAACAGTTGCGCGGACGTGACCGTGCTACCTTCGCTGACGATAATATTGCTTAACACGCCATCGTGCGGGGCCGGTATTTCCAGAATGACTTTATCGGTTTCCAGCTCGGCAATCACATCATCGCGTTTTACGTGCTCGCCTTCTTGTTTACACCAGGTTGTCAGCGTGCCTTCCGTGACAGATTCCGGTAATACAGGGACAGTAATTTCGATCATAAAATGTTCTCCTTATTATTTTTGTGCGCCTTTCATGGCTGAATATCTGCAAACGCAGCAGCAAGAAATTCGTCGATTTGTTGTTTATGTACACGCCCATACCCTGTCGCCGGAGCTGCCACTGCCGGGCGGCCTGCATACTGCCAGTAAGGAGTGTTAATTTTCAGTGCCGCCAGCTCATGACGAATCTGCCGCCACGCGCCCTGGTTTTCTGGCTCTTCCTGCAACCAAATCCATTCGCAGCAGTTCGGCCAACTCGCCAGAACATCATTCAGTTCTGCGACCGGGAACGGGTAGAGTTGCTCCAGGCGAACAATCGCTACCTCATCTTCACACTCACGCTGCTTACGGGCTTCCAGTACGTCGTAATAGACCTGGCCGCTACACAAAATAACGCGCTTAACTTTCTGGGACTGATGCAATTGCGGATCGGTGACTACCGGTTTATAAGCGCCATCAGTGAATTCAGAAAGCTCGCTCATAGCGCCTTTAAACCGAAGTAAACGCTTACTCATCATTATCACTAACGGTTTGCGCATTGGGCGTAATGCCTGACCGCGCAGCAAATGGAACATTTGTGCTGACTCACTGGGCATCACCACCTGCATGTTGTTTTCTGCGCACAGTTGCAGCCAGCGCTCAGGACGCGCAGAAGAGTGCTCCGGCCCTTGTCCGTCATAGCCATGCGGCAGAAGAATGGTTAAACCGCTATAGCGATCCCACTTGGTTTCGCCAGACGAGATAAACTGGTCAATAGCAACCTGAGCGCCGTTGGCAAAGTCACCAAACTGCGCTTCCCAAATAACCAGTTGCTGAGGCGCAGACGTTGAATAGCCATATTCAAAGGCTAAGAGCGCTTCTTCATTAAGCACCGAATCATAAACATCGAAAGATGCCTGACCAGCGCGGATATGCTGTAACGGCAGATAACGACGGGCTTCAGTTTGATGATGTACCACTGCATGGCGATGACTGAACGTGCCACGCCCTGAGTCTTCACCAGAAAGACGCACACCAACACCCGCATCCACAAGCGATGCATAGGCCAGCATTTCAGCCATTCCCCAGTCTATTGGCTGAGTACCTGCGGCCATATCCTGGCGTAACGCCAGTTGCCGTTTAATGGTAGGATGTGCGACCACATCGGGTGGCAGTGTAGAAATGATTTCACCATACGCTGCCAGCTTTTGCCGAGGCAATGCCGTAGATACCGGGGCGCTCCAGTGAGGGTTGGTCAACCCATACCAGTTAGCGCTAAAAGAGTGAATTGCAGGTTTGAGAGGCTGCGGTTCACGTTTCTGGCAGCTATCCAGCCAGTCGCGATAGCGTGCCGTCATCTCATCTTGTTGCGCCTGAGTTAACAGGCCGCGGCGGGCAAGAGATTCACCATAACGGGCGAGCGTACCAGGGTGAGCATCCACTGCCTGATACATTTGTGGCTGGGTAAGACGTGGCTCATCGCTTTCGTTGTGTCCGTGCTTACGGAAGCAGCAAATATCGATGATGATGTCGCGCCGGAAGGTGTCTCGCCATTCGCACGCCAGTTCCATTACCTGGCAAACAGCGTCAACGTCATCGCCATTAACGTGGATAATTGGGGCCGCTACCATTTTGGCAATATCGGTGCAGTACCGTGAAGAACGCATATCCTGCAAGCGGGAAGTGGTGAAGCCAATCTGATTGTTAATCACCAGATGTAGCGTACCGCCAGTGCCGTAGCCCTGAGTCTGCGATAAGTTAAACGTGGTTTGGTTGACGCCGAGGCCGCCCAACGCGGAATCCCCATGAATAAGTACGCCCACCACTTTTGCCTGACCATCCTCACCACGGCGTTCCTGCCTGGCTCGCACCTGGCCCAGCACCACCGGATTCACGATCTCCAGATGTGAGGGGTTATACGCCAGCGCCACATGCAGCGAACCGGCAGGTGTTTCCAGATTGCTGGAATACCCCATGTGGTATTTCACATCGCCTGAACCACTGCCGATCGTCTGCTTGCCTTCAAACTCAGCAAAAAGCTGTGCCGGGTCTTTATTCAACAGATTAACCAGAACATTAAGTCTTCCCCGGTGCGCCATGCCAATGACCATTTCCTCCACACCTTGCGCACGCAGGCGTTTTGTCAGCGTATCGAGCGCCGGGATTGCACTTTCGCCCCCTTCCAGAGAAAACCGTTTCTGCCCAACATAACGGGTATGCAGATAACGCTCTAACGTCTCTGCCGCCATCAGTTTTTCAAAACGGGCAATGCAGGTTTGGGCATCAGCTTGTGGCGCATTGCTGCTCTCAATCCGTGATAACAACCAGTTGATTTCTTCACGATTTTCCAGATGAGCAAGTTCATAAGCCTGGCTACCGGCCCAGGCTTGCTCCAGCAGGTTAAGCAGTTGCTTAAGTGGCATTTGCGTGGTGTGTGCGCCAAAGGTGACGCTAAACTCCTGCAACAAGTCTTCTTCGCTTAATCCCCAAAAACCAGGCTGGAGGGAGGGAACGTCAGCTGGGGGATTCAAACCAAGTGGATCAAGCTTTGCGCGCAGATGCCCCTGCGTGCGCCAGGCATTGATCAGTTGTATTACCGCAGCCTGTTTTTTTAACGTCGCACCGCTGACGTTGTTATCACCGGATACGCTTTGGACAGTCAGTTCAGGTGAAAGAAAAAAACGCCGCCAGTCTTCCGGGAGTTGTTCCGGCGTACGCAACCAGGTCTGGTAGTACTCTTCAAGCCAGGTCGCGTTATCTCCACTAAGCAGCGTGCCGGGCGAGGTCATGTTCTCCATGTTTTTCTCCTGATGGTCATAGACAGCCGCATTACTGCACAATCCGTACCAACAGTTAAAAACACTAATTTTCAAAAACTTATAGAAAAGAGATGATGTAAAAGTGGGCGAAAAAAGGGACAGAATAGTAGGGGATGGCTGGAGTCAGGAACAGGCGGAGAGATCCGCCTGTTGATTAAAATCACATCACCGCAGCAAACGCCTTTGCCACGCGATGCACATTTTGCGCGTTAAGCCCGGCGACACACATGCGACCGCTGGCGATGAGATAGACACCAAATTCTTCACGT
>ENA-ORML01002150-ORML01002150.1-human-gut-metagenome-genome-assembly--contig:-NODE-2150-length-14001-cov-7.918184_pt1 | contig 14001 bp, 9 predicted proteins | sample MGYA00242103_ERZ508995 | MGnify/ENA primary metagenome ERZ508995 (study PRJEB26280, sample SAMEA2338702) | human gut metagenome | biome: human gut; feature: human-associated habitat; material: faeces...
AGACGTCTGGGGGAAGTGGATACCCAGCGGGAAAGCCATGTGATGGTCATTGCCGCAACCACGGAAAATCCCCAGAGCTCCCTGCTTCTGACCTTCAGGCGCAGGATTCCCATGGTGATAGAAATTCCCTCCTTAAAGGACCGGCCGGCGGGAGAGAAGCTGCAGTTTATCCTGCGGTTTTTCCAGTGGGAATCCAGACGTCTGGGGAAACAGATAAAAATAAGGCAGCAGGCGCTCTGGTGTCTGTTGGGCGGGGACTGCCCGGGCAATGTGGGACAGCTTAAATCGGATATACAGGTGTGCTGTGCCAAAGCGTTTCTGGAAGGACGGGCCAGAAAGGACGGACGTATCACCGTATCATTCGCCAGCCTGACGGAGAACCTGAGGAAGGGTTATGTGCCTGACCGGATTACCAAAGATATAAAGGAACTGTGCCCTGACGACTGTTATGTGTTTCCCGATGATACCGGGGAATCAGCAGGAAAATCAGGAACGGAAACCTTTTTGGAGGGCTTTAACATATATGAATCCCTGGAGGAAAAGTACGACCAGCTGCTGAGGGACGGCCTTAGGGAACAGGACATCGAAGTCCAGCTCACCGACGAGATAGAGTCAAGGTTCCAGCGCCATATCCATGAATTCCAGAAGTCGGGTATACGGGAGGACGAGATTGCCGCTATTGTGGGGGACGACATTCTGCGCATGACGAGGGATATCTGTGATCTGGCCAGGAAACGGCTTCCCGGGCTGGAGGAACAGGTGGTGTTTCCTCTGGCCATTCATCTGAACATGGCCATGGAGCGGATGCGCAGTCACGGGCGTATGGTGTACCCAGGCATGGAGAATATTCGCCAGCAGTCTTACGAGGATTATGAAGCTGCCTGCTATGCTGTGGATGAAATACAGAAAAAGTATTATCTGACCCTGCCGGAAGAGGAAAAGGCATTCCTGGCCATGTACTTCAGGAAATTCAGGAAAAAGGACATGGCCCAGGAGGGGAGAATTGGGGTGCTGGTGGTATCCCATGGCCCGGTGGCCAGCGGAATGGCCCAGGTTGCCAATGCCATCATGGGAACGGAACACGCTGTTGGAGTGGATATGAACCTGTGGGATACGCCGGCTCAGATGGCGGAAAAGACAGTGGATATGGCCAGGCGCGTCAACCAGGGAAAAGGCTGCATCGTGCTGGCTGACATGGGCTCACTCCTGAATGTGGGACAGAAAATTCGGGAGGAGACAGGCATGCAGGTCAGAGTGCTGCCCCGTACAGACACCATGATGGTGGTGGAAGCAGTGCGAAAGACCATGTGGACGGATGAATCCCTGAACGAGATTGCGGATGAACTGGACAAGATTAAACTTACCGGAACCAGGGAACAGAGCGAGTCCAGGAAAAAAGCGATTTTGTGCCTGTGCATTACAGGACAGGGAGCTGCCGTAAAATTAAAGGAACATTTGACGGAACGCCTGAAGAGCAACCTGGCCGGGACCGTTGTAGTGACCAGGGGGTACATTGAGGATTCCAGCATTGATCGCATCATTGCCAATACGGAAAAGGAGTATGAGATACTGGCTATTGTGGGCACCATCAATCCGGATTCAGGCACTTATCCGTTTATATCTGTAAGCCGGGTTTACAGCCCGGAGGGCATCAGGCAGCTTCGCGGCATATTAAAGCGGAGTGCCATGTTCGAAGAAAACCAGCTGTCGGAGGTTATCTCTCTGGGCCATATCTATATAAGGACAGAGGCGGAGTTTAAGGACCAGATTATAGATGAGGCAGTGGGACATATGGCAGAGGAAGGATTGGTCCGGCAGGAATTCCTTCTCAGCGTCTATAAGCGGGAGGGAATGATGACCACCCGGCTCAGCCAGGGGATCGCCATTCCTCATGGCGACCCTGGATTGGTTACAAAACCAGTCATTTCTGTTACAAAATTAGACAAACCCGTTTTATGGGATGGAGTCAACACCGTGGATGTTATTTTTGTGCTGGCCATTCAGGAGGATTCCAGAAAATATTTTGAACAGCTGTATCAGATTATTTCTGATGAATCCATGGTTTCTGCCATCCGCGCCAGCCGGACACGGGAAGAGATCCGTAATCTTTTGTGTAAAAATACAAAATCAGTCAATTAGTTGGCATCATTCTTGCTTTATATATTGTCAGAAAGGAGCGAGAATGATGAATATAGAAAAATTTCCGAAAGTGACAGTAATCTTAAGAGGCTATACCTATTCACAGACCCGCACGGTTGTCAAGAACCTGGTGGGGACCTGCTTAGGCTCCGTTGAAATTACCATGAATACTCCGGGAGCCCTGGAATCCATACGGAAAATCAGCCAGGAATTTGGAGCACAAATCATGGTGGGAGCCGGCACGGTCCTTACTTATGAAGAAGCCGTGGAGGCCATTGAGGCAGGTGCAGCCTTTTTGTTGTCTCCCACGGTATTTGAAAAGCGCATATTGGACCTGTGCCGGGAGCGCGGCGTGGTGTCTGTACCGGGGGCTTTTTCACCTTCGGAAATCAGACAGAGTTTTCTGGACGGGGCGGATATTGTGAAGATATTCCCTGCCGGCAGGCTGGGGAGCAGATATGTGTCAGATATCCAGGCGCCTCTGGGGAAAATGCCGCTGATGGTCGTGGGGGGCATCGGCACCTCAAATGTACAGGAGTACTTTGCGGCAGGGGCATCATTTGCGGGAATCGGTTCGGGTATTTTCCTGAAAGAGGATATACTGAATGAAAATGAAGAGGGAATCCGCGGTTCCATAGCAGCCATGGAAGAGAAAATGAAGAGTATGGAGGAAAAAGAATCATGAGCGGCATTGCGTTTAATGAATCATTGATTCTGGAATTTGACAAACCTATGACGGACCGGGAGGTTCTGTCTGCCATGACAGATTATCTCTGTGAAAAGGGCATTGTAAAGGATACATATAAACAGGCCATCCTGGAGCGGGAGCAGTCCTTCCCCACGGGTCTTAAGACCGGGGGAATCAACGTGGCCATTCCTCATGCGGATATCTGCCATGTTAATGAGGCTGCCATCTGCGTGGCGGTGCTTAAGACACCGGCTCCCTTCAGGGCCATGGATGAGCCTGACAATGACGTACCGGTAAGCCTGGTCATCATGCTGGCCCTGACAGAGGCCCACGGACATATTGAGATGCTTCAGCGAATCGTAAAGCTGATTCAGAACCAGGAGGATATGAAACACATAGTGGAGGCAGGACAGCCTGACACCATCCATAAAATCATCAAGCAGTATCTGCTGGAAGATGAAAACTAAAAGAGACTATCAAAGGAGAAAATAAAAATGAAACGTATATTAGTGGCATGTGGAAATGGAATCGCAACATCAACGGTAGTGGCAACCAAAATCAGGGAGAAATGTGAAGACAACGGAATCCCGGTATCTGTAACCCAGTGCAAGCTTCTGGAGGTGGAATCCAAGGCGGATGATTTTGATTTGCTGGTTACCACAGGAAAGTTTACGGGCGGCAATGTGAATATCCCGGTGGTAGGCGCCATTTCCCTGCTGACAGGAATTAATGAGGATGCAACGCTGGATGAGATTCTGTCCCATCTGAAATAAAAAGGGGTTTGAGTGTGTCTCAAACGCGCTCAGGACAGACAGCCGTAGGCTATGAAAGACAAATGAAATCTTAGGGGAGATTAATCATATGCAGATACTTTATAATATTTTCAATACGATTCTGGATGCAGGCGCTGTGGTCATGCTTCCAATCATCATAACCATCATAGGGCTTATTTTCCGGGTGAAATTATCAAAGGCTTTCAGAAGCGGCCTTACCATCGGCATTGGCTTTGCGGGTATTAATCTGGTCATCAACATGATGAAGAGCAATCTGGGGCCTGCCGCCCAGGCCATGGTGCAGAATTTCGGTATTAAGCTGGACATTCTGGATGTGGGCTGGGGAGCCATCGCGGCAGTTACATGGTCATCGCCGATTATCGCTATCCTTATATTCTGTATTCTGGCCACCAACATTGTTATGCTGGTACTGAAGGCCACAGATACCCTGGATGTGGATATCTGGAATTATCATCACATGGCAATCGTAGGAATCATGGTTTATTTTGTGACTAAAAATGTGGCAATGGGTATTGGTGCAACGGTCATCATGGCCATTATCACATTTAAGCTGTCAGACTGGACCGCGCCTCTGGTGGAGGATTACTTCGGTATTCCCGGCGTATCCCTCCCAACCATGTCAGCTCTTTCCTCCATCATTATCGCAGCACCCCTTAACTGGCTGCTGGATAAGATACCCGGAATCAACAAGATTGATTTTGAAATCAAGGATGCCAAGAAATATCTGGGATTCTTTGGTGAACCCACCATCATGGGCCTGGTACTTGGCTGCGTTATCGGTGTTCTGGCCAAGTATTCAGTGGCTGATATTATGGCGTTGGGCGTAAACATGGCGGCTGTCATGGTATTGATTCCCAAGATGACCTCTCTTTTTATGGAAGGACTTATGCCAATCTCAGAGGCTGCCAAAAAGTTTACCCAGGAGAAGTTTAAGGGCAGGAAATTCCTTATCGGCCTGGATGCGGCGGTTGTAGTGGGAAATCCTGATGTCATCACCACATCCCTGATTGTCATTCCGCTAACCATCCTTATGGCTGCCGTACTTCCGGGAAACCGCGTGCTTCCCTTTGCGGACCTGGCGGTTGTGACCTTCCGTGTGGCCCTGGTGGTTGCTATTACCAGAGGAAACCTGTTTAAGAACATCATCATGGGCCTGGTGTGTACAGGGGCCATCCTGCTGGCAGGTACGGCTACAGCGCCTGTCCTGACCCAGCTGGCCACCTCCGTGGGACTGGACCTGGGGGAAGGAATGATTACATCCTTCGCTGCCACCAGCCTTACGGTAAGCTTTCTGGTGTACGAGGCATTCATCAAGAAGCCGTACATTTTTGTGCCGGTACTGATTGCGGTTATGGCAGCCGTATGGGTGTTCATGAATCGTTATAACAAGAAGAAAACAATGTTAGCAGGAGGAAATGATGTTGCGGGCAATTGATAAATTGGAGCCGTTCCAGAAAGCCATATCCAAGGCCCATCTGGCATCGGCAGGCGTTTCCATCGACTCCCTGGACCACAAGCCGCTCATTGCCGTTGCCAACAGCTGGAATGAGATATGTCCGGGACATGAGCCTTTAAAACAGCTGGCTGAGGAGGTAAAGAAGGGAATCCTGGAAGCCGGCGGCGAGCCCATTGAGTTTAACACGGTAGCCATGTGTGACGGTATTGCCCAGGGGCACTCCGGTATGCGATACTGTCTGCCCCACAGGGAAATCATCACGGATTCCATTGAGGCCATGGTGGTGGGCGAGGGAGTGTTTGACGGAGTAGTGTACATGGGTTCCTGCGATAAAATCGTGCCGGGAATGCTGAACGCAGCAGCACGGATTGACCTTCCTTCAGTCATTGTCACGGCCGGTCCCTGCTATGCCCAGATAAAACCCAATGAGTCAAAGGAACTGCGCCAGCAGTTCCTGCGGGGAGAGATAACAGAGCGGCAGCTGATTGAGGGAACGCTCAAATATTACACGGGCCCCGGAATCTGTCCCTTTCTGGGAACAGCCAATACCATGGGCGCTCTCTGTGAATCCCTGGGTATGATGCTGCCGGGAGGAAGCCTGATTCCTTCAAGCACCAGCATGCGCCGTTTCAGCGCAAGAGAATCAGGTCGGGTTGTGATGAAGATGGTGGAGAAGCAGATTCGCCCCAGCCAGATTATGACACAGGAGGCGCTGGAGAATACCATCACCCTTCTTTCCGCTATCGGAGGCTCCCTGAATGCCCTGATTCATCTACCGGCGCTGGCGGCAGAGCTGGGGATTTCCCTGGACTGGGATGATTTTTCAAAGATTACCACTGCCACGCCGGTACTGTGCTCCATTGTACCCAACGGAAACCGGACCGTGGTAGACCTGCACTATGCAGGCGGAATACCGGCTGTGATGAAAGAGCTGGAGTCTGTAATGAACAAGGATGTGCTGACAGTGACTGGGGAAACACTGGGGCAGATTCTGGAGCGTACGTCTCATGGCGACAGGGAAGTTATAAAGTCCATGGACGATCCTGTATCCAGGGCAGACGGAATCCAGGTTCTCTATGGCAATCTGGCGCCCCAGGGAGCCCTGGTAAAGACATCGGCAGTTCCCATGGAAGTGCGGCGTTTTAAGGGCACGGCCAGGGTATTTGAGGGCGAGGATGAGTGTTATGCTGCTTTCCGGGCAAAGGAGATAAAGGAAGGTGATGCCGTTATTGTACGCTATGAAGGTCCAAAGGGAGGTCCGGGAATGAAGGAGCTGCACCGGATTACGGAAATCATCAAGGGAATACCCAACACAGCGGTCATCACCGACGGGCGTTTCTCGGGGGCCAGCGGCGGCTTAAGCATCGGGTATCTGTGCCCTGAGGCAGCAGAGGGAGGTCCAATTGCCCTGGTTAAGGATGGGGACAGGATAACTGTGGATTTGTATAAGGATTACCTCCATCTGGAGGTCAGCGACGAGGAACTTGAAGCCAGACGCAGGGAATGGAAGGCAGTGACGCGTCCAAGAGAAAAGGGTCTCCTCGGCCGGTACGCCCGCCTGGTGAACACGGCCAGGTCAGGCGCTACCCTGAGCAGAGAGTAGAGAAAAAGAGTGTAAACCAGTTCCGGGAGCGGTTCCGTGCGGTTTGCGCTCTTTTTCGATTTGCGGTAAGAACCGTCAGGAAGAGGGCGGGGAGGGGGAACAGCGGAGGGCAGGAAGTGAATGTGAAAACCGATATAAAAACAGAAAAATAAGTATTAACGGGGATAGGGATTATGGTATACTGAAATGAGATTGGCCTAAGAATAAGAAATGAATGGTTAACAGGAGGATACGGCAATGGAAGAACAAACAACGGGATGCCTGGTATGCGGTGCGCCGCTGGAATATTTCCCGAGTCAGATTGAAATGGAATGTACCTACTGTCACAAAACATTTATGAGCAATGCCAGATGTGTGAACGGTCACTTTATCTGCGACAGCTGCCATGAGCAGATGGGCCTGCGTGTTATTGAAGATATATGCAGGCATACAGACAGCAAGGATCCGGTGGCAATCATGAAGAAAATCATCCTGTCTCCCTATATCTATATGCATGGACCGGAGCACCATGTGCTGGTGGGCTCCGCGCTTCTGGCTGCCTATAAGAACGCCGGGGGAGAACTGGATTTGGACGCGGCCCTGGAAGAAATGAGGAACAGAGGGGCACAGGTGCCGGGAGGTATCTGCGGTTTGTGGGGAACCTGCGGGGCTGCTGTGAGTACAGGTATTTTTGTCAGCCTGATTACAGGGGCCTCACCCTTAAGCGGAAAAGAGTGGGGGCTTTGCAATGAGATGACCTCCAGAAGCCTTGGGGCTATTGCCAAAACAGGGGGACCCAGATGCTGTAAACGGGATTCCTACACAGCCATACTGGAGGCAGTGGATTTTGTGGGGGAGAAATTCGGGATATGGATGGAGCGGCCCAAAAAGACAGTATGCGGATTGTACGGCCGGAATGAACAGTGCCTGAAGGAAAAATGTCCTTACAATCCGCAGGGATAAACAGCGGGACATAGGGATCATTGTATGCCCCTTCCAATGGCTGACAGAAGGCTTTTGCCGGAATCGTCCGTGTCCTGGGTCAGTTCCCATATCATGATTCCGCCCAGGTTATTCCTGGCGTACGCGGCCTTTTTTTCTATGGTGGAAATGCCGTTATACCAGACATCCATTCCACTCACCATGGCATGGTCTTTATTCCCGGCATCCGGGTCAGCGGCCAGGATATCCCCGTAACCGGCCCAGCCGGGACGTCCGTAGAAGGGAACACCCAGCACCACTTTACCGGCCGGCATTTTTCTTGTGCCGCACCAGTAGGCGGCGCTGTTTACTGCAAAGTCATAGGAAGAATGGCGTTCCCCGTCACCGCCGTCATAGGCCATAACATGAATCCAGTCCACTGCGTTTAACACGGCATCGCTGTGGGCCGCGGCATCATAATAAATATTGCCGTCTGCGCTGACCCCGCTGACGACAGCGCTGGTCAGAAGCTTTCCCTGGGCATGGAGCGCGTCTGCCAGGTAAAGAATCAGCTCCTGGTACTGGTCCTTGGAGGGCCCGTCTACCCTGGGATGCTCCCAGTCCATGTCCACGCCGTCAAACCCGTACTCATTGCACATGGCCAGTATTTCATCGCCCAGCTGCCTGGTTTTTTCACTGGTTGAAGTGGCGCTCACGAAGACTGGTTCCAGCTCGGCACCGTTATAGCTCCATCCGCCCACAGCTAATAAGACCTTGACCTGGTTTTTATGGGCATCCTCTATCAGGCGGACTGCTGTTTCCGGGTTTTCCAGGGGGAGCAGTCTGCTGTCCGGTGTGGGTATGGCAAATGCGTAGGCGATGTGGGTCAGCACATCCATCTGCAGCTTTTGGGGCTGGTAGGATTTCCAGTCAGGGTAATAACCCACCACCTTTACCGGGGATGAGGCGCCGGCTGTGGGAGCGGCCTGGGAATCTGCGGGAGGGGGCGTCTGCGGAGCAGCCTCCCACACATCGGCCTGCCCTGGAAGCTCCCCTAAGGTCCACCACCTGGCTATATATATTTTACCGCCGCAGGCCACCTGATCGCCGCCTGTATAGGTGGTGTTTTTGTCCCACTCAGGATAGGACGGTCCGGAGGTCAGTATGGCCTGGGGAGCAGATATGCTGACGGCAGCTTGTTCCGGGGAAGCCGGGAGTGCTGAGTCCTCTCCGGTGGTTATAAGGGGGATGTTTTCCTGTCTGCCGGATATCCGGGAACCGGAAGTATCTGCGGCTGCATGTCCTCTCACCGCGCTGGAGAGCAGGAATCCGGCTATGAGTCCAAGCAGGAATATGAGAAGAAAAATGCCTGTTTTCCGTTTGTCCATGATTGTTTCTTTCCTTTGTTTTATCAGATTTCTGCTGTATTTTCAGATTTTCATTCCCACAGGCTCTGATTCAGCCTGTTATTGATATGAGTATATTATACAATAAGATTAGGGTTAAGGAAACAGGCGGCGCCGGAACTGCTGCAAATGAAAGACCGGAAAAGACCTTTCAGAAAGGCAGTTCTGCCATGTCAGTCATAGACAGGCAAAACAGTGCAATGATATAATAATATAAATACCTGTAGTTTTACGGAACATAATCCGGACAACAGGAATGACACACAACTGCCCGCATGGAGGAGCTTATGCAAGAGGATACCCTTAAACAATTCCTGCCAGCCACTGAAAGCTGGTTTAGGAAAACATTTGGAGAACCCACCAAAATACAGAGAGAAGCATGGCCCGCCATTGCTGACGGAAAGCACGTGCTGGTAAGCGCTCCAACCGGTACAGGAAAGACCCTTTCAGCTTTCCTGGTGTTCATAGACCAGTTGGGCGGACTGGCTGAGAGGGGGGAACTTAAGGAGGAGCTGTATGTGATATATGTGTCTCCCCTTAAGTCTCTGGCGGGGGACATCAGGGAAAATTTACGCAAACCTTTGGAGGGGATCGGAGCGGAAGCTCCCGGGGAAAGCAAAGCGGAAAGCAGACCGGGTAATCCATCCATAGGGCAGATTCAGACCGCCATCCGTACCGGGGACACGCCTCAGAAAGAGCGCCAGAGGATGGTAAAGCATCCGCCCCACATCCTGATTATCACTCCGGAATCCCTTTATCTCATGCTGACATCCAAATCCGGCCGACAGGTGTTAAAGACTGCAAAAGCAATTATTTTGGACGAGATTCACGCCCTCATAGACACCAAGAGGGGGGCGCATCTGATGCTGTCAGTGGCCAGGCTGGATAAACTTTGCGGCCGCAGGCTTCAGAGAATTGGCCTGTCAGCCACCATTGAGCCGTTGGAGCTTGCGGCCCCCTACCTGTCCCCGGAACCGGCCGTTATCTGTGCACCTTCCATGGATAAACAGGTGGATATACAGGTTATTGGTACGGCCCCTGCTGTGGGAAGGCGGAAGGATCCGGTATGGGAAGAGCTGGGAATGGCAGTATACCGCCAGTGCTTAAGCTGTAAGAGTGTAATTGCATTTTCCGAAGGAAGGCGTTATGTGGAAAAGCTGGCATACTATGTAAATCTGTTGGGCGGGGACGGGTTTGCCAGAGTCCACCACGGAAGTCTGTCAAAGGAACAGAGGGATGAGGTGGAACGGGATTTAAGAGAGGGGAGGCTGAGACTGTTATGTGCCACGTCGTCCATGGAACTGGGCATTGACGTGGGGGATGTGGAGCAGGTTCTGCAGGTCGGATGCCCCCGCACCATTTCCAGCACCATGCAGCGCCTGGGCCGGGCCGGCCATAATCCGGGCCGGGTCAGCGTCATGTATATGTATCCCAGGACTGCGCCCGAATCAGTATACTGCGGCATGACCGCACAAGTGGCCCGCCGTGGAGGCGTGGAACGGGCCAATCCTCCGCGCATGTGTCTGGATGTACTGGCCCAGCATTTGGTTTCCATGGCTTCGGGAGAGAGCTACAGCATAGATGATGTGATGGATGTGCTGGAGCGGTCGTATCCGTTTTACCAGGTGACCAGGAAGGATGTGGAGGACGTCCTTGCCATGCTGGCAGGAGATTACGAACACAGCCGGGAGATACCGGTGCGTCCGAGGATTTTGTATGACCGGATTCACGGCCGGGTGGCTGGGGATGTTTACAGCCGTATGCTGGCCACGGCAGCGGGAGGGACCATACCCGACAAAGGGATGTACGCAGCCAAAACAGAGGACGGGGTGAAGTTAGGAGAGCTGGATGAGGAATTTGTCTATGAATCCAGGATCGGGGACCGGTTCATGCTGGGGTCCTTTGGCTGGCGTGTGGTCCGTCAGGATAAGGACTCTGTTATCGTGACCCAGGCCCCGGCCGAAGGCGCCAGACTTCCATTCTGGAAAGGGGAGACAAAGGGAAGAGATCTTAGAACCAGTCTTGCCTTTGGCCGTATATTAGGAGAGCTGGAGAAGGCATGCCGTGAGGGAGAGCTGGAAAAAGCTCTGGAGAAACTGGGATTAGACGAGTCTGCGTCGGTCCATGCGTCCGGATTTATAACACGTCAGATTCAGGCCACAGAAGGACTGCCTGATGACAGAACCATAGTGGTGGAGCATTTTAAGGACAGTACAGGAAGCCACCAGGTCATGGTCCATGCTCTGTTTGGAAGACGGGTAAATGGTCCGCTGTCCCTGGTCCTGCGTCATATGATACGCAATACCATGGGGATGGATGTGGGGAGTGTGGATGAGGAGGATGGCTTCCTTCTGTATCCATATGGCAGGGAGCAATTGCCGGAAGGACTTTTATTCCAAATCAACCCGGACCAGGTACGGCCGGTGCTGGAAGCAATCCTGCCTGATACGCCTCTGTTCGGCATGACATTCCGCTACAATGCTGCCCGCGCCCTGATGATGGGCATGAAACGGAACGGGCGCCAGCCGCTTTGGATGCAGCGTCTTAAGAGCACGGAAATGTTAAGCTCCCTGATGGACCAGCCGGACCATCCGCTGATTCGTGAGACAAAACGGGAATGTCTGGAACACCAGTGGGATATCAGCGGAGTGATGGAGATACTGGCCAGGATCCGTTCCGGCTTCATTACGGTCAGAGAAATCTGGCTGGATGTCCCTTCTCCCATGTCTCTGCCCTTCCAGTGGCAGGCAGAGGCAGAAGAGATGTATGAGTACTCACCGGTGACGCCTAAAATCCGCCAGACCGTGCAGGAAGATTTGAAAAAAGCATTGCTTAAGCCCACACCAGAGGAACTGTCCAGGGGATGGTCACGGAGAAAAATGCCGGAAAATGAGGAGGAGCTCCATTCGCTTCTCATGATGGAGGGAGATTTGGAGGCAGGAGAGCTGGATATACCTGCTGACTGGCTGGAGGCCCTGGCCCGGCAGGGACTGGCCTGTTATGTGGAGCCGGGAATATGGATAGCGGCAGAACATGAGGACGAATATATGAGGGCATTGCAGCAGCAGGATGAGGAAGCCGCAATGCACATTGTCCGGCGCATGCTCTATTACCGCGGCGGTCAGACTGCGGTGGATGTAAGGGAACGGTATTTTCTGTCTGAGGAGATGACAGAGGTGCTTTTAGATAAACTATGCCGCTGCAAAAAAGCAGTGGAGGACCAGGGCGTATACTATCACGAAAAGCTCTATGAGAGGGCCAGGGAAGGCCATATACGCAGCCTGCGCAGTCAGGCAGCCACGCAGCCCGCATCTCATTACGCCGCGCTGATGGCAGCCAGGGCAGTGACACATTCCACGGCAGAAGAACAGTTAAGGGAAGCCGTGGAAAAAGGATGCAGAAAGCCATGCCCTGTACGCTTTTGGGAAAATGTGTACTTTGCCAGGCGGGTGGAGCGGTATGGAGCCAGTCTTCTGGACCGGCTGCTGGCCCAGGGGGACTATTTCTGGAGAATGTCGCCGGAAGGAACCCTTTGTTTTTGCAGCTATGAGGATATAGACTGGGAGGCATCTGCCGGGGCAGAGACAGCAGGGCTTAAGGGCGATGAGCTTCTCATGTACCAGGAGTTAAAGCGCAGAGGAGCCAGTTTTCTTAAATTCCTTACAAAAATACCAAAGGAAGGCAGCGCCCAGGAAGTATTGTTAAGTCTGGCTGAAAAGGGCCTGGTATGTGCAGACAGTTTTGTGCCTGTAAGGCAATGGCAGAATCAGGACAAGGTAAAGAAAGCTGCTGTGAGACAACGTGTGAATACCAGGGTCATGGCACTGTCAGCTGGGCGGTGGGATATAGTAAGGCCGGTAAGAAAATATGGACCGGAGGAATGGCTGGAGCAGTTTTTTGATGAAAATATGATTCTGTGCCGTGAGACTTTTAGAAAGTCTGTACAGGCTGTGTCAGACTCGCCCTATGTCCAGACCGGAGAAGATGGAAAAAAATGGGAGTGGAGCTGGGCCCAGGCATTGGAAATTCTTCGTATCTGGGAATATACAGGCCGCATCCGCAGAGGTTATTTTGTAGAGGGGATGTCGGGAGCCCAATTTGTCCGCGGAGAGGATTATGATGCCGTGACCGGCGCATTGAGGGAGCCGGATGACCATACGGTATGGTTAAACGGAACAGATCCGGCCCTGGTGTGGGGAAAAGTTCTGGAACTACCTGAAAAATGTGGATTTCTGGCAGTGGCCGGAACAGCGGTGGCCCTGAAGGCGGGAAAGCTGGCTGCTGTAATGGAACGTCAGGGCAGAGTACTGCGTATTTGCGATGCCGAAGATATGAAGGAAGTGATGGCGGAATTTGTCCGTGCGTTCAAGCAGGGAGCCATATATCCGGAACAAAAGAGGCTTGTATTGAAAGAGTATCCGGCGGAGGCGGCAGAGGCTTTGCAGCATGCAGGATATATGCGGGAAATGAAGGATTATGTAATATATAAGTAGAGTTGGTTTCTGTGAGTTGGGAGCCCTTCAAACCAGGTGCGAATGCCAAGCTAACATGAAATGCCAGGGAGATTCGCACCTGAAAAACAGAGGAAAAGGCCGTGAAAGCGGGCTGGGTGAATGGACTGAATTGGTTGAACTGGGGAGAGAAGAGCATAATGCATAAAATGTTAGGGGGGATGTGGAGTAGGTTTGGATAATTTTGCTGTCGAGGCTCGCGAGAGCCTTGTGGATTGAAATTACGAAAGATTTGCCTACGGAAGGGATTAAAAAGTCGAGGCTCGCGAGAGCCTTGTGGATTGAAATAATGAAATGATGTCGCTTGTATCAACATCATATAGTCCAGGCTCGCGAGAGCCTTGCAGACCAAAAGATACCTGTAAGCCCCTAAATTAATGCAAAAGGAAAATTGCGCCCCGCGTACCTAATGCATTGAAAGCAGCCATAATTATATATTGAGAATTCGCAAAAGTACAGTTTACAAGGGACTACACAGGGTAGGTATCTGACGGGAGGGGTTCC
>ENA-ORML01002154-ORML01002154.1-human-gut-metagenome-genome-assembly--contig:-NODE-2154-length-13934-cov-4.011672_pt1 | contig 13934 bp, 15 predicted proteins | sample MGYA00242103_ERZ508995 | MGnify/ENA primary metagenome ERZ508995 (study PRJEB26280, sample SAMEA2338702) | human gut metagenome | biome: human gut; feature: human-associated habitat; material: faeces...
GCCAGACGCCGAATATGTCCCCCATTATCTTATCCGATTGAATGCAGACGGCACTATGAATTTAAGAGCCGAGGACGGAAGCTGGCTTGATTATACCTATACGATAGATGCAACACATTTTTCGTTCACCTACACAGGCATCACCCTCGCTGGTCACAAAATAAAAAAGTTTCAGCTTATCCAACCGATAAGCATTTTTCAAACGGAGAGTGACCGCAATATCCCTGTCAACCATTCCAAAGTCACCCGCCCAGACACCGGTAAACAGACACCGGGTAAAGTCCGCTTCCACAGCCGCACATAAAGAGATTGTCGCATCTCCGTCAAAAATTGCCTCTGCTCCAAAAGGAACCCGGATAGATGACTTCAACGCCCCTATAACCATACCCATAGCCGCCAATGTCACCGGAGACACATGCTTCTCATAGGGCATACTGAATTCATTGGTAAAAAGAACACCGTCCACACCGCCATTCTGAAGAGCTTCCAAATCTGCCTTCGCCCTCTGAATGACCGCATCCATCCCCTCACCCTTATAAAAAGGGTCTCCCGGAAGGGCCTGAATATGAACAAGTCCGATAATCGGCTTTTCTGTTCCGAAAAGTTCTGATAAAAATGACATATTAACCGCCTCCATGTTTATTACTCGTATATTTATTTTTTTAGAAGATCAAGGTCACACAGGCCGTTTTTCCCGCACCGGATGGCGGATAACTGTCTTTAAATTTTCCGGCTTCGTCCGCCTTGGGTCTCCCAGATAAATTTCATGATGTCTGCGCTCTGAATTAATATCCAGAACATAGCCGTTTTCTTCAATATACTTTTCTATCTTTGATATCGTCTCCGGCTCCTCATCATAAGGTCCGACATGCATAGCCTGACAACATAAGCCTTCTTTAAATGTCGCCAGCCGGACAGCAGAAAAATCTATATGGGGTTTCTTTTTTTGAAGACTTTCCTTTGCCCACTCAAACACTGCTTCCGTCACAAATTCCGGCTGTCGAATCATGGACGTCCAACAAAATTTGTCTTTATCTGTCTCATTTTGACCGTCAAAATTCCCATCTTCCAGCCACCAGAGACCTTCCAGCGGCGGAACCACATAATCAAAATAGCCTTCCGGCTGTGTTCCGCTCATTTTACTCATTTTGATAGTAAAAGATAAGCCGTAAAGAATTTCCAAAGCATTTTTATAACTCTCCGCAGTGTTCGGATTGCCCCGGCCATCCACCATGATAAATACCATCTCCGGCACATCAACAATGGACGGTTTCCTTTTTGGCATATACAAATCCTTATACTCTTTCTTATAATCTATTTTTGCCATAAAGTCCTCCTTTTTTATCTTTTAGAAACAGCCTTTTTACACTCCGGTTCCTCCACTGTTCCAAAAAATTCCCCCTCATACTATAAACCGTATTTTCCAAAAAGCTTTTTATAAATAATACATCCCGCTTCATCCAACTGTCCGACAACGTATTGAACAAATTCCTCACTTGAAGCCATGAAAACCGCCGCCTCTTAATTTTTTTGTCCATTCGGGCATCCCGTATGAATATATTTTATTCCACAAAACACGACATCTGTATGTCAACATTTATATTTTTCTCTATACGAAAAGAGGAGACATGAACTTTTCATTAATGTCCCCTCTTTTTTGTAATCTAGAACAAAATCTATCAGATTTACAGCAGACGGTCAATAATTAACTTTCTCTCTTCTTTTGCCCACTCGTAAAACATGACATAGGCATGCGCCACGCCATTCCGTACATAATAGACTACGTCCGCATCCTGCCGGATTGCCTCCCCAACGAATTGGCGGATACCCATCTCCATCGCCTCATGGCCGCCGGCAAATACCAGCATAGGCGGCAGGCCCTTCAACTGTCCTTTCATTGGGTTGACACGCCAGTCATCCTTATCCGTGCTGCCTTTCCATAAATCCAGCACCGTAGGAAAGCCTTTCGTGGAAACAATAGCGTCCCGCTCCAACAGCATATCCTCATAGGCTTTCTCTTCCGCATTACGAGGTGTACCGCCCACGTTGCAGCCCGGAGAAATTAAGAACAAATTATTAGGCTGTCCAAGGCCTTCCTCCCGAATCTGCATCGCCACAGATACAGCCAACCCGCCGCCGGCAGAGTCGCCGCCCATGGCAATCGCATCACCCGGGCACTCCTTCAGCATCTGGCGGTAAAGCGCCATGCCCATCTCGAGGGCTTCCTCCCCGTTGTGCTCCGGCACGATAGGATATTCCGGAAACCAAATCTCTGCGCCGGTCTCCCGGGCCAGATACTCCGCAAAGGCAAATTGGGCCACGCCTGAATTCATCACCCAGCCGCCGCCGTGAAAATACAGAATCTTCCGCGTCTTACCCTTCGGCTCACCCACATGAAACTTGTACCAAGGAAACCCCTTATAGTCAAATTCCTCTCCATTCATGCGCTGCCGCATTTCTTCTGTCAACGCACTGCCTCCGCCGCGGCAGTTCTCCAAAACAAGGCGCACAAACTCATCGCCTGTACTGGAAAACATATGATGTACCAATTCCTGCCGTTTCTTGACAATCTCTTCCTGTGTCATGATATTTCCCCCTACCTTTTAGTTATTTAATATACCTTTTATAATTTCATCATATCACATTTTCATTTTCCTGTCAGCGTCTATCCCCAGTGCTTCGTCTATATTTTTTCTTCCATCGCATGAATAATTCCCTCAAAATGTTTTCTTGCTTCCCGGGGTTCCAGGAGTTCCGCCTGGCATCCAAAACTTAAAAGCCAGTTGAACAGATGATGCTCGTCCATCAAATCCAACTCCCATTGCCAATCCCGGACATATTTGCTACAATAACTTCGGGAGGGATGTGCTATGGGCAAAAAACAACCGCAGACAAGCTGCGATACCTGCCTTTATTATTCCTATGATGAGGACTATGAGGCTTATATGTGCGATATGGATATGGATGAGGATGAATACGCCCATCTGATATCGGATGACCATTATAACTGCCCTTATTATCAAAATGATAACGAGTATGCCGTTGTCCGAAAACAAATGTAACCGTTTTTTTACCGCTTCAATATTTATTTAAGAATATTGAAGCTTTTTTCATTTTTTTAATACTTTCTAATAAGAAAAATGTAAGAATCCTGTCGGCGAATCCTTATTTCTGTTCGCTATACTAAAGGCAGAAAAGGGGAAATGACTATGAAAATTCTTATACTTACCGGCAGATTCGGTATGGGCCACCTGAAAGCTGCCGAAGCAATTAAAGAGGAACTTACTTTTTGTCACAGAAAAGACGGACAGAAATTTGATATAGAAATTATTGACTGGCTTGAGTACCTGATGCCTCATCATGCAAAATACATTTACAATGGCTATTCCTCGTTCATCCGCCGCAATACCGTTTTTTACAATCTTCATTATAAATCATCGGAAAATCGTCCCATCACCCAGAAGCCAAATCTGGTGGGTTACGTGCGTATGAACCAGTTAATTTATGAAAAACAGCCGGATTTTATTATTTCCGTGCTGGCCTCCGCTTCAAAGGCGGTTGCCTACTATAAAGCCCTGAGCGGTTCTTCTATTCCGCTCATCACCTGCGTGACAGATATTACCGGCCATTCTGAATGGATAAATAAATATACCGATGCCTATGCTGTCGGCTCGGAGGAAGTCCGCCGGTCATTTATTCAAAAGGGTGTCCCGGAAACTCAGATTTATATCACCGGAATTCCTGTTCGCCGGAGGTTTCACACGGAAAATCACCAAGAAACACCTGTTTCCGAAAAAATTCCCGCTTCCGAAAAAATTCCCGCTTCCGAAAAAATGACCGCTTCCAAAAAAACAGCCGAATCTTCCCGGCCCAAAATCCTGTTGATGGGCGGCGGCCTCGGACTGCTGCCAAAACGCCTGGATTTTTATCAGAAATTAAATAACCTTGTTCCCGCGGAAATGACGCTCATCACCGGGAAAAACGAGAAAATGTTTCAAAAACTGTATGGACGTTTTGAAAATATAGAAGTGCTTGGCTATGTTCAGGATATCGAAAAGTATTTTCTCCGCTCGGATTTAGTTATCACAAAACCCGGCGGTATAACAACTTTTGAGGCCATTTACGCAGAAACGCCGATTTTAGCTTTAAATCCAACCATGCGGCAGGAAAAATATAATGCAGAGTTTATTGAAATACACGAAATTGGCAGGAAACTTATCCTGAAAAATGACCAGACAGATGCAAAGCACATTGCCTGTCTCATCCAAAACAGGGCGCGAATCACCCATTATAAACAGCAGATGCGCCGTATGCGCCATGGCCTTGCCTCCTGCACATTTACTACTATTATTAATGAACTAACCGCTTCTTTACCACTGGGAGGTGCTTTACACAATGAAATCTTTAGTTTTAACTTTTGATGACGGGCCGGATATCCGTTATACGCCGCTTTTACTCAATTTATTAAAATATCAGCATATTCCCGCCACCTTTTTTGTTGTGGGAAATCATGCAAAAGCTCACCCGGAACTTATCCGGCGAATGCTTTCCGAAGGGCATACCGTCGGCGGCCATACCATGGCGCATAAAAATGCACTGCTGTCCACCCCCGCCGACATTCGAAATGATTTTCAGGCGTCGATTCGCCTGCACCGGGAGTTGACCGGCGACGCCCTGAAATACTTTCGTCCGCCCTGGGGGATTTCCACTCCCTTTGTCAATAACTATATTAAAAAATACCACATGCGGAGAGTTCTCTGGGATGTGATGGCAGAAGACTGGGAAGGCGGAACAACCTCCCGAACCATCAGTGCTAAACTGAAAGAGCGGGTTTTTGACGGCGCCGTTATCTGTCTGCATGATGCCGGAGAGGATACAGGCGGAGCTAAAGGCGCGCCCCGCAGGACCATCGAGGCGCTGATTCATACGATCCCATGGCTGAAAGCCCAGGGTTATCAGTTTCTCACAATGGATGAATATATTAAAGGAGTAGATTCCCGTGTCATTCAACAAAGAAAAAAAAGGCTCCTATGGCCGTAACTTATTGCTGATGCTTTTACTGACAGCTATCACCTTTGCTGTCATTTTAAGCGGAAATGATATGGAAAACTTAATACAGGCTTTAAAAACAAGCCGCTTTATGTGGCTTTTAGCCGGATTTGTCTGCATGTTTATTTTTGTAAGCTGTGAAGCGGTAAATATGTACCAGATTTCCCACAGCCTCAAACAACCTCTGCCATTGTCCAGATGTGAGCAATACGCCTTTATCGGCTTTTATTTCAGTTCCATCACACCTTCCGCCAGCGGCGGCCAGCCGGTACAAATGTACTATATGAAAAAAGACAACATTAGTCTTGCGGATTCCTCAGTAATGATTTTATTTATTGTTTTGGTTTACCAGTTGGCCATGCTGATGTTCGCCGGAATAACGGCCCTGCTCCATCCGGGCCTTGCTGTGCGGACAGCGGGCCATTTAAAATATCTTTTACCCTTTGGACTGATTATGAACGGCGGCGCTGCCGCATTGATGGCTTTATTTCTTACTTCCGAAAAAATTGTTCAAAATCTTCTTTTATTGCTCCTTCGGACGGGCGCCCGGCTCCATCTGGTAAAGCACCCCCGGGAAAGCAGAGAACATTGGTTAAAAGAAATCCGGCGCTATCAGCGGAGCGCCTCTGTTATCCGTCAGAAACCGCTGCTTTTTATCCGGGTATTAATGGCGTCCCTGCTTCAAATGGCCGCCCTGTCCTCGGTTCCCTATTGTGTCTACCGGGCTTTAGGATACTCGGCCCTTCGCCCCGGGGAATTGATGACCTGTCAGTCCATTCTGACTTTGTCCGCATCGGCCATGCCGACTCCCGGCGCCGTGGGAGCTGCGGAGGGCGGCTTCCTCTTTGCCTTTAAAGATATATTCGACGCTGAAAATATAAAAACAGCCATGCTGCTCAGCCGGGGCATCAGTCTGTATATTTTCCTGATAATCAGCTTTTGCGTCTGCATGACTGTTCACATAAGAACTTCCCAATCTAAAATTTAAAACTCCGCCGGATATATATCCCGCCTGCGGTGTGCCAGAAGCGGGAGCTGTCTTCGAACCGCTTCTGTCTGCTCCAAATCTAACCGGCACCGCAGGCTTCCTTCCTTTTCATCCAGCATCTCCAACACTTCCCCCCATGGATTCACAACAAGGCTGTGTCCCCAGGAATGATAAGATGCCGTCATATCTCTCGCCGGGGCCGTACCCACAGTAAACACCTGATTATCCACCGCCCGCGAACGGTAAAGCAGCTCCCAATGGGCCGGGCCTGTGGTCATATTAAAGGCCGCCGGGACTATGAAAAGCTGCGCTCCCCGATTGACCATCTGCCGGGCCAGTTCCGGGAACCGGAAATCATAACAAATACACAGGCCCATTTTACCAAATTCCGTATCAAACACGGTCGCTTCATTTCCCGGAGACAAGGTTTCCGACTCTTTAAAATACTGTCCACCCTGGATATCGACATCAAACAGGTGAATTTTTCGGTGTTTTGCAATTTGCCGGCCCTCCCGGTCAAATACATAGGCCGTATTATAAATCCGTCCATCTTCCCCCAGTTCCGGCATTGTCCCGGCCGATAAATACACCCGATAGGTTTTAGCCAGACGGCTGAACCATTGCCAGGCCCTTTCCCCTTCTCTTTCAGCGAAAACCGGAAAACATTTTGTCTCATAGGGACAGAGAAACATCTCCGGAAAAGTCACCATGTCCACATTTTTTAAATCTGCCTTTTCCATACATTCCGCCATCTGTTTCAGATTTTCTTCTTTTGTCCCCAAAACCTTTGTCTGAAAGGCCATGATATCCACAAAGCCCATATCTTATCCTCCAAAAAATATTTCGATTATTTTTATATTTTCCTAACCAAGTTTATAATGGTTTTAGAAAGGAAACACAATTTGGTCACACTTTTCATTTATTATATAAACATACCGAACAAACAATAACAATAACATTCCCCTCTTAAAAAAGCCGAAGTTTACCAGCTTCGGCTTCCTTTTTTGTATTGGAAATTCAGGTTCTAAACCCCGCATGAATCCAAAATGGACGCAAAGTCCTCCATGGGCATCGGCTTATAAAAATAATATCCCTGGATATAGTCACAGCCCTTCTCCCTTAAAAACTCAACCTGTTCCCGTGTCTCTGCCCCTTCTGCAATAGTCCTGACATCCATCTGATGCGCCATCTTAACAATAGAATCAATAATGCTTTTTGTTTTGTCACTCTCCTCAATCCGTCTCACAAAGCCCATATCAATTTTCAAGATGTCAAAGTCATAGTTGTGTAGTGTGCTGAACGAAGAGTACCCGCTTCCGAAGTCATCCAGAAGGAGTTCTACGCCGTGATGCCGGAGCTGTTCAAACAACAAGCTTCTATTTTCCGCCACCGCAGCATAAGAAGTTTCCGTGATTTCAAAACGTATTGTATGTTTTTTGTCTTTCCTGGAGGCCACATAGCTGCAAAGCCATTCCAGAAGAGCATTATCATAAAAATCTATCCAGGATAGATTTACAGAAATCGGAACCGTTGGAAGGCCCTGCTCTTCTCTCTCTCTTTGAAACTTTTCCACCTTGCGCACAACATACAAATCTAATTGGGAGATATCCCCACTATCTTCAAGTAACGGAATAAAACGCTGAGGTGAAATGATTCCCTTTCCCATGCAATTCCAACGCACAAGCGCCTCCGCAGAGGAAATCTGCCCGGTCACAGGATTTACAACAGGCTGTATGTATACACAGAATTCTCCGCTCTTCAGACTATTGTCAAACTGAGCCAGCATTTCAAACAAATCAATATATTCCTTGCCCATCATATCGTCAAAAACAACAAACGGCTTTGGACTGCGACCTCTTTTCGCAACGGACATCGCAAGCCGGGCCCGGTCGCACATATTTCTCACATCCGCTGCAGCATCTTGAATTCGATAAATTCCGCACCTTTTCGAAACCCGGAACGGTCTGCCCTTGATAATATATTCCTTTTCACACCATAAAGCCAGCTTCTCACAATCCAATTTGTCCCACTCGAACAGGCACAGATACTGGTCCGCTTCCACCCTGGCCGTTATCAGCGGTTCAAGAAAAGAGTTTTCCAAATCCTGGTACAATCTTCTCAGAAGGTCATTTCCCTCTGCAATACCAAACAAGCCATTGATTGCTTTAAAATTCTTGACATCCAGACACAGAATTGCATATGTTTTTTCCCGCTTCTGCAGCAGATTCTCAACCTTTTTGATAAAACCCTGTTGATTCTCTCCGCCGGTCAGCGCATCCTTCTCCGAGAGTGATGTCACATCTTCTATCGTAAAAATCACCAGCTCAAATTCCTCTGACAAATAATGACACTGATAACTCTTTATAGTTTTCTCCCCATCTTTCTCATGATAAACAAGAAATCCATAACCGTCGTCTTCCTCCAGATTCTTTTTCAAATTTTCCAAAGTTGTTTTTGCCATGTATGCCTCCCGGTCCATGGGGGCAACGTGCTCCATACATATTTTCTGTCTGGCTTCATCATACGGCACTTCCGAATACATAAGTTTAGAGTCTTCTTGGTTCCCCTTTTTCGCCAAAACAATAGTTCTGCACCTGAGGTCAACAACGCCTACTGCACGAAACTTTGAATGGTGCAGCATCGGAATAAAAAGGTTCTGCAAATATTCACCAGTCACATCCTGGGTATAGATTACCGCCTCTACATCACCGGAAAAAACATCTTTCTCCATTATCACTGTGAATTTCAATATTCCCCTTTCGTCCTCCTCCAGCATAAAAGCTTCAACAAAGGTGAGGAATATTTCCCCCTTTTCAAAAAGCCGCAGCAAATTCTCCCGACTGATTTTTTTTCGAAATTCACCGTTTTTCTTCTTTTTATTATATATATATTTGCTCAGGGAATCCAGATAATCATCTACCGAACACTCCTGCGTATCCATAATAAGATTTGCATACTCACCGCAGCCAAAATCATACTTATTGCCTGTCAGGTTTAGACTAACAAGACTCAGCGCATTTTGCATTCTCCTTCGCACGGTAAGATCCAACTGCCGCAGATAGTTGTCATGAATATCTCTCACGTACAAATAAGCAACCTGATTATCATCCCTGTATTCCCTGGCTGCCACCAGTTCTACGGATACCCAGCGGAACTCTCCTCTTACCTTCCTCCGATAATGAAAACAGATAAATTTGTTTCCATCTCTAAATCTCTTTCTTAAATAATCCAGGTTGCAGAAAGACCTGTACTTTTGCAAATCCTCTTTATACACATACCCCGCCTCGGCAAAATTTTTAATCCATTCTGACAGCTTTTCCGTATACCCCTTCGCTGTCTCCATTTCTTCAACCTTAACCATTACATTCTGCTGCATATCATCTGTAAGGTTCACCTTCAAGATTTTTAAATAAATATGAGCGATGGTATCCCTAATATTCTGTTGTACTTCATCCTGCAATGCTTTCGAATCCCAAACATATTTTTCTTCCATGTCTTTCCTTCTCCTCCTGCCCCATTTCTGATGCATTCCAGTTTTCTTCCCCTAAGAATACTTATAAAATTCCGCTTCCATAACAATTTTTATTGATTATTTGGCGCAGTTCAATAGACAAAATTTTAACATAAAACTTCAATTAATGCAATAAGAAAAAGTATCCGAATAAAAAGATAGAATTATTAAATAATTCCTCAAATAATCAGTCAAATATTTCGATTCATTTTCTTGAAAATATTTCGATTGACATTATGATTGCCCAAAACTTATAATAAAATTAGAAATATTTTACATATACAGGAGAGGGAGAATTTATATGAAAAAACGCTCACGGGCTTTTCTGGCTATGCTTACAGCGATTGCTGCCGTCACTCTGGGAACAACCGCATGTAAAAAAGAAAATCCATCTTATTCCATCGGAATCTTCCAGTTTACGCAGCACGAATCTTTAGATGCTGCAACTCAGGGATTCAAGGATGCACTCACCGATAAACTCGGTGACAGTGTAACTTTTGATGAACGAAATGCAAATGGTGACCGCACCACCTGCACCACTGTTATTGACGAATTTATTTATAATGATGTGGATTTGATTCTTGCGAACTCCACTACTTCCCTGCAGATTACAACCGCCGCCACATCGGAAATCCCGATTCTCGGAACATCCGTAACGGACTACGGCACCGCACTTCGATTAGATGCTTTTGACGGCACTGTCGGCGGAAATATTTCCGGCACTTCGGATTTTGTTCCCCCGTCGGAACAGGCCGCTTTAATTAAGGAACTTTTCCCGGAAGCAAAAAAAATCGGAACACTCTATTGTTCCTCTGAGGCCAACTCCGAATATCAGGCGGAAGCTCTTCAAAAGGAACTGAAAGAGGCAGGTTATTCCTGCGAATCCTATTCTTTCGCTGATTCCAACGACTTATCCTATGCGGCAGAAGATGCCGTTGCTGAATGTGATATCATCTACATTCCGACAGATAATACCATCGCTTCCTGCGCCGGACTGATTTCAAACATCTGCGGAACTGCAAATATCCCGGTCATTGCCGGTGAAGAAAGCACCTGCCGAATCTGTGGTGCTGCAACGCTGACCGTGGATTATTATGACCTCGGTTATGCCACCGGAGAAATGGCCGCCAAAATTCTCGTCGACGGCGAGGACATTTCGACAATGCCGATTCAACATGCGTCCAGCTTTACCAAAAAATATAACGCGGACATTTGTAATCAGCTCGGAATCAAAATTCCGGAAGATTACGTGCCTCTGGAAACTGAATAAATAAATCCCCGGGAATCTGCATCGACCTCCAATCGTTAGATTTTTAATCCGACTTTTGAAGTCAATTCCGCTCCCGGGGATTTTTATATTTATTCTCTTAACAATCTAAAATAGTAGTCATGGGCCTGATGCTTCATCTCAGGTTGCACACGTGCTGCCGCAGCCACGCCGATATTGGAACAGATGTCAGAAATACGTTCTATCCCGGAAAGCAAATCCGGAAAATCCGATGCAGCCGTTAGATTTGCCAGCTCTACAGCAATATATCCCACAATATCTTTCTCCATACACAGTCCGACCGGCTTTCACACCTTCCGGGCCCTCCATAATGGTTTTTGAAATGTTTATTGCGGCTATTTTTACCCTCTGGCGTGAACATGAAATGCTTCGTAAAGTGCCTAAAATAAAAGATTTCTACGAGTTTTTCTTTTGTATCAACACGATAGTTTCAACGGTACTTTCATTGTCCCAACAAATATCTGTCGTCTCCCCGTTATTGAAATACACCGGGAAGCGAAACTTGATGTGCTTCAGAAATCTGCCATCCGCCTGCTCCTGCTCATAAATATCCACCTGTTCTACAAAGCTGTTTAAAAATTCTTTTTTCTCCACATCGGTGAACTTATCATATAGTTTATCAAAATACAATAAGAATTGATAGACGTTCTCTTCTGATATTTTTTTCTGTTTGATATTCAGCAGACGGTTCTTGACTTCATTGGTGCTGTTCTCTACACCTTCGATTTCATCATACAGCCGATACAGACGGGTTTCCATATCCTGATATTTTTTCTCATAGAATCTATCCGTAATATCCAGGCTGTCCATCTGCTGACCAAGTCTCGATTTTGCTCCTGTCAGCTGTCTGTGCTGTTTTTCCAAATTTTCGATTTCTTTTTCAATTTCAGCTGTATCAATCCTTGAACCGATCTTTTTTCGGATTGCTTCTTCAAATTTAGGATTCTGTACCAGCTTTCGGATAACCTCTTCAACCGCATTGTTAATCTTATCCTCATTCCATTGCTTGTGGTAACCGCATTTATGACCATCTACCAGGCGGCGATGTTTACACGCATAATAAAAATAGTCCTTATATAAAGTCCCGTCTTTCCTTTTCTTTCGATTCACGTTTCCGTACATCCCACTGCCACACATCGGACATTTCAGGATTCCAGATAAAATATGTTCATGATCCAGGCTGTGTATCTTCTCATATTTCACTCCGGTTTTTTCTCTTTTCTGATGTGCCAGCTCCCAGTCTGTTTCTGAAATAATCCCATCATGAATACCATCGTGTAACATGTAATTTTCCTGCTTTACAATACGATATTCATTTCGTGTTCCGGAAACCTTCTCATTTTTTCTTCGTCCGTAAGCCAGCTTTCCACAGTAAACCGGATTATCCAGAACACCTTTTACAAAAGAAGCAGCAAACGCATCCAGTGTATTATTCTGTCTCTTTTTCTTTTTATATCCGTGTTGATTTAACCATGTGGCAATCGCAGCGATTCCCATATTGGTATGAATGAATTTATCATAGATCAGGCGGATAATCTCTGCTTCATCCTCTGCGATCTGCAATTCTCCATTGATCAGTTCATAACCATAGGGAGCAAATCCACCATTCCATTTTCCCTCTCTGGCTTTCTGCTTACGTCCCTCCATTGTCTGAACAAGGATATTCTCCCGTTCAATCTCAGCTACGGCAGACAATACCGAAATCATCAGTTTCCCGCTGTCTTTGGAACTGTCAATACCATCCTCCACACAGATCAGATTTACGCCAAAATCCTGCATCCGCTGCAGAGAACTCAAAACATCTGCCGCATTACGACCGAATCTGGAAAGTTTGAATACCAGTACAAACTGTACATCATCTATACCATTTTCAATATTGTCTAACATCCGTTGAAATTCCGGTCTGCCTTCCACACTTTTACCGGATTTTCCTTCATCCGAAAACTCCTGAATAATCTCCATGTTCTGATACTCAGCATATTTTCTCAGTTTCTCTCTCTGGGCATCCAGACTGTAACCATCCACCTGCATGGTGGTGGAGACTCGTATATATACATAACATCTGATTTTTTTATTTTTCATTGGTATTCACCTCATTGTTTAGAGCATTTCATTGTCCCAACTACATTTTACTATTCGTTCCAACTGTATTCAATATCTGATCTCCATAAATTTTTAAATCTCATTGACATATTTCCCCCTAAAACATATAATAATGATAGAGACAGGAATACCTGTCATCGAAAATATTGTCCGCTCACCGCTGGCGGCTTATAAGTAAACGGCTCGAAAATATGGTTCGCTCACCGGAAGCGTCTAACAAATGTCCGGCTTGAAAATTCTCAGCCCTGTCGCATGGCAGGGCTGATTTTTATAGGTGATGAAATGATTTATCAGGAAGGTTACGTCTACCACATAAAAGATGAATATTTTGAAAAAGTACAGGATGGGCATCTCATGCAGAATAAGGAAAACGGAACATACCGTCCTACTTTTTATTGCCTTCGGGATGAAAAGACCTCCTTACTGTGGATGGTTCCATTAAGCTCACGGGTACAAAAATATAAAACCATTTACGATAAACAAACACAAAAATATGGACGCTGCCTAACCATCGTCCTTGGTGAATTTGATGGAAAAGAAGCGGCATTCCTTCTTCAGAATATGTTTCCTGTCAGAGATTATTATCTCGATCATATACATACACGGAACAACAATCCTGTTCCAGTAAAACACATACTCCACAAAGAAATCAGCACTAATATGAAACGTCTCCGTCAGCTCCATGCCAGAGGGAAAAAGGTTGTATTCCCTGACATCGACCGTCTGGAGCAACTCATGCTTACAGAAATACAGATTCAAGATGCAGAATGATATTTTTTATAAAAGAAAGCGGTAGCCCTGAATTTTTCATCTCAGGAAGCTACCGCTTCTTTCTCCTTTTCATTTTCTTCCTTCTCCTGTCCATTGTTTTCCTTATCTTCCTCCAGTTCCCGGAGCAGCTCTTCGCCATATTTGTCTAGCATTCGCACAAGAAAATCAATGCACCGTTCAAATTCTATATTCTGTTTCACAAGCTTCTCCTTCCCTGTTTTTTA
>ENA-ORML01002157-ORML01002157.1-human-gut-metagenome-genome-assembly--contig:-NODE-2157-length-13919-cov-3.220499_pt1 | contig 13919 bp, 13 predicted proteins | sample MGYA00242103_ERZ508995 | MGnify/ENA primary metagenome ERZ508995 (study PRJEB26280, sample SAMEA2338702) | human gut metagenome | biome: human gut; feature: human-associated habitat; material: faeces...
CCCCAGCCGCAATACCCGAAGCAATCGCGACAATACCCGCCCCGATAGTCGGACCTGCTAGAGCCACGACCGAGATGAAGGCGGTGAAAGTCGCAACCAGAACTGTAAAGGCTGCCACGATACCGATAATGACTAGACCGAGCACGCCGATTGCAACCGCCAGGGCAATTAGACCCGGGGCTGCAGCCGCAGCAAGGTACCCCGCCGCGATCAGAATACCAAGTCCGATGCCGATTGCCCATAGACCGTTGCTGAGAGCATCCCAGCTAAGTCCGGCTGCATTCGACAAGGCCGTCGTGAACATACTCAACGCGAAGCTGAGCAATGTGAGTGCGGCAATACCGAAGATAGCACCTTGAGCAGCAAACGCCACCGCGACGATAGCCGCGACGACGAGAATCAGCTTACCCATCGAGCTGAGAATTTCCCCCCAGCTATGGTTTGCCATCTGTACAATCGCCCCGACCGCGATATTCATCGCAATTGCAGTCAGGATCAAGGAACCCGCTCCGACAATTGCCGTAGGAGGCATCAGATTCGCGATAGCCACAAGTAGTAGGATTACAGCGGACAAACCGACTATTCCTTGGAACAGTTTATTCATGTCCATGTAGCCCATTACCGCAACGGCGGCCACGAGCATTTGAATCGAGAATGCGAACGAGACCATCATCAGCGAAATGGCTGCCATTTTGCCGAGATCACTAGCGACCTTGTTCATGAGCAGAACAAAGCCAACCAGAATCCCCATCAAGACACCGACAGTGATAACACCTTGGGCAATCGCCTTAATCGGAAGTAGCCCCAATGCGACGATCGGGATAACCAGCATGTTGATTGCGATGGCCATGGCAATCATGGAACCGACGCCTTGGATCATCGTCTTGGAATCCTTAGCAAGAAGCTTAGCAGCCATTGTCATACCGAGTACCAAGACCATAACAGCCCCGATACCCTGCGCAACAGTACTCAACTTCATAGATCCAAGAATTCCGACGGAGATCGACATCAGTAGAACTGCAACGGACAACGCCGTAACAGCACCGATAACGCCCGCAATCTGCATCTTGTTGATCTTCATCTCGCTGATCTGAGTCAGAGCGACGAGAAGGATCTTAGTCAAGACGCCAATCGCCACAGCACCCTGAATTAGTCGGGGTGCCGGGATCATTGCAAGAAGGAACAGCGAGCCAGCAAGAATACCAACGCTGATCGCAATTTCGCGAAGGGCCTTGGCCTTGATGACTTCCTGCATAGACTTCAGTGCGTCAGTCAGCGAGTTGAAGACACCAGAGATCGAGTCTCCGATCTTTCCGAACTTGTCAAACATTGCGCTGAACGAATCGGTGGTCTTTGTGAACTGACCCAGCACAGTCTGAAGGGTTCTGAATCCCATACCAAGACCGCCGCCGAGCAACGCACCACTCAAGAGATCAGAAATCGACAGGTCCTTGAGGCTGGAACCGAGACCAGACCAGAAAGTCTGGATCATTGATCCGGCGTTGTTAAATGCCTTGCTGACGTTCTTCTTGAATGAGTCGAATGCTTGAGACTCAGATGCGAACTTCTTGATACTGTCGATACCCTTGGTTAGCCAGTCGATCAGGTTCGCGATAGCCTCAACAACCGACGAACAGAATTCAACAATGCCTGTAGCTGCTGTGTAGATAGTCCCGCCGACGACACCGAGAGTGTCAAACGCAGCGGAGGCTGCCTTCCCGAAAGTCGACAATCCGCCCGCAGCACCATTCGCCTCGTCGCTGAATCCACCAAATATAGACTTGGTCAGATCCCCGAGCTTACCGAACAGATCGATGATGCCGTTAATCAGAGATCCGAACGGACCAAACGCCATCATCATGTTCTTGAAGCTGTCGCCGATTGACGACAAGAAGGTGTTGTTGTCGAGATGTGTTCCGATGTTCGTAAAGACGTCCCCGAGGGCTTTACCAAACTCCTTGACTGCCTGCACCTGAGGGGCAAACGTCTTGGAGATGGTTTCGCCGGCTCGACCGAAAGCCTTGCCAACCCCCGAGATCGAGTCTTTCATCCGCTTGGTTGATTCAGACCAGGCCTCGGCCATCCTGGGAGACGCATCGTCCCAGAACTTCTTAATCCCCTTACCAGCACTCTCAACAGCACCGCCAAGATGCTTGCCAATAGTCTCGCTGATTGGGAGAATCGAATCTGAGAAAGCCTTGACCTTATCAGACCACTTGGGGCCGATGGCGTCGGCGAGCTTTGTCATGTTCTCGAGGAAGCCAGATCCAAATCCACCAAAGGCAGATTTGATCTTCTCCATCGGACCGCCAGTCCCAGAAGCGAAACCGAAGATCGCGCCAAAGACATTTGACACAGCATCGCCGAAAGGCTTGAATACGTTCGCAGTCGCCTTCTTGATCACCTCGATGAATTCGCCGAGTGGCTTAAGCACCGCTTCAATGGCCACCTTGAATCCGTCAAAGATCGGAGTGATCGTGACGTCCGCAATAGCGTACAGCCAATCGGCAAGCTTCTGGAACTTGTCGACAATCCAGTCGAGGACCTTAGCCAGAACTCCAAGGACGTCAATTCCGCCGAGCATCTGACCAAACCAGTCGCTGAATACGGAGACAATGTCTCCAACCTTCGCGGCGATAAGGATCATCGGCTTGACGAAGATCCCCGCGAGGATCACGCCGATCTTAAACGCAGCCACGCCAATCTGGACAATTGCCGAGGTAAACCCGATGAGAACCTCAAGAACTGGCGAGAGCAATTCGCCTGCCATTTTGAAGATCTTGCCGAGGTTGTTGGCGAAGTCGTCAGACATCATAAGCCACTGCGAGATCGAATGACGGAAATAGTACGAGAAATCGTACAGGGCCTTACCGGCATCTCCCTGGAACGCACTGAAGAACCCTTCGCCGATGGCCTTCAGAGGTTTGGCGATGGCGGTCCAGAGTTCGCCGAGACCATACCACCATTCCTCCCAACCGCCGAGTTCATCCCAGCGGTCGAGAATACCCTGAAGCGCGTCGAAGAAAGTTCCAATGCCTCCGTTCACCACGTCAGACACTGCCGTCCACATGGTGCGGGCTCGTTCGAAGTCGCCGAAGATCGTTCGGAAGATGGAAGCCCATCCCGAACCAAGTGCCTCTGCAGTTGTGTCGATAAGCTGCGAGAAAGTCTTGACCTTCGTAGCAGCGTCGTTAGCCGTTTCAGCCAGCTTCATGATTTCGTCAGCCTGCTGCTCCGTGTAACCGGCGCTTAGCAACTGTTCGCGAGACAAATCACCCGTGTACTGGGTCAAAGTCTCGATCATGATCTCGGATGTCAACCATCCGTCCTTAAGCGAATTACGGAACGACCCGGCCTTGTCGATCATCTTGTCGACTTCGACACCGTAGGTTCGCGCAGTACGCTTAAGTGCTTCCTGGAACTGCTCGCCGCCCATACCGGCGTTGACGATAGAGTTCCAGTCTTGAAGTTTTACAGAGCCTGTCGAAAGCGCCTGAGACAGCTGATACATTGCCGTTGCGGCTTGCTCAGAAGATGAGCCAGACATTGCTGCGACGTTCGACAGGCCCTTAATCGCGGCAACAGAATCCTTCAACCCGACACCCGCAGATGTGAACATACCGATATTGCGTGTCATCTCGGTGAACGAGTAGATGGTCCGGTCCGCGTAAGCGTTCAATTCATCGAGAGCTGCGTTGATCGTCGCAGTGGTCTCGCCCTTGCTGAATGTATTAGCCTGAATAGTCTGAACCGCATTAAGCTGGTTCTCGTATTCACGGAAACCATCCATGATGGGGCCGAATGTGAACGAGGAAAGCACCGATCCACCGGCCATTAGAGCCTTGGATGCGATGTTACCCATGGCCACGGAAGCAGCACCCGCGAGCATGGAAAAATTAGTCGACGAAATCTTTGCTGCTGCACCGACGTTAGCCGTAGCGGCGGCCGCGGTCGTCGAATTGTTGACAACGGATGTATTGATATTCTTGACGCTGTCTGAAATGCTGCCCATTTGCTTGGAGGCATCCTGAGCAGCCTTACCGACATTGTCGAGTCCGTCGGTTGACTGCTTGAAGTTCATTCCGGACTTCAGGCGATCGACATTACGGAGAACGCCGTCAACACGGCTTGTGAACTTCGAATCGTCGAGCTCCAGGGAGACGACCTTATTCTCAATACTCTTACCCATTGATGGCCCTCCCAACCATTCGGTCAATTTCGTCGAATATAGGCTTCATCGCAGGGTTGATGTAGTCCCTACCCTGGACGTAGCCGCCTTGACGTGTCCCGTGTCCGTATTGCAAGATGATCGCAATGGGAACCTTGGACACGATGTTTGTGTTATACCAAACGATCTTAACGCCTCGCTTGGTCTGTTTGACTTTATACTGCCAAGAAGCAGCAGTCTTCCCGGTACCAACCGGGGTATTGGCCCGGAGGGCCGCCACGCCTCGAGTGCCAGCAGTTGCCAGTACGTCACGAAGCTTCTTGTTCTTGACTTGTGTCAACCATTTTGACATGTCAAACTCAGCATCGAACTTCATCTCGATCATGACGACCCTCCTTTCTTTCAAGACCAGAGCGTGCCGTTAGACAGCTCATACTGCAGGCATTCCACCGTACGGTAACCTGCGACACCGTCAACCTCGAGGTCGTGGCCTCGATTCTTGAGGTGCTGCTGGAGCGCTGCGATCGTATCGGGGCCGATAATACCATCGGCCTCGACACCCAGCTTCTCCTGAAGCGCCTCGATAACCTGAGAACCCTCAGGATCCTCCTCAGTCCCCCAGCCGGTACCAGCTCGCGTGACATCATCCTCAACGTCAGGATCCTGACCGGAGATGATACCGTCGGCAGGAGTGTTGAGCGAAGCCTGGAGAGCGTACGTGGTCGCACGACCCCACCAAGCATCAGTCATCGAGTTGGTGCCCTCGGAAGAGTCCTCGGTCTCTTCGTCAGACCACTTCGGACGGAGCACGCAGTCGATACCCCAGCTGCGCTGACGACGGTATACACCATTGCCAGCAGACTGAGACCCTGCATTCGAGGAGCTGGTATTGCCTTCAATAGTCTGAAGCCAGCCATCACCGAGGTTTGCCTCGACGATGCCGACATGGTCGGTCAGGCCGTCCCCGTCCCAATCGAAGAGCACGACGTCGCCACGCTGAGCATCTTCGATGGAGACCTTCTCCATGCGGTTCTTCGTGACGTCGGTGTTGTAAGAGAATCCGCCGATGGCATCGATTTCGCCGGCCATGTCGAACACCATCGACACAAAGGCCATGCACCACCAAACGGATTCGGAAGGGCCGGCCAGCCAAGGCTGACCCATCTTGTTGGCGAGCCAACGACCTGCCTCCGAACCGGGTTCAGGATCATCGGGAGCGTAGTAGCCAATGCGATAGGCCGCATGGTTCAGAACTTCATCAATCTTGCTCAAGATCGTGCCCCCTCAAAAATCGCGTGATCGTTGTCCTCGTGCGGATCTGGTCCAGCTGGACGCTGAGCGTCGGCGGGAATGTCAATCATCCTCTACTCCCTGTTCTAGCCCTACGGGCTTGGTTCATGGCCGCACGCTGAGCTGCTGAAGCCCGGGCGTCCGGCTTTGCATTGTTCTGTTTAGCTGCGGCAAGTCGAATCAGTGTAAGTAACCGATTCAAGTTCCACTTGTCACACTCAAATGGAATGCCCAGCTGAGACATATACCAGTAGATAAGTTCACTGGTCATGGTGTCTCGCGGACCACCATTTGAAGGCGGATTCCATAGAACCGTCGCAGTTGCATTGTCGGACAGATAGTCTGCTATTTTGACTTGAACTGATCGGTCAAGTCTTTTGATGAAATCCCGGGGGAGGGGTTTGTCTGACATACAACGGATGTAGTACACCAACTCTTCACCAGTCTGTGGTGGGGTTTCCAGGAACGACCTCTTATAGACCGATTCCCACTCAGCCACTGCAGACAGAGTATGTGTAAGAGTAATAGTGTACGGCTCCATTGTAACGAACGTGTTTGTGTGTTCGTCGAACCGCTCCTCCCCCGGGAAATCAAGCTCTAGCGAGATCACGCCAGTAGGGTGCGAATCTCGTTGGGCATGACAAGCGTGGGCACACTCGCACCGCCGGCGGCGGTGGCTCCGTACAGCTTGTCCGTGAGCTTCTTATACTTCGAGGCGTCCAGCTTCGAGGAATCGATCGTAACAAGCGAAACCGGCTGGAATCCGTCAACCTGGACCGGAATAGTCGAGCACTCCCAAGAGAAGGAGATGGCTTCCGGGCTGTCAGAAACGGTGTTGTATGCGCGCTCGGACGGAGCCGCGGTCGCACCATAGATGATGTGCAGCAGTTCGCCGTAAGCATCGCCCTTGGTGTCGTTACCCAGCTTCGTGCAGTAGGAGAACGCAAAGCGCGTACGCGTCTGCTGACCGAGATTAACACCTTTAACCAGCTGAGCGGTGCCATCGCAGATGGCGAACTCGTCGGGGTAGGTGTAAGCTTCAATCGTAAACTTGAACGACGGAGCCGACATCAGAGTCAAATACTTGAGGTTATCTGCATAAATATCAGACGCCTCATCGCCCTCGGGGGTCTCGGTGACGGTCTTAAGACCGTTCCAAGCGACACCAGTGCCGTACCGGTTCTGAGTCGTGTCGAAGGGGAACAGAACACCCTTGCTAGCGCCAGTGTGATAGAGATGGGAGCCCTCTTCGTCCCACTTGATCTGTGCCATAGAATACCCTCCTTAAAGGTAAACCGTGAAGACGAAATGATTCATTCCGTCCGAGATGTATGTCGTATCCAAAGACGAATACGGGATCTTGAGGATTTCGTCGATCACGTCTGGCTCTGGATCCTTGGTGATGAGAGTGACCGAGTATTCCTTAGCGCCCTTATACGGTACATCGGAAGCACGGTCAATTTCTATCTTCGACAAGTGGAAGACAACGGCCGGGTATCCGATCTTCAGATTCTCTGGAGGTTGGAAATATACTCGATTGTGTTGAACCGCTTGCTGAAGTACGTGTAGGAGATCCCTATACGTGCGCATACGGACCTCCTAGATTGATGGTAAGCCGTGGATAGTTAACGCCGATAGACTGTACCTCCCATTTTGAACCCTTCCATACTACGTACTTCAAAGTCTCAAGGTAGGTCTCGATCTTGGTGTCCATCAGGATGCTGATCTCGTTGGTGAGACGGAGGTTGGTGTTGACAGATGTTGAGTTGTCGTTCCGGACATAGAGACTACGAATGGTCCCCTTAACCGGGAGTTCGACAAAATTCTCAAGCCAAACACCTTCCTCCGTCTCATTCGTCATCACGAAGCCCAGCTTACCGCTGAATCGTGACATTAGTGTCAGGCCTTCTTGCGCGAGATCGTCAGGGCCGAGTAGGGCGCCGTCAGAGAACCCGAAAGACGGGTCTCCATCAGGTACTTGTACTGGTTGAAGTCGATGTCGAAGGACTCGGCCATACCGAGCTCCGCACCGGCGTTCGAACCGATCGTGTAGTCGCGCAGGTCGACCACGATGGCCAGAAGCTCGTGGTTGGCGCCCTTGATCTCGTGCTCCAGACCCTCGAACTGGGGGACTGTCACGATCTTGGTGACACCAAGCGCGCCGGCAAGAGACGCCTCGGTCTCGTAGAGACGGCGGCCGTTCTTGTCCTTCATGAGAAGCATCTTGACAAGACGCTTCTTCGAGATGAAAAGTGTCGGAGAACCGGAGCCCTCGAGATCTGCCGACGCGAGAACGATGTCGTCAACAAGAGTCTCGTCGGTCGTGTTGGCATCGAGCGACTTGTGGAAAGCGTAAAGATCGTTTTCCTTCAAGATCGGACGAATTGCTTCATCATCGACACGATCAGGATCAGTAATCTGCCGGCCGTCGCCAATGAGGATCGCTCGTGCGATTTCCTCGTTCAGCTTACCCTTCATCTCGCTCTTGAGCCAAGAAACGACATTGAAGTCCGTAATGTCAACAATGTCGTCCCTGTCGAGACGCTGCTTCTTATAAATGGTCGTCGGCGAAGTAGTACGAGTCAGAAGCTTAATAACCTCTTCGGTCTTCTTCTGCGCCTTCTTGGCGTAACCCTTGGCTCGGGCCTTGTCATCTCGGATGTCCGCGAAGACAGACTTGATACGAGCGAAGGGAGAGTGCTTCGTGCCGTTCATGACGACAGAAACCCAGGACTGATCGCGGTCGAGGAAAGTAGGCTCATCTGTAACAGACTTGGCGTCGGGGAACAGATAGCCAATATTATCGATACCGTAATCGGCGTGCTTCAGTTCTTCGAGCAGAGTGGCGTTGTTTCGCTTGGCTGCCTCTACCAGTTCAGCGAAATCTGTGTGGGACAGCGTGTTTTCGGGAGACTTGTCGCCCTCAAAGACATTGTGCTTCATATCTTCCTCAGTTTCTTCGTTGGTCTCTTCGGAGTCTTCAGACTCCCCATCGATGGCTGCAGCGATGAGGTAATTGACGGCCTCAAGCTGCTCTTCGGTGAGCGTGGAAAGGATCTCACCGATGGTCTTGTCCTCGTCAGAGGACTCATCTTCGGAGTCCGATGAATCGGAGCCCTCGAAGTCTTCGTGCGTCACGTCGCCGTCACCCATTTTGATAATTGCGGAGTAACCCTCACCATCCGAGTGAGACATTGTGACGTTCTCGATTGTCGCCTTTGGGTTAGCGCCCTTGAGGACGAGCGACACCTCGACGATGTTGCCGTGCTGGACAACATTGCCGTTCTGCTTGAGGTTGTTCGCGAAGATCGACATGGCAGTAACATCACCATGCTCGATAAGTTCGCGAGCGTGTTCAGCCTGCTGGGATCCGTTGAAGAATCCATACGCGTAAACACCCTCAGGCTTCTTCTCGAGCTGGGCATGCCCGAGAACATTAGTCACGTTGTCGTGACCGTGCTGCCAGACGAGAGGGACGACAGCCCCATCGTTCTGTTCAAATGCATGATGAGAGATAACTCGCCCATCAGAGCACTTGATGCCTGCGACGGTTGCCCACCCGTCGAAGTCGGCGACGTCATTAGGCGCTGCCATTTTGAACCTCCTGGTCGTTGTTTGACCGTTGATCCGCGTTTGCGGATGACGTATACGGATTGGCCAACTTATCTGCCTTGGGATCTGTGGACTGCGGCAAACCGATGATCGACCTGATCTCATTTGGAGTCATGACCTGGTTGGTGATGAACGTCTGAGCCATCGAAGCAATGCTGTCAAGCGAGGTTGCCGCGAACGGGTCCCTCACGTAGATGATTCGCTGGCCCTGAGATCGAGCGGTCTTGGTCAAGAAGACCATGGTTGCCGACTTCGTGATCGTATCGAGAATCGGTTTGACCGTCCGGTTGTAGTAAGACAGGTTGGTCTCAGCATCAGCCGTGCCATTGAACACGCTCTCAGTAAAACCAAGAGCGTTGTAAAGCTGCTCCGAAAGGTACTTGACCTGATCAAGCAGATTGTTCTCGACTGGACGGTTGAGCTGCGTGATCTTCTCGGCTCCGTCGACATATGCTACGCCGATCTCCGAATTTCGAAGCTGTTGTTCAATTGCCTCACGCCGAGTCTCGGCTTGCTGTTGTCGAAGTTCGCCTCGAACTGAGTATGGAAGCTGGATGATCAGATCCAACTTCTTACCGAGAGCGGAATTGTCTATAGCATCAAGCGCATCGAGCTTTCGAGCGAGGCGGTTAGCCAAGGAGCTGTTACTAGCTGTAACATCGTAGAGCGGACTATACACGATTGCCGCTGAATTCTTCGAGATACGAATTGTTTCTCGATTGCCGCTACGATCGTTATACAGATTCACATCGACTGAGTCAGTATACCAACTCTCGATTCGTCCAACGCGGAGAGAAAGGACGTCGAACGACCCTTCTTCATTCAGAGCCGTGTCTGTGTCAACCGGAACTAGAGCTGCGCTACCAGTTTCCAGCATCGTATAGACAAGCTCGTAGATTAGAGCATTCGAGGTCTGATCGATGTTCGCCATAAGAGACAAGCATTCGTTCAAAGACGAGTCCTTCTCACTGTCATACCTACCATTTTGATCTACCTTCACATGGCGAATCGGAGTGTTCGCGACATCCAACGCAATCTTGTTATATAGCGTTTGGACCAGGTTCGTAGATCCGATAGAACGGTAGCTTGGGCGGTATTCGCTGTAGTTACTATTCTTGTAACGATCTGGGCGATCATGCGCAAACACATTCCATGCCCGAGCTAACCGTGACATAATACCCATATTACCTCCTCTCGTTAGTTGAAATCGTCGAGTTGCTGTTTGTATGCGACCCACGCATCCATAAGTGCCGCGACTGAGTCGATCTTGAGATCCATTCGTTTCTTCAAGATCTTTCGGTTTCCGTTAGTGTCCTCGAGGGTGATGGTGTTACCCATTGCCCATGAGAATAGCTCTTGATCGAAGATTAGCCTTCGGTCTTCGGCCAAACTCTTGAGTTCACCCAACGGCACCGACTCGGTTCGAGCACCCTGAATGACTTTGTGGATGCCGTATGGTCCGTTGTCGGTTGTCCATCTCTCAACGAACTCTCTGGCGTTGTATGGATCGTATCCGAACGCTCGAACATCATACTCAGATCTCAAGATGTGTTCGTCGAGATCGTTGTAGACTTCGATCATGTCCAGGATTGTCCCATCCATGACCTGGAGCGATCCTTCTCGGATGAATGACTCATACTTGGCGCGTCCGGCAGCGGGTAGCTTGTCGAACGTACGAGTGGTAATGTACGCTCGCGTCTTAACCCCGAAGTCGCCAGTGGACAGAGGGAATAAGAACGTGAACGCACAGAAGTCATCGCCCTGAGAAAGGTCTGCACCCATGGCACATGGCATTTGCCAGAACTCTCGTGGGTTGTGGGGGATGGTCTCTTCGTACTTGAAGAAGTACGTGTATCCCTCACACGGGATTCCGAATCGTTTTGCCAGAATGTCGTTCCTTGCGGATGGAACATTCTCAGCCCTAGCGACATCTCGTTGATATGTATCGTAAGATACAGTCTTTCCGAGATTAGGCTGAGCTTTAACCCACATGTTTGGATCCCCGACCTCAGACACATCGTCTAGCCGGTAGTACCAGATCGACGAGTGCGGATCATAGTACTCGCCTTTAAGGATCGAAAGTAATTCCATTTTGATGGAATCGCCGACGCCGTTTCGGACAGTACCCTCGGATGAGACTGCAACGATGACCCAGTCGTTGAGTTTCGACGCGCCCTGCTCGAGAGCCGAGATGACGTTCTGACGAACATCGCCAGATAGCCATTCGTCGATGGTGTTCACCTTCGACCTCAGACCCTGAAGCTTGTCCACGTTCATGGGGCGGACCTCAAGGAGTGAGTTTGTTGAGAAGTTCTCAATACCCTTCTTGGTTGGCGTGAGCAAAGACCGGTTGGCCTTGGCTCCGACGGTCGCATGGACTGTGCCTACCGATAGGAACTTGAACAGAGGTCCCCGACTGCGCGTAATAGCAGTCTTGAATGGGGACAATGTCTCCTCAGCCTGTGGCATTGTCGGCGCGGTTGCGATCTGATGAGTGGTGGTCGGGTCAATAGTCAGGAAGTATGCGTGGATGAAAGCCATGTACATAGACTTTGCCGCGCCTCGAGCGACAATCAGGTATTGCTTGTTGACCAAGCGCCTTTTGACGTCGACCTGGACATATCGACCGTTGTGACCGGTCTCATCGGGAATGAACTTCGTCACTTTTTCGTAGTAGAACCACGAAAGGAGCGATTCGGCCCATAACTTGAAGGAATCGAGAAGAGTTAGATCACTACCGTCAACAAGGGTCATCTCGTTTTCGCAGAAAGCGATAAATCCGTCGATAGCTCCATCATCGTAGTAGTATCTCGGGTTGGCGATCAAGTCATCAATCCGGTTCATCTCCATCTCAATTGTATGAGAGACTGGGATTTCGCCGGATAGAACTTTTTCTCGGAACTGGGCGTAGTATTTAGGTGTAGCGGTGTTTGATAGCACCATACCTAATTCTTATCCTTCTTCTTATCTTTCGAAGAGGTGGCGTTCTTCAGGATTGCGTCGAGGTTGAACGAGTTCTTAGCCATCGCAGCAACACCCTCATACTCGGTTCCCTTGAGCTTGGAGTCAAGAGCTGCTGTGAGTATGTCAGTTGCTGTCCGGGCCGCGTATTTCGTCAGGTTCTTGCGAGCCTCGTCGACGAAGAGGTCAGCCGTCTTGGCAAGAGCACTCCTATTTTGATTCTCGTACTCCTTGAGTTTCTCCTTGAGTTCATAATTCTGCTTCTCAAGGTTGAGTCGCTTGTTCTGCTCAATGAGATCAGTTGAAGAGAGGTGTCGAGGTGCTTCCTTCCGTAGGGCGTTTGAAATACCACCCTTAGGAATTCGCTGCTTCTCGAGTTCCTTCTGCTTCTTCTCGGCTTCCTTCGCTGCCTTCTTCTCGTCGGCAATTCGCTTCTTTTCAGCGCGCTCGGCTTCTTTTTGCTTCTTCTTGCGTTCAGCTTCGGCCTTGCGAGCTTCCTTTAGCTTCTGGTTCTCGAGCTTCTTACGGGCCCTCTCAGCGGCGGCCTTGGCCCGCTCGGCCTTGTTCGCAGCATGTTTCTCGGATGCGGACTTAGCTGCCTTCTTGGCTCCGGAAGCAGCCTTCTTGGCTGCTGAAGCAGCCGCCTTAGCGGCCTTCTTAAGGTTAGACTCTGTCTTCTTGCGTTCCTTCTCAGCGGCCTTCTCAGCCTTGGCTCGTTCCTTTCGGAATGCCTCGGCATTGACAGCTTCACCGATCTTCTTCTTCTCTTCGATGGACCGAAGTCCGGCTCCACCGGAACTTTCAGTCTTCTTACGGACGCCCCACTTCATGCCGAGGACGCCGTAGTGGGACAGAGTTTCTTCGCTCATGGTTTTCTCCCATCATTGAATGGTCAGTCGCCACTCCGCCTCTTTCTGCAAAGCCTCGACTGCCTTGATAGCGAACGAAGTCTGCGGTGGATCGAACGTCAATCGAACTGAGAAGTTCACATACTGTCGTAGGATCCGGCCAAGAGTCGTAGTGGGATAATCTGCCTCGGACGATAGGTCGCCAGCTTCGCGGTTTAGCTGAGTCGCGGTCGCCAAAGCATTGTCAATGGCGTCCTTAACTTCGCTGTCGAATGAAGTGTCATCCTCCATCAACCCGAGGTAGGTCTTTGTGTCATGTAGAATCGACATTTAGCCTCCTACCATAGTTTTGTGTCGCCGGGTAATCTCGGATCGAAGTCGTCGAGAGCCAACGCCTTGGTTCCGTAGTGGATTGCATTATGAGTATCTCGACTCACACATATGAGATTGTTGGTGTCCCACATACATGGATCGAAATTCTCACACTGTCGAGGGGTGAGAGGATTGATGTGGTGTACAACAATACCGTCATGAATCTCATAACCCTCAAGGCCGAGATCGCATCCAAGATCTCTTGCGATAACTTGGGCGCGAGCCTCTCGCCAAATATCGCTTTGGTAGAAACTCTGATTTAGCCACCTGGACCCACCGAATGTCTCGCCGAAAAATGCTCCATTGAGTGAGAGATATTCGAGACGTTCTTCGAATGTATGTAGATGACTGAGTTCGTCATAGCTCCGCATCTGAATCTCCAGAATATACCTTGAACGCTGCTAGCGCTTCAGAGACAAGTTCCTCGGTACGAGCAGCGGACTCAAGCGCCGAAACCTTAGCTCGAGCGAGAGTCGTGTCTGCCTCTAGGCGAGCCTGCTCGAGTCTTTCGCGACTGGAGCCCAGCTTGAGGAAATGAATGATCATCGAATTGCTCGCAGTACCGTCCAGAATCTGCTGTGTCGCAAGATCCATGGCAGCACTGATAGCGATTCGTTCAGCTTCCTCGGGAGTTCGAGGAGTTTTGGTCTTCTTTTTGACCATCGCGC
>ENA-ORML01002158-ORML01002158.1-human-gut-metagenome-genome-assembly--contig:-NODE-2158-length-13902-cov-3.108760_pt1 | contig 13902 bp, 9 predicted proteins | sample MGYA00242103_ERZ508995 | MGnify/ENA primary metagenome ERZ508995 (study PRJEB26280, sample SAMEA2338702) | human gut metagenome | biome: human gut; feature: human-associated habitat; material: faeces...
TCTGGAACATGTCCTCATCACAGAACAGGACCTGGGGACGCTCGCCCTCGGCCGCCTTGTTCAGCGCGGAAACATACTGGAATAACGCGTCCGGTTCCAGAATGTCATCGTGGTCCAAGAAAGCGATGTAGTCGCCTGTCGCTTGCTCGATACCTGCGTTGGTGTTGACCACAATGCCGCCGTTGCCGGGAAGCTCGATGCGACGGATGCGCTCGTCGTTGGCACCTGCCGCAAGGGTGGCCACCGCGTCCCATTCGGGCGAGGCGTCCATAAGCAGCAATTCCCAGTTGTCATAGCTCTGGGCTTGCACCGATTCCAGCAGCTCGCGCAGGTAGACCCGATCAGTCTTGTAGCACGGCACCACAATGCTCACGAGCGGCCTATAGGCAAAGGCCGCCGAAGCGACACGCTGGCACGCCAAATCGCCCGGCTTTGCGCGATGCCGCTCAAACCAACGTCGATAAGCTGCGTCGTCAGCGCGTGCATCCTTCATGCGGTTCCAGCTGTCGTCGACCATGCCGTTGTACAGGCGACCATCCATGGCGCAAAACCCGCTCTGGATCTGCTCCGTGGGATCGCTCACAATCGCGACAAAATCTCGTATATCCTGAGGCATCTCAACGCTCAGATACGTTTTATTGACGCGGCAACCGTTGCGCTGGGGAACATCGACCTGCGGCTCAAACACATGCACGGTGGCATCAATCGCATTCATATGCGTATCGAAGATCTGGAGCTCAGGTGCGCACTGGGGGTCTCCCGCCCAGGCAACCTCATAGCGCCACACCGCGCCGGTGTCTGCCGGTAAATAGCGAATGGTATCGATCTCGTAGCGACCGCAGCATTCGCCACGCTGCGCATCGCGGATAAGCGCGCACAGCGCAGACTTTGCTTTGTAGTTAACCTTAGATTCCAGCTTGGCTACGCGGCTATCGAGGCGAATGGAGCCCAACCTTTGGCCACCGGATGCAAAAACGACATCCATCGACGAGCCATCCAAAAACGGAAGCACCAAGACGGCGAGCTCGCGCTCGTAATCGGCAACGGAAGGGCAAAGCGCCAGCACACGGCCATGGTCAACCGGGAGTACCAGCGACGGCACACAAGAACCGCTCGTCGTCGCGCGGACAAAGGCCTGAGAACCTTCTTGCTCAATAAGCGCGGCGACATCCTGGCCGGCAAAACGAAGCAGCACAAACAGACGGCCCTGACTGCGGCAAAGTGCCAAACGCTTGATACTCATCTACACTTCTCGCTTTCCCAGGGCGTTCGCTGCCATGCGTTTGCAGGCACCAAGGCGCCCAAACCTCAAGACGTCGTAATCGAACATGAGCTTTTTGCACTCACGGGCATTGGGGGCCTTGCTGGTAAGCGCCGCACGCACCATAGCGGCAACAGAAGGAGCGCATTGTGCGAGCGCAGCATCGCTGCCCACGGCAGAACCGGCAAGCGTCGTGGCAACGGCGGCAAACACCTTGCCGCAGTCCGAACCCAGCAACCTGAGCGCATCGTACAGCACCAGGTCGCAGAGGAAGTACGCCAGGTCATCGGCATGCTGAGCATCGAGACCGTCGCGCTGCCAGTCAGCCAGCACCGCGGAGTAAATCTTCACGTGCTCTAGCAGGCGCGTCTCGTCGTCATAGCGCATAGTGTCCATAAGCGAGCCCTTGCGCGCCACGCGGTAGTCATACAGCTTGTTCGAGATAAGCGCGGTCTTACGCGAACGACCGTACACGGCAAAATCGAAGACCTGGTCTTCGCCATACTTGACGGTTTCGTCGAACACGATCCCGTTGCCCAGCAAAAACTCACGCTTGCAGGCGGTGCGCCATGCAAACGGGCGAGATGCTTCCTTAAACAGTAGGTCGGAGCTATAGCCTTCAAACGACACATCGCGCGGGCTCAGCACATAGTTAAGCCACGGATACCCCGCCTCAAGCGGATACGGATTCGCGCCAAAGGTCAAAACGTCGCAGTCCTCGCGCTCAAAGGCATCGACGATCACGCGGCATGCATCGGGCGTAAAGCGGTCGTCGGAATCCAAAAACGCGACGATAGACGCCGTGGACGCAGCGATGCCTGCATTACGTGCACTCGACAGGCCGCCGTTCTCCTTATCGACCAGCGTAAAGCGCGCGTCCTTTTCGCAATAGGCAGCCGCAATATCGCGCGAACCGTCCGGCGAGCCATCGTTGACCAGCACGCCTTCCCAATCGGGCATGTCCTGCGCAAGCAGGGAGTCCAGGCACCAGGCCAGGCACTCCTCCACTTTGTAGATGGGAACGACAACGGAAATCTTGGGGGTAGCCATAGTCACTCGCTCCTACTGTGCGGCCGGAACGTCATCGGGGTGCGGGTTGTCGCCGTAGGTGCACTGATACGTCAGCACACGCCAGACCAGCGGCAGGCCGCCAATCTTAAAGTAATGCTTAAACGTATTGAGCTTGCCCGGCTTCTTAAAATCAAAGCGCGAATCGATATAGGCACGGGGCGATTTGACCATCAGACGCAGGTCGGTCTCGCCACGTGGGTCGAAGAGCGACAGGTCAAAGCGACCAGCATCCCAATCGGCCTTGAGCTCGGGAGATGCCTTTTCCCAAAACTGCTCGCGCAGCTCATCGACCAGGCGCTCGTCATTCCAACGGTACGTATCGACCTTCATGCGCATTAAAATGCCCTGAAGCTGAGCCTTGAGCTCGGGACGCTCGTCCAAAAAGCGCTGCATCTCGACATACTCGTCGCACACGCAAAACACCTTGTTGGGCGAATTAACGGAGCTCTTCTCGTTATCCTGGCGATAGCACAAAATGGGGTCCGCGATAAACGCAGCACGCTCGGCGCATGCCCAGACCTTAAAGTTAAAACCCGCATCCTGATACGAGGCACCCGGCGTGGGAAGGAACCGAATCTGATTGTCGTTGAGGAACTCGCGCCGATAGATAGCCGACCAAATGGAAGGTTTGCGGTAGAAGATGCCTGGGCGGTCGACGGGGCGATACGCGGCGCCCGTCATATGCTCGTCGATAATCCCAAACAGCTCACGTCGCTCGCTGGGCGTGGACCAATACAGATAAAAGTCGCCCTTTACCGCATCGGCATGCTCAGCATCGGCCTTGGCGACCAGCTTTTGAAGCGAATCCTCAAACATAAAGTCGTCGGACTCAAGGATGCCCACGTACTCACCGCGCGCCATCTCCAGGCCACGGTTCATCGAGTCGCCGTAGCCGCTGTTGGCCTTGTCGATCATCTTTACACGGGGGTCGCGCTCCATGTACTCGCGGATGATATCTGGCGAGCTATCGGTGGAGCCGTCGTTGATGCAGATGATCTCGATGTCATTGAGCGTCTGCGCCACGGCGGAATCGAGGCACTCGCGCAGGTAGCGCTCAACATTGCAGATGGGAACAAGCAGCGAAACTTTAGGGGTATCAGAGTTCTGCAAGAGAACCTCCCGTTGAATAGCGTGTAACAGGGTTATTTTAGCAGCCGGGTTGCGGCGGGCGGCAGCGCTTGGAATTAGATAAAGCGCTCCAGGCAGGCTTTGAGACCGCGAGTCGAAAGATAGAACAGCGTGGCGTCTGCCATCGAAACGCCCGAGGTCGCCGCAACGAGCTTGTGGGCAACACAGCGAACGGCACCCTTAGCAGGCATATCCGCCCACGCCGTTCCCAAAAACGTCGTGAGATCCATATTGACGCGAGCCGCCGCGCGATGGAAACCATCGGCATCCAAGCGCGCCAGGTCGAACACAATAAGGTCCAAAAACCAAGTTATCAGCTCGCCGGGACACAGGTCCAAAAGACCATAGGCCGCCCAGTCTTCCAAGACCTCCTCGAGCATCTTCATGTGGGCGTCAAGCTTTTTGGCGCGCGCCTCGGCACTGTTGAACTCGTGCGTCGCCGATTCACTCTCCATCACGTAGTGGTAGAACTTGTCCGGCATGACGACGGTCCTGCGGGCAAGCGCATAAGCCGCAAATTGGAAGACGACGTCCTCGCCCAAAGCCAAACCGGGGGCGAAGCGAATGCCTTCGCGATTGAGCAGCTCGCGCGAAAAAGCCGCACGGCAGGCATAGGGCTGCGCATTCGAATGGAACAGCAGTTGGGGATCACGGGCGCCGAAGGTACCAGCTTTGGGGCTCATGAGTTGCTGGACGCGTTTGGGGGCAGCATCGGCAGGTTCACAGACGCCGCCAAAAACGGCGGCCTCGGCATCCGCAGACTCCATGGCATGCAGCACGCGCTCGACCGTCTGGGCATCGATGTAATCGTCGGCGTCCACAAAAAAGACGGTCTCGCCCTCGGCGACATCGATACCGGCATTTCGAGCACACGAGACGCCCGCGTTTTCCTGGTCAATCACCAGTACGCGATCGTCGGCCTGCGCGATCTGGCGCAACGCGTTCAACGAATCATCAGTCGAACCGTCGTTGACGCAGACAACCTGAATCGAGCGCTCGGACTGGGCCAACAGCGAATCGAGGCATCGCTGAATGGAGCGCGCAGAGTTGTAAACGGGGACGACAATGGTAGCTTTAGGACACGAGGCCTCTCCCATGCCGACCTACCCCCTCAGCGATTCGATGAGGAAAGCGGCGACCACGCCTGGGCCTCCAACCGAGGCGTAATACTTAGCACGCCCCAAGGCACCATCCGTCGCAAAACTCGGATGCTCGTCAACCCAGCCCTCAGGATCTTTGAGGATAGCAGCGAGATTTGCGCGCTTCCACGGCTTGAGGTCGTCAAGCGAAAACTCCCCGGCGTCCAAGGCAGCTTGGAACTCCTTGGCCATCTGAACCAGGAACTCCTTATAGAACTTGGGCGCCAGGCGCACGTAGTTCCACATGTACGAATCGTACTTAATGAGCTGATTGAACTTGAGCATGCGCGCGACGTCATCACTTGCGTGATCACGGGCATAATCCTCTCGAATCCAACGCTCAATCTCGGCATACTCGGTATTGACGCAAAAGACCTTAGCTGAAGAATTGACCGAGGAATTCTCGTTGTCCTGGCGATACGACAACACGGCATCGTGCAGGTAAACAGCCTTATCGGCGCACGCGATCACCTTAAAAGCGAATGACGTGTCCTGAAAGGATGCCCCCGGAGTCGGCAGGAACGTAATACCGTTGCGGTCAAGAAAATCGCGACGGTACACGGCCGACCAAATCGACGGCTTTTGTTTAAAGAACTGCGTTGTATCGCTCGGGTGCACTGGCTTGCCACAGTCCTTGGCTTTAAACATCTCGTGCAGCGAACGGCGCTCCTCGGGCTTAGACCAGTAGAAATCAAAGTTCGCCTTCGCAAAGTCGGCATTATTGCCATCGGCGGCCGAGACAAGCTTTTCGAGTGCGTCGGGCGCCATAAAGTCATCGGACTCCAAGATGCCAACGTACTTGCCACGCGCCATCTCCAGACCGTGGTTCATCGAGTCGCCGTAGCCGCTGTTGGCCTTGTCGATCATCTTAACGCGCCCATCGCGCTCCATATACTCGCGAATTATCGCCGGCGAGTTGTCGGTCGACCCGTCGTTAATGCAGATGATCTCAATATCCTTGAGCGTCTGCGCCAGGGCGGAATCGAGACACTCGCGCAAGTAGCGCTGAACATTGTAAATTGGAATAAGCAGCGACAGAACAGGGCTGCCAGAGGCGTTAGTAGACAAATGTGCTCCTTAGGAAATACCTGTCGTTTCATGGTATCAAAGGGTCAGCGCGCCAGCGGGCGTTTATATAATCTATGGAGCTCGCAGAGGCAAACCGATAAGAAAGGACGTCATGCAGCCCAAAGCCGCACGCAACATACCCATCGAAGCGCTGCGTTTGGTCGCGGTCGCCGGCATCGCAGTATTCCACACCTTTCAGTGGTCCTTCCAGGCATCCTGCGTCGGCGCCGTGGAATATGCCCCACTTGCGATGTTCCCCTATTCCGGCGTACTCGGTTTTATTAACTTGCTTGGCTGCTGGGCCAACGAGGTCTTCTTTATGATCTCGGGCTACTTCCTGATTGCCTCGGCGGCTCGCGCCTGGAGCGATGGGGCAACGTGGACATCGCAAATACAGCGGACGACGCAGCGCCTTGGCAAGGTCATTTTGCCCACTGCGTTTTATTGCCTCGTGGCACTCGCGTGGTCCACGGTCGTCTCCCCCATTCCCGATGTTACCCTCAACACGCACTACTGGTACACGCTGGGCCTTGAGTTTATCTGGGTCTATGCCGCCACGGTCTTCATGGCGCCATGGTTTGGACTGGCTAAGAGTCGACTCCCCCAGAAAACCTACAAGACGACGGTCATCGCCGTTGGCATCCTCGCATTTGTTGTTAACGGGTATTTAGCCGCTATGAGTGCGACAAGCGCCGGCGAGTTTTCTTGGCTCCAAAAGCTCATGAGCGCTACCATGTACGTAGTCGCGTTTTTGATCGGCGGACTGCTCCGCGACGTTACCGATGTCATGGATTCGGACAGGGTGGGCGCCTTGGGCATGCGCTCGCTCGTAACGGTTTTGATGCTCACCATCATCTTGGAAGGAGCACTCTCCTTCACCGACAACCTCACAGCGATGACAATCCTCTCCTACAAATCGACCTCGCTGATCTCGTTTGCCCTCGCTGCCGCCTCCCTGCTCTTTGCGGCTACCCGACGCAGTGCCTCAGGCAATTCGCGGACTGCAGGTGCCATCGTCACCTTATCGACCGCCACGCTCGGTTTCTATGTGATGCAGTCGCTCACCAGTAGCCTGTGGCGTCCCGTCTTCAATACGTTGCTCGCAAACATACTGGTCAGCCAAAACAGCCCGGCAGCTATATGTATCGTCACGGGTACCGTCATTAGCATCGTCTTTGCTCTGGCACTTCTCATCATCGATGCAGCCAGAAGCCTTATCGCTCGCAAGCTCAAGCGACAATAGACACGCTGCCGTCAGACGCTAAAGCCGCTACAGCCGTGGCAGGTTCCTGCGTTTTATTCAAAGCTTGCCGTCAAGGTGCGCCGAGCCTTTACAATAAGACAGTCCCAAGGACGTATTCGATAGCTTCCGCGCAGCACTCGCCCGCCGCGCGTGAAAGGATATATTGCCCCATGCCTTCAACCCTTCCCGCCCCCATCGATAAGCTCGCCATCGTCGTCGTTACGTACAAGCGCCAGGAACTCCTGGCCAACTTGTTCGACTCCATGACCGGGCTCACGGCAACGCCTTGGCGCATCGTGATTGTCGATAACGAGAATTCGCGCGAGACCGAGGCCATGTGCACCGCATTCAATGAGCGCCTGGCCAACCTGTGGGGCATCGACACCGAGCAGCCCGACGCGCAGGGCGGCACCGACCGTGTCATCTACGCCCCGCAGCTCGAAAACGGCGGCGGTGCGGGCGGCTTCTCCGCCGGCACTAAATGCGCCTATGACCTGGGCGCCCAGTGGTTCTGGGTCATGGACGACGACGTGCTCGTCATCCCTGAAGGCATCGAGCGCTTGGCCAAGTGGACCGACCGCTACGACGTCATCCAGGGTTCGCGCCTGGACTTTGACGGCGGCGCCTTCTTTTGGCAGTACCAGCTCATCCTTTCGCTCGGCATTCCCAACCCCGTCGCCAAGTGGGACTTAGGCCCCGAGGGCTATCGCGCCATGAACCAGCTGTGCTTTGAGGGAGGCATGTTCTCGCGCCGCGTGGTCGACAAGATTGGCCTGCCCGATGCGCGCTTCTTTATCTACGGCGACGATGCCTGCTATGGCTACGTGGCCAGCCAGCACTTCCCCGCCGCCGTGGTCGCCGACGTGGTGCTCAAGCGTGCCCGCGCCGTCTCCAACTGGGATATCGCCGGCAAGCGCCAGCTCAACTCTACGAGCGACACCAACCGCTACTACATCATGCGCAACCGCGGTTATCTGGCACGCTACATGCAGATCTACGGCGACTACCACCCTATGCTGTTCCGTCTGGGCAACGCCGCGACCTTCTGCAAGGAATTCATTCGCCTGGCTGCGGTCGATAAGTGCTTTAAGACCGGTATTCCGGCGCTGCGCCGTGGCATGAAGGACGCCCGCAAGATCGTTAAGGATCCCAACTGGAAGCCCATGCCGCCCATGAAGGACGCCGAGTAACGGAGCCAAAAACACCTCGGCGCTTAAAGCCGCTGGCACACCGTAGCCACATGCCGTCCATCAAACCCGAACCCCCAGCGCATGCGGCCCACACCGGGTCGCGGCACACGGATTTCGTCGATGCCGTCGCGCTCTATGTCGAGTAGCGACTGCACGGCCAGCAATTCCAACCCCAGCGCATCCACATCGGGGTCATACATCATATTGATCGTTATCAGCGGGCGCTCGTCCAGCATGCCAATCGTATCTGCTACGTCGAACACAGCGCCCGTGGGAAAAACCTGGATGTCCCAGCGACCCGCGCCACACTTTCGCCTCGAAGCAGGATTGGCATAGCCCGGCAAGCCAAAGCAGAGCCCCTGCAAGAGCAGATGATATGGCAGCGGTGTATCTGGGTCGATCGCACCGATTCCCGCATCTCCCAGGATGCGGCTTAGCGCCCGCCTCACGGTATCCTCGTTCCCATGGCACAGCCCGTCGCGAAACGCATCGACGTCTCGAATGTCTTCTGCAGCGCACTCAAACCACTCAATAATCACTAGACGCAAGGTCTGGCGAAGCTCGTTATTGGGCAATCGCAAAGCACGGAGGCGATCGCCATGCTCCGGCTCCTCAGTCATATCCGTCGTGAGAAAACCGGACAGATACAGCGTTGTCCACATGCCATCGTCAGGCGAGACATCTGGCTCTGCAGTGCCCAAACAAAGCGGGACCTCAGCGCACCCATGGGCCTCGAGCAAATCAAACAAGACCGAAAGGCGGTCGAGATTCCACCCGGCAACTACCCTACTCAGACAATCGGCATATCCATACAGATCGGCACGCACAGGCGCCGTGCAGCCTCGGCCCAGAAAACCGATCACACGCTCTGGACTCGAGCAATAGGCCCTGCCAAACCGATATCCCTCGAGCCATTCACGCGCATCATCCAGGTATTCCTCGCGCCCAGCATGATTCAACAGAGCCTCGACCTCGGCATCCGAAAAACCGAACCAACGGTCACACCACGCCGACAGCGGCGTCGTCAGACAATACGAGCAGCAGTGCAAAGAAAGCGCCGCTTCGGCAGGGCCGGGACACTCCCCCATCAGACATGCAAAGCGTAGCGAATGGCCCGCGGCAGCAATGGCGTCAAACAGCACACGGTCAAGTAGCCCTGCCGGATCGGCGCCGGAAGCGCCCCTTGCGCTCGCACGGCCCAACCACGCCGCGTCGTACCCATCAACGAGCAATACAACTTGCTCATCGCAGGCAATCTCCAGCAACTCAATGAGCACGCCAAGCACCGAGGCGACCTCGTCCTCGCTCGCCGCGCCACGCGCAACACGTTCGATGTGACGCACCTTATCTCGAGCTAAATCCGGGGCCTCCAAGAGCGCCAACAAGCGAGCGCACTCGCCCGAAAGGGCATCGCGCACGACGCCGGCAACAGCGGCGCCACGCCTCGCAGCGCCAGAAAAGTCCAGCGATATCACCGGATAGCAAGCGTACTCATCCCGATAACGCCCGCCGTCCGCATCCCAAATCTGAGCATCGGCAAACGAGCTCCGACCGGCGCGACCGACCGCAGGACGCTCCAGAAAAGCCCTGAGCATCGACAAGTTCATGCTCTTGCCAAAACCCTCGGGTCGACAGCACACCACAACGGACGCGTCGCAGTCCAACACATCGGCAATAAACATGGTCTTGTCGACCAGCATGCAGCAACCAAGAGCTTCCGCATAGTCGTGCATGCCAATGGGCAAAGCCGCATCGTCGGCACAGCCGATCAAACGCACGCCAAAGCCAGCAGCACAATCAACATTTGCCTGTTCAGACACCAAAACGTTCCCCCTAAATCGCAGCACGATGCCAATTGTAATGACCGCCTCGCGCGTACCGATGTCGCCGCGCGAACATATCGGGCAACGGTAGCAACAAGAGGTGTGAGGGGGCACAACTAATCGTTGCACAACAAAAAACGGGGCCCGATGCATTCGCACCGGACCCCGTCCCGACTCTTTAGTTATCTGGCAACCGAGAGGCTACTCCTCCGAGCTGTCCTCCCCAGAAGCCTTCTTCTGCTGATCGAGCTTATGCTTACCACTTACGATAGACGTAGCACCCAGTGTGGCCAAGCTCGCGCTGGCAAGGCTCGCCATCACGATCAAGTCGCCCGTCTTGGGCATGTTGCCGCCAGATGACTTGGTTGTGGTGGTCGTGGTGGTTGTAGTGGTAACCGTTTTGGAGTCATTTTGCTCCTGGACTTGATTGTCAGCACCGCTCTTGTCGTCGTCTTCGGACTGTTTCTTTTCGCCCTCGGTCTTGCTCTCGTCCTTCTTCTGAGCGGACTTGTCGTCCTTCTCCCCAGAGCTAGAACCCTTATCGGATTCGGTCTTCTCGGAAGCCTTGTCCTTGGAGTCGCCCTTTGCGGCCTCGGTCTTTTCCGTGGAAACCTGATCAGAGTTGTCCTTGTTCTGAGTCGAGCCATTATTGACGCCAGCCATCAGCGAAGAGCCCAACGTAGAACCAAGCTGCACGGAGAAAGAAGGCTTCTTGTCCGGCGAAGCAACGGGAGCGTCCGGCGCCTTATTCGAGTCGTCCTTGGAAGCATCGGAATCAGGGGTTGCGTCAGAGCCGAAGCCGTTGTTAGAGCCGGTGCCAACGGACGAATCGCTCGAACCAGTGGAAGAATCAGAGGAACCAGCGTCGGTCGAACCAGAGGCGGCGCTGTCCGTATTGCCGGCAGAGCTTGAAGACGAATCGCCCGCAGCAGAGCCGTTCGAATTGGAGCCGTTCGAGGTAGAGCCGTCGTTGGTAGTGCCGCCAGCAGAGCCATTACCGTCAGCATCGGTCGAGGGCGCATCCATCCTGTCATCGTTGACATCGTCACTCGAGTCGCCATTCGAATCAGGTGTCGGCGAGGGCGCCGGTGTGGGCTCGGGCTGCACGGGCGTCGCAGCGGCAGCCTCATCCTCGGCGATAAAAACCAAGCAGTCCTTCAGCTCATTTTTATAACGATTCTTCCAGCCCTCATGATACTGGGGCTGACTCGAAAACTTAGTGGCGACATTGTTGACCACGCTATTGGAGAGCGCCGTCACAAACTCGCGGTCGGACATATCATTGGAAAGATTCGCCCAGCGGAAAAAGTCCCTGCAGCCACCGGTGCCGCACATGTTGGTGATGCTCCACACCATGCCCTTGACGCAATCGGCGCGGCCCGAAATATCAATGCCCAGGCCGCTCTTGAGCCACGCCTCGGTCACCGCATAGTACGAGTTGTACGCATAGGCATCTTGAAGTGCTGAGAACTCAACAGGATCGGTGTTGTACGCACCTTGGAAGGCATCCTGCGCGATATGGCCCAGCTCGGTAAATTGGCCGTTCTCGTACATGGCATTGCTCGCGTTGGAAATCTCGCTGCCGCGATCAATCGCATCCTTGAGCATGCTGTATTTTTCGGGGTTGTAGTTGTAGGCCTGCTTCATAAACGGAATGAGCGACCAACGACGGTCGAACTGGTAATAACCCAGCGCGTTATAGCCGTCACCGTACGAAAAGCCCTGGTTGTAGTTGCCATGGCTCTCGTACTTGGTAAAGTACTTCATCTCGGGAGTCACGTTTACAAACGAAACGCCCTGGACCGACCTCAGCACGCCCGAGAAGGACTGCTGGGTGTAGAGGCCTTTGTCGATATCGGTGGCATCCGAGGCAACGCCCGGCGTGGGTTCCTCGGCAGCGGCGGGCGCGGGCGCGGTAACGGCGCTAAACGAAAGCGCCAGCGTCAGGCCCGCGACAATAGCAGAATGCTTGGGCTGCATAAGATCCTCCCTGCATTGGTGTAGTTAAAGTGCAGTTTGCAAAGATAGAAATAAGTATTGCAGCTCGCCCGTTGTTGCACAACAACCCCTCGGTAAACGGCAACAACCCTCCGCGAAATCTTAAGGAATTACGAAATCTTAAGAAATTAAACAAACTGGTCGTCGGGCGCCAACAGAAGCTCGCCGTAACGCTCCATCAACCCGTCCCTCAACTGGCAGAAAGCAGGGATATAGACGTTCAAGATGCGCTGAATCAAATCTTGAGCGAGCTTGTTGTCATAGATATGGACGTTCGTATTGCGGTCTCTGAGCATATCTAGCCAGGCCGCCTCATCAATAAAGTCGTAGAATCGGTACGACTCCTTCAAGATGGCACGAGGAGACCCCGACGCGGCAAGCGTGGCGCCTTCATACTCGAGCAGACGCTTAAGGAGCTTCCAGCTCAGTTCAAATTGAAGATTGAACTTATTAATCAATCCACTCTGAACAAAATCATTGTTGAGATCCTGATTGGGCGCATCCTCAAGATTCACCAAGGCGCTGGCAAAGTTCTCATATTTTTTCATACAGAATCACACCATCCCTGGCAATTTCATCGAGCAATTGCTGCGATAAGGACTCGTCGAGATTGACGACATCTACATCCAAAAGAGTATCAAGACGCTCCTCGATCAAATATGAGAAACGGCCGAAATCCCGGCAACCTGCTACGGCGATGTCAATATCGCTCTTAGGCAAATTGTCGCCTCGAGCGCGGGAACCAAACAGCACAACCTTCTCGGCGTCACATTCCCGAGCAAAAACTTCGATTTGCTTGTACACCTTGTCGAGAGATGCCATTTGCACCCCTACAGCTTAATATCGAAGTTGATTTCGGGGACGGCGGCCAAGTCGGCCAACGTCACGCCGTCAACATAGTTCTCGATGACCTCGTCCAGGCCGCGCCAGAACTTGACGGTGGAACACAGGTCGCTGCGGGCGCAGCTGTTGTCGATGCCGTCGCACGCCACCGGAGCCGTGCTGCCCTCGACGGCGCGCAGGATGTCGCCAGCACGCACCTCGGCCGGGTCCTTGGCCATCATGTAGCCGCCGCCCTTGCCGCGCACGCTCTTAAGCAGGCCCGCCTTCATAAGCGGACGAACCAGCTGCTCCAGATACTTTTGCGAGATATGCTCGCGGTCGGCAACCTCGCGCAGGGCAATCTTGCCCTCGGCGTCGCCCAGCGCCGCGATATAGATCATCAGTCGGAGGGCATAGCGGCCCTTAGAAGAAATGAGCATACCTACCCTCCCATCGTTACTGGGACAAAACCAGGCTTGTTTGTCCCAAATCCTATGCACGCGGGGCAAACAAACCTGATTTTATGTCCCTCATCTAAAAAGTCGAGTGGATTAGTCGGGTTTTCCCTTGACTAACGCCGAACCCATAGTAACTTTATTCCGAGAAGATTCCTAGGGTTTAGTACACCTATGAGTACACCATATACAGAGAGGGACAGCATGAGTGCGAATCCGCTGCTTTCCATCGAAGGTCTGACCGCCTCCGTGGACGAGAAGACCATCCTCCACAACGTCAACCTCAACGTCGCCGCCGGCGAGACCCACGTGCTGATGGGACCCAACGGCGCCGGCAAGTCCACCCTCGGCCACCTGGTCATGGGCGACCCCGTCTACACCGTGCAGGACGGCCGCATCGTCTTTGACGGCCAGGACATCACCGAGCTCACCACCGACAAGCGCTCGCGCGCCGGCCTGTTCCTGAGCTTCCAGGCCCCGGTCGAGATTCCGGGCGTGCCGCTGTCGAGCTTTTTGCGCGCCAGCATCGCCGGCCGCCCCGGCCTGGAGATGAAGGGCAAGGAGTTCCGCCGTCGCGTCAAGGAGCTCGCGGCCGAGCTCAACATGGATACCGCCTACCTCAACCGCGAGCTGGGCGTGGGCTTCTCGGGCGGCGAGAAGAAGAAGGTCGAGATGCTCCAGCTTTTGCTGCTGCAGCCCAAGCT
>ENA-ORML01002165-ORML01002165.1-human-gut-metagenome-genome-assembly--contig:-NODE-2165-length-13869-cov-4.208629_pt1 | contig 13869 bp, 20 predicted proteins | sample MGYA00242103_ERZ508995 | MGnify/ENA primary metagenome ERZ508995 (study PRJEB26280, sample SAMEA2338702) | human gut metagenome | biome: human gut; feature: human-associated habitat; material: faeces...
GGGAAAGAGGGGTGTGTTTATCTACCCTTAGATTGATCTTGGGATCAATACGGCGGTTGTTAAGGCTTGCGGTAATGCAAAGATAGGTCAGCTCATTGACTGCACACCGCCCTTCACGATCACACCCGCCCAGCATCAGGCTCTGGCCGTTGTCACCCTGCTGCATGCCGGTATACATGTCGCTATCCCGGTTGAAAGACAAGAAAAACTCCTGCAAAAGTTGCAGCGCCGTTTGTTCGGTCAGCCTTCCTGACTGTATATCCGCCTCATAAAAAGGATACATATACTGGTCAAAACGGCCAATGGTATTATGGTAAACGTTGCTGGCCCACAGGCACATATGCAGGATACGAAACATGTTTAGCGCCGTTTTCATATCCTTGGCTCCATAGCGTACAGCCTCAGAAAGCTCCGGATCTTCATACCGGTCTGCATAGGCAATCACCGCATCAATGGTTATGTCCCTGGCTTCACCGGTTCCACGGCGTCGCAGCAGCCCACCCTGCAACACGCCCGCCCAGTCACTGGAAAGGTTACATACCCGTCCCTGCTCATGAATGAAATGAGATGAATGCAATTCTTCCTTTTCACCTGGCAGATAGATATCAGGAAAGTCGGAAACGGTCCGCCAGCCATAAATCGTTTCACCGGGAAGATGCACAATCTCCTCCTCTTCCAAAAGCAGCTTCAGTCTCCGTGCCGCCCGTATATCCAATGCATCTTCGTGTCGCTGGATTTGCGCCGCCAACGCCGCATATCGTTCTTTTGTCAAAGAATGTCGCATGGAATACCTGCCTCCTTAAAGGGTTCTATGGGAATATTGGGTTTGCGACTGACAGGGAACTGCGGTTGATAGTCCATGGATAATCCAGCGTATTTTGCCCCTGCAGCCGTATTGTAGGGAAGGAGCTCCACTTTTTCCAGCGCATGCGCCCCCTCCAACAGGTGTACGATTCCCTCCATCATAGCCGGATTGTCGTTAACCGTAGGAATGAGCGGAACACGAATGCGAAAAGGAATGCCGCTATGCACGAGCCAGCGAACATTATGCAGAATCATGGCATTGTCAACGCCGGTATAATACCTGTGAGCGGCCGGGTCCAACAATTTGATATCCTGAATCACCAGATCCATTTGCCGGGCTACTTGCTGATAGTTTTCAGACGGAGCGTAACCGCTTGTTTCGATACAGGCATGCATACCTGGCAGCAGTTTGCGCACAGCCAAGACAAATTTGGCCTGACTAAGCGCTTCCCCGCCTGAAAAGGTTATTCCCCCACCGTTGGCTGAGAGCAACGCGGCATGCCGGCTGATTCGCTGGGCGACCTCTTCAGCCGTCATATAGGTCCCTGCGATTCGAAGGCATCCGGCCGGACAGCGTAGCACGCATGCGCCGCACGAAGTGCAGGGATGTGTGCATTTGCACTGGCCGCAATGCTTGCATAGAGAAAGGGTACGTACCTGTTGAGGCTCAAAGGAAAGTCCTTCGGGATTATGACACCACTGACAACGCAGAGGGCATCCTTTGAGAAAAACCACACTTCGAATTCCCGGCCCATCATAAAGGGCAAATTCTTCTATATCAAATACCAGACCTTGCATGGCTGCCCCTTTCTGAAAATGACACCTCTTAATGAAAAATGAGTATTTACATCATAGCACATCGCCTTTATGATGAAAAGTTGAAATCCGCTGTTTTTCAAAAAAAGTATACTTAATAGTCGGCTTTGTGCATGCCTCTATTCATAAAAGTCAGTGAAGAGAGGCTGGAAAAGCCGCAAAACAATATTGAAGCTTGCGCATGATACTCCAAACGCTGCTGCCTGTCACCAAATCGCCTTACAGGGCTTTAGGCGGTGGTAGTCTACCGGAGAAAACGCACCTACGCCTGTCGCAATGACACCATGACACGAATTTTCGCGGAAACCATAGCATTACACGTCCTGCTCTATGCTTTAATGCTAGGTAACCGCAACATGTATGAAGCAGTCCTTCCGCACCGCCGCCATTCAAGGCACGAAATGCATGAAAAAGGCGTTTCGTTCTTTTTTCCTTTACCCGTGTTTTTAGGGGCTGCTTTTTCCTGGAATCAGCCCTTTGTTGGCAGTCTCAAAAGCGCGACAAACCGTCTTGGTCCTTTTTTGCGTCCCTCTGCCCGCCTGTTTCCCACAGGCAAGTTGCCTTCGGGGGATGCATATCCTTTCCAAAACGTTTGGAGGGGTCAAAAGGTGCATGATCGCATTCAGGAGCGTTGCATCCGCATCGGGCAGTATATCGCGGACACAGGCGCAACCGTGCGCGGAGCCGCACGTCATTTTGGGGTCAGCAAATCTTCCGTACACAAGGATGTAATAAAATAGAACGGTTCATATGGGCCATAAGATGAATTTATGGCCTTTTTATTTGCCGTTATTTACATTTATTTTATAGCTCATTTGCTATATAATACAAAAGGGCTTTTACTTCATAGCCCAAATTGCCCTTGCACCTTGAAAACTTCAAAAATATTGCTCACGTAGCACCTTCACAAATCAACAAAGGAGGACTTTTATGATCGTAACCTTAAAAACCTTTACACCTGATCCTCTTCAGGTAATTGAAGAGGCGGCATGCGAATGCTATCAATCAACCCCTGACCCTGACGGCAAGCATGTCTACCAATGTTATTTCAGTGGACACCGTAGTGTGCTTGAACATGTTTCTTTTACCTTCCAGGCCACTGGAATATCGCGGGCGTGTCTTGCTCAGCTTACCCGCCATCGTCTCGTGTCTTTTTCGGTTGAAAGCCAACGGTATGTAAACTATGAGCAAGGACTTCCCTTTCGGATGCCAGACTCGATTAAAAACAATCCGCAGGCAGCTGATCGTTTTAGCAAGGCTATAGGATTGGCCCACGCCGCATATGTTTCTCTTTTGGATGTTGGTATTCCAAAGGAAGACGCCAGGTTTGTCCTGCCCAATGCTACCACCTGCAATGTCACCTTTACCATGAATCTCCGTGAGTTCATCCACATGTGCAACGAACGCCTCTGTTCGAGGGCGCAATGGGAAATCCGGGAGCTTGTTTCCGGAATGGTCGAAGAAGTAAACAAGGCCACTGGTAAAAAGTTCAGTTATATGCTCCAGCCCAAATGCTTGAGTAACCCCCTTCTCCCGCTTTGTGTGGAGGGAAAGCACTCCTGCGGACGGGCCCCCACCGTCAGCCGATATATCGAAAGCGAACCAAAGGAGGAACACTAATGGAAACTCTCAGAGAAAAATTCGTAGAAAACCTCACATATCCGGAAGCCTTTAAGCGTATCACCGATTCCATGGTTGACCTTTTTACCAAGAAAAACTCTGACTACGGCAGCTCGTTTGCATCTACATGGCAAAAACTTGGCCCCATTTCCGGCATTACGCGAATCGCCGATAAATTCAACCGGTTATGTAATCTCGTTACCAACCCCAACGGACAGCAAATTAAAACCGAAAGTGTCGAGGACACGCTCTTAGATTTGGCGAACTACGCTGTACTGGCGCTCATCGAGTTCAAAAAATCCACTGGCGAATTTTGCGTCATGGAATGAGTAGGAACCTGGAATGTTTTTCTCCCGTGCGCCCCCCTTTTTTCCCATATGTATCCATGATGACTAAAACTCTATCATAAAAGAAAGGATGAATTATGACTAATATTTTATATACTTCTCATTGCCCAATGTGCATGGTAGTTGAACACAAGCTGAAAGAAAGCAATATTCCTTATGAGGTATGCGATCTGCGCGCTTCCCCTTCTGACGTGCTCATGCTGGAACAACATGGGATCAAGTCGCTTCCTGTTATGCGAACTCTGTCTGAAGACGGAGACGAGCGGTTTATGACACCCTATGAAATCCTGAATTGGATTCTTGACCAAGCCAAAAAGCAGGACAAAGGGGTGAAGTAAGTTGAAACAGGTCGAAAAATACACTAAATACCAACCTTATCTGGACTTTATCGAACGCTACAAGAACGCCGACAACGCAGCTGACGGAAGTGAGCGCGACGCAAACGCCAACGTTGAGAATAAAAACATCACCACCATGGAGGGTGAGCTGTTCAAAGGAGATTTCATTGGTGTCAACCGCCTTGCCATGTGGCAAAAAATCAAGGAACTCTACGATGAAGGACTGGCAGAAGAATATCTTCGTCAATTGGAAGAACACGAGATTTATCGTCACGATGAAACAGCTCTAAAGCCTTATTGCGTCTCCATCACAATGTACCCCTTCCTGTTCGGTGGCATCACCTCCATCGGAGGTTTGTCGGACGCTCCTACGAATATCCATTCCTATACTGGCGGCATCATCAATCTGGTATTTGCTATTGCTTCTCAGTTTGCTGGTGCGGTCAGCACGCCTGAGTTCTTGCCATATTTTGATTACTTTCTGCGCAAAGAATATGGCGACGACTATTATCTTCGCGCCGATGAAGTTGTTGATCTTTCTTTGAAAAAGCGTACCATCCGCAAGGTAGTTGAAGACCTGTTCCAACAGGCTGTGTATTCTCTCAATCAACCCGCAGCCGCAAGGAATTTTCAGTGCGTCAGAGAGGATACCACTCAGCTTTGGACGCCGCGAGGATTCAAATATCTATCTGAACTAAAAAAAGGTGATACGTGCTTCGTTTGGAAAGATGGTAAGATTTCCGAACAGCCCATCAAGCACTTGAACGTGTATGACTATGATGGTGAAATGATTCAGTTCAAGGGAGAAGATGGCTACCAGCAGACAGTAACGCCTAACCACAGGGTGGTCTACAAGAACGACGAAAATGATGAGTGGGCTATCAAGGAAGCCAAAGATATTGAACATCATTTAAGCAATGTGGCGATGCCTATTGCCGGGCAGTTGGAGAGGGAAGACGTAGATATTTCTGATAATATGCTAAGGCTCTGTGTTTATGCGATTATGTATAGCTTTACTAAAGGCGCTAGAATCAAATCTCCCACCCTTGATTTTATCATGGTGTCTAATACCTCTCTTCTAAATGAAATTAAAACCGCGTTGCAAAAAGAAAAACTTGTGTATACCGAGAAAGAGCATTTTATCCACTTGCTTGGAAGCAGTTTAACCAGTATAACACTGAGCAAAAAAAGTTCTGCTGACATTCTTTCCCTTTTGAACAATACAAAGGAACAAATCCCGGAGTGGTTTTCACAACTTTCTCCCCGACAAGCACAAATCGTGCTGGATTGTTGGAGTAAAACAGGCGCAGAACACCTTCTCAGCTGTCGCAACAAAGAAGACGCTGACGCCCTTCAGCAAGTCTGTATGATTGCTGGCCTTGGTTCTTCTATCGTATACAGATACGGGACACCTTACGTTCAGACCTTTAACTGCTCCAGTAAAAAGGTTGGGGCCTCCTCCCGCATCACCTACAAGGGCAGAGTCTGGTGCCCCACCACAGACGCGGGAATCGTCATCTTCCGCGAGGAAAACAAAACTCCTTATGTGTCCGGCAATTCTGTATTCTGGAATATCGCTTACTATGACGAACCTTATTTCAAAGGTTTGTTCCAGGATTTTATATTCCCTGACGGAACCCGCATGATCTGGGAATCTACAAGCTGGTTACAGGAAACCTTTATGAACTGGTTCAATGAAGAGCGAAAGAAAAAGATCCTCACCTTCCCTGTTGAAAGCATCAGTCTTCTGCACAACGGCAAAGAGTTCATGGACCCCTACTGGAAAGAAAAAACAGCCGAAATGTGGGCGAAAGGCCATAGCTTCTTCTGTTATACCAGTGATAGCGTTGATAGTTTGTCATCATGCTGCCGGCTCAAAAACGAAATCCAGGAAAATACTTTCTCCTTTACCCTCGGTGCAGGCGGCGTTTCCACTGGTAGCAAGTGCGTCATGACCATAAACGTAAACCGCCTTGTGCAAAACGCCATAAGAGACAACATCCCTATCGAGGAAGCTGTCGCCGCTCAAACTGAAAAACTCCACAAATACCTTTTGGCCTTTAATGCAATTCTCAAAGAGAACCTCGTAAAACACATGCTTCCAATTTATGAGGCGGGCTTCATCAGCCTTGACAAGCAATACCTGACCATCGGGATCAACGGCTTTGTTGAGGGCGCGGAGTTCCTAGGTATCGAAATTGCCCCGGACAATCCTGAATATATCAGCTATGGCGAAAAGATTCTCAAGCCGATCTATCTTCTCAATAAGCGCGATAAAGATCCACAAAATGGGATCATGTTCAATACCGAATTTGTCCCCGCAGAAAATCTCGGTGTCAAATTCGCCAAATGGGATAAACGCGACGGCTATTTTGTGCCTCGTGACTGTTATAATTCCTATTTTTATCTCGTAGAAGACGAAACAAAAAATGTCCTTGACAAGTTCAAAATGAGTGGCAAGCAATTCACGCAATACCTTGATGGCGGGTCTGCTTACCACTGCAACCTCAGCGAGCATCTTTCCAAAGATCAATATCTCAAGATGCTTGATGCCGCAATGATAACCGGCTGCCCGTATTTTACCTTCAATATCCCCAATACCATCTGCAATGATTGCGGACATATCGACAAGCATTGCCTGAATGAATGTCCCGCCTGCGGCAGTAAAAATCTTGATTATGCCACTCGCGTCATTGGGTATCTCAAAAGGGTGTCGTGCTTCTCGAAAGCCCGCAGGGAAGAAGCAAAGAAGAGGGCCTATATCCATGGTTAAATACGATGGATATGATATCACCTTTCAGGAAGTTCCCAACGAAGTCTCCCTTGTTTTCAACATTACAAACTGTCAGGGAACCTGTGAAGGATGTCATTCTCCGTGGCTGCGGGGCGACTATGGTCGCCCCCTCCATGGGGATCTTGAATCCCTTATCCAAAAATACAAGGGCCTGATTACCTGTGTTTGTTTCATGGGAGAAGGTAATGATGTAGAATCTCTCGTTTCGTGCGTACAAACAGTAAGGAATGCCGGCCTAAAAACCTGTATTTACTCTGGCCGCGATGACAATACATGGGCGCTTTATCACACTGATTATTTCAAGTTCGGAAGTTACCAGCCTGATAAGGGCGGCCTATACAAAACCGATACAACCAACCAAAAATTTCTTTTTTATTCAGACCCAACTGGAGAAACTCCTCCCAAAGACATCACCAGCTTATTCAAAAAGAAAGGAAAGTAATACCATGAATCAACCGGCGCACATTCCGGGAACCAAATTTCCTGTCAACCCAGACATCACAGTGTATACCCCTCCTGCATATGATATGTCGAACGATCCTTTATATATTGATCGCTTGCCGCTTCCCTCATATGATGAATCCACTTCTTCCCGTCATCCGGGAGTGGTAAAATCCATTGCTGAGAATCTGAGAGAAGAAAACTACCATACCTTTATAGCTCTTCCTTATGCCTTTAGGGATATCGTGAACCATACTCCTCTTACACGCAAAGAAAGGAAACGTCTTTTGTGCCGTCTCTGTAAAGCGCTGTATAACCATGATATACTTCATGGAAATTGAAAAGGAGTGTTATTCTTTAATGATGTCGAATATTATTCTGAACCCCGATACGGAATACGCCAAAAAAAAGAAAAAGCTCATTAAGAAAAACAATGGATTTTGCATCGGAGAGCCCCATGTAGAAGAATGGCGTTGTCCCTGTAAATCCTTCCGCGAAAAACAAACCAGCGGATGGTGCGGCGAAGGTTTATACTATAAAGAAATCACTACCGAGAAAGGAGAAACCCACTGATATGACATCTTCTGAAAGTAAAGAAAAAGTAATTTGCATCAAATATCACGACAACGCGCTTACTCCTCTTGAACCCACCACTATTGGTGACTGGATTGATCTTCGCTCCGCTGAATCTGTCCAGTTAAAAGCCGGTGAATTTTATCTTCTCTCTCTTGGCGTTTCCATGCGCCTGCCGGAAGGTTACGAGGCGCATATAGCGCCGCGCAGTTCTACTTTCAAAAACTGGGGAATCCTTCAAACCAATTCCGTCGGAGTTGTAGATCAGTCTTATTGTGGCGACAATGATATCTGGAAAATGCCTGTCCTTGCCACCCGTGATACTACAATCAATTTCAATGATCGCGTGTGCCAGTTCCGTATCATGAAAAAAATGCCGAAAGTTCGTTTTGTGGAACTTGCGCATCTTGAAGGCCCTGATCGGGGTGGGTTCGGAAGCACTGGCAAATGAACAAATAAAAAAGAGGAGCCTTCCCTTTTGGGGTTGGCTCCTCTTTTTTATTTGTTCAAACGCGCCCCCCGCAGTCTCCACCAGGCGCACCGCAACTTGGAACGACCACGGCTTCATCACCCAGAATAACATCGAGTGTTATTCAGTAATTATTTTTTCTTTGCTCCTCTTCAAATTTCTCTCCGAATGATATCGCATAAGATTTCGGAAAACGCTTTATAAAATTCTTCTTGCCCCAATATTTCCACCATTGATGAAAGCATTATTCTGATATCACGGCTGATCGGATGCGCTCTGGGCCGCACAATATACCGCTCAAAATAAACGCTGAATTGCCTTTTCATATCACCTATTGAGCATTCCCCGCACAAAGCCCGAACCGCTGAAAGCCTGATCTCTTCCACATCTCTCATCATAGCCAGGCTTAATTCTCTGTCGGTTTGCTCGATTTTGCTCATCAGCCATCTTATATCAGGGGGCTCACATCTGTCTTCTTTTCCTCTTGTTTGTTCAAACCATTCTCTGTACAGCCGCATCAAAGGGGTATCTTCTGCAAGTGTATTGCCGCACCCATCGCCTGACTCCTCTTCTTTTTCAGCGCTAGACTGGTCCTTTGTTCCGCCCTGTTTGGTTTTTTCTGTTTTAAGGCTGCCGGGATCGTTTTTTGTATTGGCGGCTTTCTTGGTTTCTGTTTTCTGTTTTGTTTTTCCAGCACCCTCTTTTCCTATGCGCGCAACGATCTCTCTCAGCGTTTCCGGGGGAGCGCAACACATCTTCTTCGTGTCCCTGTTGAAATAAGTCATTTCTGCAATGATCCAAACCGTATTGAACTCTACCATTTTGGGATGATATGCACAAGGTAGACTATACGCCTCGAGAACGTCGGCGATTGCGTCGCGCACTTTGAAAAAACCGACTTCTCTTCTAATATATTCATCTATGCAAGCACATGCCTGCGCAATAGCAAACTGTCTTGTCTTTTGGAAACGCTCCTTTGCTTTTCTCACGGCTGTTATCTTTTTCTGGTTTTTTCTACCACCTGTGCCTTTTGGGGGAGGGCAGTTTTCTTCTTTCCATTTTCCCTCATACTCAATCGTCGCCCATGTCCCCCAGCTCCCTTGTGGGACTGGACGCCCTGTTCTCCACCCCATAACATTGACGCTCCTTTGTTTTATAGTTGTTATGCAACTCTATTTTTCACTACCCCTAGTATAAAGCATACCAGCATTCTCGTCAAATGAAAAGACGGCGGCTCTGGGTGGAGCGCCTCTCCCCGCGAGCCGCCTGCCTCTGCCATCCCGGATTCAGTTTGCTTCTACATTCGCTACGTCCTTTTCTGTCATTTCCATTGTCTCTGTGGTTTCCACTGTGTGCCCCATCTGCTCACAGAACGCCTTGATCAGGATATCAATCACATCCCACTGTGTTTCTGTCAACTCAATATGATAAGCAGCAAGCAGTTCGTTTAACCTGTCCATACAATACTGCTTGCGTTCATCCTTGGAAATCTCATCGTTATACCATGCATTTTCAGCCGCAAGCACGGCCTTATTCACCAGATCCATAATCAGATTGATTAAATCAAGCGTCTTGAGATCGGTCACATCCGCCAGGGTGTCAATAACTTTGGACAGAGTTTCTACAATATTTGTAATTACGCTCATTTGCGGAGCATTCAAAACGCCTTTCTTTGCCAACCAGTAGAAAACAAGAATTACTCCAAAAAACGCAGCCACTACAGCCAGAACATAATACCACTCCATAATATCCCTCCTTCTAATTGTTATCCAACAGAGTCTTTATTGTTGGCAGGTTTTGTAACAGCCGGACACGCGCTCTTTCCTTTGAACACATTCTCCACGCCGCCTTTTACAATAACTGCCGCGAAGATTGTCGTGTACACCGGCACGCTGATTTCAAATACCTGCCTCGCAGCTCCAGCAGAGCAAAAGAATGTTTCTGCTATTATCGTAACTGCGATGTGAGCGAAAAACCCCCACATAAAAATAATAAACATCCGTTTTGAAAATTCTTTGTCGGATGTTTTAGGCCATTCTGTTATGCAATTTTCTTCTTTGCTGTCTAGCTCTTTATTGTTTATCCGCAAGCTCATATACAATGTTTTCCTTTTTTTCAAGTACACTGATCCGGCCTTCGTGATTCGCAATCTGTTTATCCTGTTTTCCCTCGTGCTCCCACAGGCGCTTATGGCTTTCATGGCTTTCTTTTTTGTGGTCTGCGATATCTAATGTATTTTTGTTCACATCTCCTCTAAGATCACCAAGCGCAACTGTAAGCGTCGTAATGGAAGTATTTAGCTTTAGCAACGGGCCGCCTATTGTCACACCTAAACCAACCAATGCGATGATTACCGTAATCACTGTCCATTCATTCATGCGTCTACCTCCAGAAAGGCGTTCATCATGTATGCGCGTCTCATATATCCGTCAGAGCATATTGCAACGATCAGAGACCAGTCTTTTTCTCTTTTTTCTACCCTCACACGAGCCTGCGGGTTCACCAGCCAGTAGACGGGTTCCTGTTGGCTGGGGGATTTTCTCAGTTTTACCGGGTAACCATTCGGAGAAACAACTGTCGCATATTTTTCTTTGGAGGAAGAAGGTGGAACCCCAATAGACAAGTTATTGTCGTTTTCTTCGCCTCCTCCCTGATTGCCGGTTTCGTTATCACATCCACCTCCGGATGTATCACCGACACCATAATCTACCCACTGCGGGAATCCGATCATATTCCAACCACCATTGGGGATCGTTTTACCGGTAAATTTGCTTTCTGCAACGCACCCACGAGACGCGCTTGCGTGTATCGCACACCCTTCCAAAACAACTCCCATGTGGTTGGCGTCTCCATAACCATCTCCGCGATATTGCTCCGGAGCGCCAGAATCGTCAGGGTCTACGATGAACACCCATGCGCCGGCAGGTACGCTTCCATATTTCTCCGTACACTCCTCCGGCGTCCCTCTCCAAACACAGGCTCGATAATGCGAATTGCTTCCAGGGAGATCGCATTCACTCTTGGGAACGCCACATTCATGGAGCAAATATTCACACAATCCCTGGCAGTCCATACCGGAAAGCGTGTCGCCTCCTTTTACGTATGGGATAAAAACACCATCCCGTACCTTGGAAAGCAATTCCTCTCCCTTTTGTGCGTAATCCAAATTAGAAATTTTAGTCACTTATTTCACCTCTCTTTTAATTCTATGGTAGCTTATACGTGTCTCCATCCCGTCCAGCTGCGCCGCCGTCAGTTCCGGCATTCGCCCGCAAAGGGCAGCGATACGTCCGTTCATACCGCCGCCCCCTTTCGGACGTAGCTTAGGCCACGCGCTTCCAGCGGGCCACGGCCAGCGACGGCTGCATGTTGTTGTGGGCTGCATTGCCACCTGTGTATGCAATTAGAATCGTAGATTCGGCAAAAGGCTTTACGCTTGTGCCGAAAGACAGGTAACTTTCGTTCGGATAGGTACCATCTTTGCCCATTTGCATATGTATATCGCCATCCGAACCCATTTGTTGTATTTGGTGATTGTGGCTGGGCATTTCGCCTGTAGTAAGCATATGCGTCGCTTCGCCGCCCGCCCATCCAACGGGATGGCTTGCATCCGACGCTATCAGCGCCCTCCCGTCCGCGATACGCTGCCACTGCGTTCCGAAACCAACGGCGCTGTTGGGGTCCATTTCCACCGCAAAATCTACGATAATCCCTACCGGATACACCCGGTCGATGATGGCGCGCATCACCGCGCTGATCGTGCCGGTCATACGCGCCACCGCCTAACGATAGGGGTGTAGCTACAAGGGGTAGCGTACCCCCCCCCCGATGGAATGCACTGTAAATCATGGATATATCCTCCTTTTTATGCGGTTCTTCGCCACATGTAAACGGCAATGTATGGCGGCATGTTGTTGTGGTCATTATTACTCCCGCTATAATTCGTGTAGCGGGACGCACCCTGATCTGTCACAAGTGAATTTCCTGTCGGATAACCAGCTGTAGCTATTGCTGTATCAACCTTAACCGGCGAACCAAAGCCACTGGTAACGCCCCATGTAAATGTGTTCGAGAATAAATCGTGTCTATGTTTGGGCATCTCGCTTATTGTTAGTTTATGGGCGGCCTCTCCACCTGTGGCACCTGCGGCATATCCGCTTCCAGCGCCCAGCAGGAATCTGTTCTCCATCCGCACCCACGTCCCGCCGAACAATATGCCGGGATTGGTGGATACCATGCTCATATAGATACTGCCCACCGGCCACGCGGCTAGTTTTGCAGCTTTGACAATCGGCGCGAATAGCGCCGCTATTTTACCTGTCATTTTATTCTACCTCCGAAAGTATCATATATCCTGATAATTCTCCCGCTGGTTTTAATGTAGTGTTTAGTGTGACCTTTCCAAAACTTGTCTCCCAGTTAATATCAGATAACTGATTGCCGCGTGTTTCTGCTGTTAATACACATTCCACAATCGCTGTCCTATCCGTTATTCTATCTTCGCTAATTATATAAGTAAACAACCCATCTCCCACCCAATCAAGTGGTAGAATGGAAAATGTCAACATTCGTGGTGAGGCCGCATTTTTCCCATCTCTCCCGTCTTTTCCATCTTTTCCGTCTTTTCCCCGGCCTTCGCTTGATTTCTTGTTCAGTTTTATCTCAACAGCTTTCAAAATACTATCAATAATAATATCAATAGCCTTCTGGTCAATCAATTTATTCCCGTTCGCCATGTTTTCCCTCCGTTATTCTTCCACGACCTCCCATCCATATACGCCCGGCTCCCATACATTGTTATCAATAGTAGACACCCATGTTTGTCCATTATGTGTCACCTTGTCGCCCTTCATAAAGGGATTTGTATTGTCCGGTTGCTGCCAGGGAAGAGGTTCTCCAGTTTCACTGGTTACAACTTTGGCCCACAGGCTGGGTGCATCTGTTGGTGTCCATGACGGTTGCGCTGTGTGTGGGGTCAAGCACTTATAAAATACATCTCCATATCTCACCCTGTCATCCTTTTGATACTCACCGTCCGACCTCCATAGTGGATAGATCGCAACTGCATGCAGCGCCTGCTCATCCGTAAGAATTTTCATAGCAACATCCATTGCCTCTCGTAAAATCTGAGCCTCTTTCAAATAGCTTCCCATTAGCCAGCCACCTCACTATCACCTGTAATACCCAATAGTTCGAGCGCAGAGCGCATATCTTCCGCGTCTTTTTCCATTCGCTCAGCAAAAGTAAGCACCCTCTCGCCATTCCGGTAAAAATGTTCGCCATCCCATGTGTCACCAATAGTTGCCGGTACATCGCCCATGGGTACAGCTGAAGGAAAATCAGAAGCGTTTGCCGGATAAAGCCAAATTACATTAGTCACAACCCCGTCTTCAACAAGTGCATAATTCATGCTTTTCACCTCTTTTTTATGATCCGCCACCAACGGAAAAACCACCACAGGAAGATGTCTTGTCGCACCCTCCCCAGGTTTTATGAAGCATCCCTATCTTTTTAAAATGTTTGTATCCGTGTATTCTCTGTTGAAACTCCACGGACGAAATCCCGTCTTTCATTTTGGGGATGTTGTTCTTTTTCTTTCTCATGTGTTTCACCCTCTGTGGTTGCGGATGATCACAATGCCGCTACCACCAGCTTTGCCGTTGTCGC
>ENA-ORML01002168-ORML01002168.1-human-gut-metagenome-genome-assembly--contig:-NODE-2168-length-13853-cov-4.158719_pt1 | contig 13853 bp, 10 predicted proteins | sample MGYA00242103_ERZ508995 | MGnify/ENA primary metagenome ERZ508995 (study PRJEB26280, sample SAMEA2338702) | human gut metagenome | biome: human gut; feature: human-associated habitat; material: faeces...
CCGATCTAGTTCAATGGCTTGCCGTCCATGGTGGCATTGCTACGGTCACGCACATCACCGGTCACGGCGATTGATCCAATCGAACCACCTGCAGGCGCGTAAATCAGCACACGCTGCGCGGATGTGCCACTCGGCGCCACGGGCACGCCACCAACGCCCTTCTGCTCACCACCGAGAATGTAACTCGTGCAGGTAGCCATTTCCGTGGAAGTCATACGGTTGGTCAGCGTGTACTTCACGTGGTAGGTCTTGTCACCTGTCTTGGTCACTTCGCTGGTACGGTCGATATACCAACCCATCTTCGAAGGATTCTGCTCGCTGATGTAAATGCCCGTTTCCGGATTGGTCTCGCTCTCAGGCGCATTCTTGGCGAGTCCAGCACCTTGGAAGTACTTCGCTTCGTCATCGTGGAACGTGTAGGCGTAGAAGTGGCGGTTCTCGGCCAAATCACCGATGCTTTGCGCCACCTTCATCATCTTGTCCACAGTCATGTTGCCAAAAGCGCCGTCCATCACCGTTTTGGCAATGTACTCGAAGTATTCGTCCTGCTGTGCCACAGGAACGTCCTTGTAGATGGTGTTGAGCATGTATTCGGCGGTGTTCTCGCCGGTAAGCACAGTGCCGTTGGACAAAGTGACTGGTCCGTTGATCTCCACCATCTTCTGGATGAACACCGGATCCACGGAAATCAAACCGTCGATGTTGCAGGCATATTGCGAACGCTGCCATGAAGCGTTGAGCATTTCCGCGTTGCGGGAAACATCCGGCACCGCGAAGGTGTCTCGCACGTCGAAGGAGAAACCCAACGGCCTGTTGAATACCGCATGTTCCTCAGCGGTGCCGTTGTTGCCATTGACGAACTCACCATTCGGGTGGAAGTCCCCCACCGCGATTTTGCCATTATCCGCAGTCATGGTGCCGAGAGAGCCAACCAAGCCGCCGCCGGAACGTGTTTCGGATGTGGTCTGTGCCGCCAGCAAGTATGTGCGGGCACCGTTCTGGCCGAGGAAGGAAGGCAGCATGTGAGTGGCGTTGCTGACCTGTCCAACCAAATCGGCGATATTGTCAAGCTGGTCCTTGCCCTGCTGATAGGCTTTCTTCACCATGCCGATTTTCGGCTCGGCAAGACTGTTATACTGCTTGTTCTGCTGCTGCACCTGCTGGTTGAGCTTGTCGAAGTTACCTTGCGCATCGGCGATTGGCTGCAGATTAAGTTGCCCTTCCGCACCGGAAAGATTGGCCCCGGCAAGCTGTTGCACCGCAGTGGTCAACGATGGCAGTGTCTGCTGTGCAAGGTTGTCCACGACTTCCGTCATGCCTTGCACAGTGGCGATGTCACTGCCGACGAACGGCATTTTCGCAGTCACGTTCCATAATGAACCGTGCGCAATCTGCTTGGCCTGCGCCGTCTGCTGCTGAGCCTGCGCGATGGACGCCTGCAACGCGGCGGCATCCTTGAGCTTTGCAGGGTCATTGATTGCGGATAGTGAGGATATGGCTTGCGATTCGTGTGCCTTGACGCTTTTTGCCTGCTTATACAGTTGCATACCAAACACTGCAGCAATGGCAAGTAGCACGATCAGCACCGCAAGTACAATAAGCGTCACATTCCGTGCCGTATGTTTTTCCCGTATTGCTTGAGCATGTTGCCCCATGCTTTGCTCCTCAAATCATTAAGCACTCAATTTGACTATTCCAGCGCATTATTGTGCCACATGGCACCCCTTTTTTTCGGCCGCCAAATGAAATTTCCCTCTGTTCCATCACAAGAACAGAGGGAAAATCACAGAAAACCCACTTATTGGCTCAGTACGATCCACGGCCAGTGAAGATTACCATCACGGTTTTGGCAAGAATCGCAAGATCTCCAGCGATGGACCAATTCTCAATGTAGGAGACGTCCAAATATTCGCTTTGCTCCTGTGAAAGATCAGACCGGCCGGACACCTGCCACGGACCGGTGATGCCCGGCTTGACCAGCAGTCGGGCGGAATATAGGGAACCATAGCGGGCCACTTCTTCCGGCAATGCCGGGCGCGGACCGACCAGAGACATATCGCCTTTGAGCACGTTGTAGAACTGCGGGAACTCATCCAAAGAAGTCTTACGGATGAAGTGACCTACCTTGGTGATACGCGGATCATCTTTCATTTTGAAGATGAACCGGTCTTCCTGCCCAGTTTCCTCAGCGAGTTTCTTCTTCAGCTCCTCAGCATTGGTGACCATGGAACGGAATTTATACATTTTGAACGGCTTGCCGTGCAGTCCGATACGGGTCTGAGAGAAGAACACCGGACCGCCATCATCAAGCTTGATGGCGATGGCGACGCCGAGAAGAATCGGAGAGGAAATAATCAGCGCGCACAGTGAGCCGATGATGTCCAGCAAACGCTTGATTACGTTCGCAGCTCCCGTGTACTGCGGCAGGGAAGCCAACAGAACTGGCTGTTCCGTGGTGTTTCGCAGATACAAACGGTGACCGCTCACATCCGCCAGGGAGACCGCCAAGGCAAGTTCCATACCCAGCGACTCCACCGCAAGAGAAAGACCATGCAGCATTTCGGAATCACGCGAAAGCACGTCAGCCACATAGACTTCCTGTACACCGAGGCTTTCGCAAATACGTGGGAATGCCGAGTTGAAAGGAATCACCTTGAGTTTGCTGGAGCCTTCGATATTGGCATCCGGTGTGTATGAGGTAACCACATAAGCGTCTTTTGAAGCTGGATCCGCTTCAATTGGGCATACAGCAACTGGTTCGTACCCCCAATTCATGCAGTTGCGCATGGTCTGCAAGGCTTTGTTGATGCCATCGGAAGATCCGATGACCACCGTTCTGTACTTGCAAGAGCCTTTGCTGCGGTGACGGTGCAACGCTTGACGCATCTGCCAGCGTGCGATGATATCCAAGAAGAAGGCGATGACTGGCGCGATAATCAACGCAGTACGGGGCAATGCAAGTTTGAAAATAAATGCAAGGCTGCAGTATGAGATGATGGTCAGCAACGACGCATTGATGATTTTGGCATACAGCTCATAGCCGTCCGCCATAACATGGCGGTGGTATGCGCCCGCGAATGCCAAGCACAGCAACCAAATCAGGCTGAACAGAATGAGGAAAAGCCAAAACGGCATCACATCGCCGATGGCATCGAAAGCAGCACCGTTGATTACAAGGCTGACGGTCAACGAAAGCAGCATCACTGCCAAATCGATGGCGATCAGGCTGGCGACGAAGGCGAAACGCCACCGGGGAGTCGATTCAGCCTTGCCGCGCCTATGTCCTTCCTTTTCCGCAGGAAACGGGGTATTGGAAAAAGTCATCGGCTCGAACTGCTTTTGCAGACGCTGATTCTGCATGGACGCGTATGCCTGTCGATGCGCATTGGACGAGACGATATGAATCTCTTGAGTCCTCATACCTTGCTCGCCGTTTGGTGCGCCGGATTCACCGGTATTCACGCCTTGCATGTATCTCCCTCCCCTTCAGCTGCATACGGCAAACAATTTACCACAGCCCCCCCCAGAAATTAAGAGGGACCTATGGGGGTACCATTCGCTATATCCAAATCCTTCTCCGGTATGGCTTATTCGCCAGCAGTACCTGTATCTGAATCGCCGTTGCCGTTGCCGGTCGAACCACCATTACCGTCATTCGAATCGCCGTTACCGCCGCCGTTTGAATCGCCGTTGCCGTTGCCGGTCGAATCGCCATTACCACCGGTTGAGCCACCATTGTTATTGCCACCGGTCGAACCACCACCGTTCACACCGTTTCCAGAGCCCGGACCAAATTGCCACGTATATGTGTAACGCCGGTTCGTAGTGCCGTTATTGGTATTCGAATTGGTATTCGACTGGGCATTGGCCGCAGTTTGCTCCGCCACAGACTTGTTTACGCCGTCAGAAGTCGAGGAAATCACCTTCGAAGCGTTCTGCATGGCCGCAACATCGGTGCTTTTGCCATCGAGGAGTTTCTGGGCAGCGTCAATCGCCTTGGCAAGCGCGTCACGTGTCGACTCGTCCGCAACCTGGCCTGCAGAACCGTCAAGCAACGTCTTTGCGTCGGCAATGGCCTTCTGCAATGCGGCAGTCGTCTTATTCACTTCCAAAGCTCGCTTGCTGGCGTCCACAGCTGTGGCTGCTGCGGTAACGGCCTTGGTCTGTTCTTTGATATTGCTGATCTGCTTGCTCATGCTACGGGCGTGCGCACGCAGTGTGGTTTCGGACAGCAGCACCGAACATCCGCCGACCGTCTTGAGGTTTTGCGCCTTGGTCACGGCCTGAGTGAGCTGGTCGATTGTGGCGGCATCCGCCACCTGGTTTGCCGCAGTGCCCTGCAGACTAGTTGCCTGTTCGATGGCGTTTTGCAGTTTTTCGTTGGCTTTGGAGTATTTGGATTTCGCCTTCTCACATACCACCACTGCCGCACGCTGTTCTTTCGAATTGATACGATTGCGTACCACGATGACACCGGCAATAGCAACCGCCACTGCCGCAATCGCAGCGACAATGGCAATAATCTTTCGCTTGTCCGCAGACGGCTCTTTCGGTGCGACCGGAATGGTTTTCAGCGGATCATGTTCCGGATCTTCCGCGGCCAGCTCCTCTAGGTCGGTTATGCCACCTGATGTATCAAAGGCCTGAGTCGCTTCGACGTCCTGTTCATCTGTCGAAGAGACGAGGGGTGGCAAAGTGGCGGTTTCCTCGGCATCGGCTGGTGCAACCGCATCATCGAAATCGACGGTATCGAGCGGCATACTGGGAATATCCGCGATTGTTGGCGCAGCCGAAACCGGCTGTTCCGTTTGCGCAGGCACGGAGGAAGCGATGGTGCGGGGCTCAGCAAGCGAAGCCTCATCCGCACCATCGGCTTCTTCCGAATCGGTAGGCTGCAATTTGGGGAAGGTCAGCGGAGGAATATCCCAGCTGGTGTCCACCACATCCCGAGATATGTTGGACAAAATACCGTTCATAGACCGGGAATTATCGTTCTCAGTTGCCATACACCCCTCATTCCGTGAAGAAGGGAACCATCAGTGCCGCTTCTTCCCCTTCGCGCGATGGCTGCTGCGCGGCGCACCATCCTCATAGTAATAGTAATAATTGGAATGCGTATTGGTCTTCTTCGGATCTGCACGATTGAAGATGAAGCCAAGCACCGGCACCTGCGCGGTGGCGAGCGTGTCGGCCGCCTCCTGCAGGGACTTCTTCTCGCACACGTTGCGGCTGACCACCAGCAGAAGGCCCTTGGCCCAACGGCCGAATACCGCGCCATCGTTGGACACCGTCAACGGGGCGGTATCAATAATCACGTAATCGTATTGGGTGAGCGCCTGCTCCACCATGAGCTTCATGGTTTCGGAGCTCAGCAGCACGCCAGCGTTCGCCGGCCTCTTGCCGCCAGGCAGAATGTGCAGGTTCGGCTTCCAGTAGCTCTGCACCACGTCCTTCGGGCCCATCTGTCCGGACAGCACGTGCGCCAGACCGGCGGCACCTTCAATGCCCAAGTGGTGAGCAACGGACGGGTGGCGGAGATCAGCGTCGATAAGCAGTACTTTCGCACCATCTTCAGCAAGGGCCACCGCAGTGTTGATAGCCATGGTGGTCTTGCCTTCGGACGGCTGCGCAGACGTGATGACAAGCAGCTGGCCCACGCCTTCGGTGCGGTCGGTCTGCAGGAAGTCGATATTCGTGTGAATACGGCGGAATTCCTCGGCAATAGCGCCGTTAGGCTGGCTCACCAGCACCGGACGCTTATCATCAAGCGAAGCGTCCATCGGAACGGAGCCAAGAGAAGATGCTCGAACGATGCTACGCACATCGGAAGTCTCTTCAACCTTAGTGTTGAGGAGGTCCTTGATGAGTGCGGCGAACACGCCGATGATGATGCCGAGCACCACACCGACAGCCAAATACAGGGCAGTCTTCGGCGAAGACTTAGACGTCGGGACCTGTGCCTTCTGCACGATGGAAAGCTTCACCGGGGACTTATCTCCGGAGTACAGGTCGCTTTCAATGACGTTCTTCAGCGATTCGGCAACGGAATTGGCGATGTCCGCGGCCTGCTTCGGATCTCCATCCACCACGGCAATGTTAACGAATGCGGTGTTAGTCGGATTGGTGACGGTGACCTGGCCGGCAAGATCCGTCACGGTTTCATCCAAGCCAAGATCATCAATAACCGGCTTGAGCACCTTCGAAGTGGTGGCAAGCGTCGGGTATGAAGTGATCTGGTTGGAAATGTAGCTGCCGCCAGTGGACTGCTGGGCGATGCTTTCGCCACCATCGGAAGCTTTATAGGTGGCCATGGTCTGGGCCGTAGCCGTATACTTCGCCGGAGCGAGGAAGGTATAGGCGCTCACGCCTGCCACTACCACCACGAATGCGATGATCGCGGTGACCAGATGCTTACGAATGATTTTGAACAAATCCATCAGAGTGATGCCGTCATCCGCTTCCTCAACTACCCCTTGCGGTGCGGTAGGCTGCTGCACATTAGCGTTCTCTACAGAAGTCACTGAACTTCCCCATCTCACGTTGACAATATCCTTTCCAACAATAATCTTCCCCCTCGAACTATTCCTCATCCCTTCATACATTGAACACATTTTTGGGAACTCAAACAGATGGGCTGTGAAATAAGGAACATTCCCTGTCGGTATCGTGCGCGTACGAGACTTATTGGCAATTTCCTCAAATCATTGGTAGTGACCGGTACAGGCTTTCATCATCATTCCGCCACGCCCTGAAAGTGACGGAATGTATGTGCCCAGCTCCCCATTTCGCTTATATGTGGCAGATTCCGAGAGATGGAAACTCCCATTTCGCCTATATATGGCAGGTCATAACGGGCAAAAGCCACTTTGGGGGTACATTTTCCACAGTTAGAGGGTATATCTCTGCCGATTGCCTGCCACAGATAAGCGAAATGACATTTTCACGCCGCCCAAATCCGCCACTCATAAGGCAGATGACCCGCTTCACCGCCAGTCGAAGCGCCGCCCATTGGAACGTCTCCAGTCAAAACACTCCTCGTCGAAGTGCCGCTCATCGACGCAATCCATAAGAAGCACCGTCAGTCAAAGTGCCATCAGGGTGCTGCCTCAATGAGGCAGCACCCCTAATACACCATCAGTCTCGAGGAATCAGCTCTTTTGGTTGGGGACGAGCATGATCTCGCCGTCGGCTATACCCTTGAGGTGCTGGCCGTACGGGCTCTTGCCGTAACGCTCCGCGGACTCCATGAGCTGGCCGCGCGTGATCCAACCGTTCTCGAACGCGATCTCCTCCACGATCGCGATCGGCAGACCCTGCGCACGCCACTGAGCCCCTCGCCTCACCGTCCAAACACCAAGCTTGCAGCGGACACCATGCCGCAAGAACCTGCCAAGAGATGAGGACCCACGGAAGGAAACGACGAATTTTGTTGCACGATTCCGATTTTCGGGGCAAATTTCGAATCGTGCAACATTTTTCCTGCCGAAATGCGGTTTTCCGCCTATTCCATACCCCCCAAACCGGTTTTTTCGGCACTTTTCTGCAACTACGGGGGTGCACGATGTAGCACGATTCCAAAAAACAGCCGAAAATGGAATCGTGCGACATTTAGGGACACAGAACGTGCCGAAGCGGCCAGAAGCATGCAACCACCGCAAGAAAAACGCATCCAAGGCAGACTCCCCCTTTTTTCCATATATTTTAATGCGCTTTATCAGAGAGGAACCAAGAGTCCCAGAAACGTCACCCATCTCGATGAAGCTGGTGATGTTTTGTTGGGCTATTTCAACACAATCATCTACTACGCAACTTCCGAGTAACTGCTCTGGGTCCGACTGTTCAACCTGAAGAACCTCTACCAGCAAGCCGTTGGCAATTCTTCAAATACTTGGAATCCTGCTGGCGATCTACGCGGTCCGCATCCTGCTCGACTTCATCCGTCAAGAGCCATCCGCCACCCCTCGTTGACCGGCACGTAGCTAACGTCAATCACGGGGAACAGCGTTCTAGACGCCTAGATGACTGTGAGTGATCAAATAAAGGTGTTCGGCGTTGGCACTTGTTTCTGCATACTTTCCCGCACAATGGGATTAGCGGCATAATATTCTTGAATTGTCTTTTTGCTGATAATCGTGCCGCATGGAGCGGAAGGCGGCAAATCACCGCGCGCGATTTTCCAAGGGCTCTCAGCGTGCGTCCTTATGCTTAGCTCATTTCCCGTACGAGACGACAGCACCGCGCACACTGCATCTATGGTTTGCTTTTCTTCTTCAGAAAGCGTCTTTCCACAGTCGTTCACAGGAAGCTCGCCTTCACGGATAAGGAATTTTCCCCTGTGCTGCGCATACAGTTCACGACATACAGGGCCGCCACGCCATGCTTGGAAATCTTCGTCAAAAAGAGGATGTCCACGACGAGCCAAAGATTCCGCCTGCGAATAGAACGCGAGCTTTTGTAATTTCATAGTGGTCATTGCTCCACAGCGTTTAAGAATGTACGCCGCGACATCCACCACAGTTGCCATGTCAATCCTCCCCTCATATATATGAAATCTGAAATCAGTCTAGTATAGTGGATGGCCATGGACGCGCCCCTTACTACCATCAGCCTCGGCACTATCAGTCGGAACAGAGCGAACAATGCTGGGAAAATATTACGTGCAGGAGCACAATCAGTTTCGCCGGAAGAATACCAGCTCGCTATCGATACAGCACAAGCTTGGCGTGATCAGCATATCGAAGCCACTCAAGAGTGTTTTTCAGAGGTCTTAAAGTGCTCAAATTATTTTGCCGAATCCGTCTGCACTTATCGTCTCAAACGAATTGCTTCCATCATTCGTAAACTGCAACGCGCCCAAACCCACCTGAAATTAGGCGAATTGGATGATATCGGAGGATGCCGTCTGATTTTAGAGACCAATAATCAGGTCCGTCAAGCGGCTGAAATTCTGAAATCTCAAATCCCTCTCAAGAAAGGCAGCGGAGAGAAGGACTATATCCTCAATCCGCAAAAGTCCGGATACCGATCCCGCCACCTTCTGTTCAAACCTGAGACTCAAACAGGCTCTTATCAAGTGGAGGTACAGATTCGAACACAGCTTCAACATTACTGGGCAACAGCTGTTGAGGCCGCTGGAGAAATCTATGGCACCGAATACAAAAGCCCCGAAGTTCGTAGACAGGCCGTAGGGCCTGAAGACCAGGAAAGGATTCAATTCTTTCAAATTGTTTCCAGCCTATTCGCTCTCGAAGAGGGAGCCCCGCAGGTTCCCGGCTTTGAACGCAGCCAAAAGGAATTGGTAAAAGAGCTTCAGACGCTTGAATGCTCATCATGCTTATTGGATGATTTGGCAGCGTCCACAGACAGCATCTTCCCTTTGAATCCTCCAACGGATAAAGCGGCAACGCTGTTTCTCCTCAAACTTTCTCGCGAAGATCAACTCCTTGATATCGAGTCTTTCCGCCAAGATCAGCTTTCTGAAGCATTGCAAAAATACGGCGATCTTGAAGACCGAATTGAGGCAGCGACCAATAAGGGAACCGAATTCGAATACAACAATGTTGTGTTGGTTTACGCCCAAAATCATGAACAGTTAAGCATTGCCTATCCAAACTATTCAGCTAATGTCAGCCACTTTGTGGACAAGGTTGGAGAATATCTGCAATAGTGTACGTTCAGTCAAGCCGACGTTTCGCGATGAGAACGGTGTCTATGCTGAACGCCAATAATGTTCAGCATAACTGGCGACGGCATGCAGATTTATTCGACAAAAGCATCAAGTAGAGCAGCGTGATGATGCTCAATGATGATGTTTCATGAGGGGGCGTCGATAATACCGGCAATCACGATTTCGCCAAGAGAAATCCGCGCGGCCGATATAAGGTTAGACGCACGGATTCCTTAATCATGCAGACTGTAGGATACTGAAAGGCAGATGCCGCGAGAACCTGCCAAGAGATAAGAAACCACGGAAGGAAACGACGAATTTCGTTGCACGATTCCGATTTTCGTGGCAAATTTCGAATCGTGCAACATTTTTTCTGTCGAAACACGATTCTCCCACCTATTTCATGCCCCCGAACCGGCTTTTCCGGCACTTTCGCGCGAGTACGGGGGTGTGCGATGTAGCACGATTCCAAAAAACGGCCGAAAAATGGAATCGTGCGACATTTACGGGACACAGAACGTGCCAAAGCGGCCGGAGGCATGCGACCATGGCAAGAAAAACGCGTCCAAGACTCCATCCCTTTCATCTATTTGACGTTCCGGCCCTCCCCTATCAGGAACAAGAACCAAGAATCCCGAAAACGTCAGCATTCCGATCGAAACAATTCCCATCCCGATATGAGAAGGGGGACATCGCAAAAGCCTCCACACACAAACAGAAAACGTCCAAGGCAACGTCCCAGATTTATGATGTTGCTCGCCTCAAAAATACATCAAAACATCCGTTCCTTCTCTCAAGAAGGAATCAGCAGAGACTGAAGCATAATGAGCCGACGCATCGGCTCCTCCTAGGTGTCGCCCGAAGGCTTCCACCACAATTAAATTTAGGAATCTGACCTTCCTTACCTATCTTTCATAATTCTGACATGTAAGAGATAAATCTTACATGTTAGAATTATGAAAGGTTATGAAAGGAAAGCGATGTTACCAGATCGGGAATCTCTGACCGTCGAATTCAAAAGCGAGCAGCGCCGCCCGCAATCAGACGATGAAATCGTAGATAACGTCGTTGCCCTCGCGAACACACAAGGCGGCACGCTCTATCTCGGAATCGAAGATAACGGCATAGTCACCGGCGTCTCCGAACAGCATTCCAATATCAATGGACTCGCGGCCTTCATATTCAACAAAACCGTACCGCAGCAGACCACCCGAATCGAGTCTTTTCACGAACATGGCTGCCAAGTGGTAGTAATAGAAGTAGATAACAGTCAGCAAATCGTATCCACAAGCAACGGCAAGACTCTGCAACGCCGGCTCAAAGCCGACGGCACTCCCGAAGTAGTGCCGTTATTCGTCTCGCAATTCATCAGCCGTCTCTCACAACAACGCAGTTACGATTACAGCGACATGCCAGCCCCAGGCGGCGAGCTCACAGATTTGGATACCGAAGCCCGGAACCAATTGCGCCAGCACATTCGCGAGACCAATACAAACAGTTCACTGCTGACTTTCGACGATACGGACTTCGACAGGGCTCTTGGACTGGTGTCCGGCAATGAGGGTGAAGAGCTTCCCACCATTGCCGGGTTATTGACCATTGGCACCACCGAAGCCATCAAGCGCTGCATACCCACAGCCTCAGCCACGTTCCAGGTCATGGAAGGTACGACACCGCGAATAAACACGGATCCATTTGTGCTGCCGCTGGTTGACATGTTCGGCAAAATCAGCGATTTAATACAACCATGGAACCCCGGCCACGAAATCATGAGCGGATTGATACATATGAACGTGCCGGATTTCGACCCTCAGGCTCTCCGCGAAGCCATGGTAAACGCGTTCTGCCATCGCGACTATGCACGGATCGGCAGCGTGCGGTTCATGATTGACACCGATGGCCTGACCATTTCCAACCCGGGCGGCTTCATCGAGGGCATAAGCGAAGACAACCTCCTGTCTGCACAGCCTAGATCGAGGAATCCCCGACTGGCCTTGATTCTGAAAACCGCTGGATATGCCGAGCAGACCGGACGCGGAGTGGATAAGATTTATATCGGCTCATTGGCCAATGGAGGCGCAATGCCCGATTATTCGCAATCCACCAGCACCGAGGTCAATTTGTTCATTCGCCGTGCCGTGCCAGACGAGTCGTTCATCAGGATGGTGTCCGAAGAAGAGAAGCGACGTGGCAGCAGTCTCTCGGTATGGGCGCTTATCATACTTTCTTTGCTTAAAGAGCATCGTCGTCTGACTATGTCGCAGCTTCACGAGTTTTCCCGATTGGAAGAACGTCGGGTAGTTGGCGCAGTGGAGGATTTGGTGGAGGCTGGCGTTGTGGAGGCGTCCGGCAGCGGCATATCCCGTTCGTACATTCTGAGTTCCAAGGTGTACAAGGCAGACGATGCATTACCGGCATACGTCAGGCAGAACAATATCTCAGCGACACGTCAGCGAGGACTGGTACTTGAGCTAGCCGAAAAGAACGACGGCGAGGTGACATCTTCGGAAGTCATGGATTTATTGGGCTTGAGCTATATCAGCGCATACCGGCTACTTAAGAAGATGGAGGATGAGGGCAAACTGATGCATGAGGGCAAAGGACGTTCCTCGCGATATCTCATCGCGTAAACAGGATGTGCCAGCACCTGGAGATGGTGCCGCCAGCGAATGGCTGCGAAGCTACCTCCAAGAAAGCATCCGCCCCCCGTTTGGCCATATGGCCAGCATACCGGGAATCCTTTGCCAGCCAACGTTCCAGTCACTGCCTGGTCGGATAACCCAGGTGCTCGACCACCTGGGCCGTACCACCTGGGCCGTTGGCCTCGGCGTGGCGGAATACAGTTCCACCGCACGCTGTCGTTCTTCGGGACCGGACATACGAAGATTCTCTCATTCAGTCTCCAAGAAAACGCCAGCATCCCCTTATCAAATTTTATGGCCATTCTCTTGGCACAGCCGACTATTCATACTTTCAGGCCATATTTGATCAGATTGATTTATATGGGGGAAACACAACTCTCTATTTTCTGCATGCGCCAAGGATAACGCCCGTCTTCTTGCGCAGATTCGGTTGTGAGTTCCGATGAAAAGGACATGGCCCGGCTTTGGTACGATTTTCAGTCGCTTACACATGAAAACCGCGATTGGAAAGAAGGCCGGAAGCCATGTCCGATAAAATCATACAGTTCGACGACGCCATGTTCGAGTCCAAGCTCGATGCTTTGGTTCGAATCAAGGTCGAGCAGACCATCAACGCCATGCTCGACGCCGAGGCCGACGAGATCACCAACGCCGCCAGATACGAGCGCAAGACCGACCGGAAGGCGTTCCGCGCCGGCCACTACGAGCGCACGCTGACCGCCAAGGCCGGCAAGTTGAGTCTCAAGGTGCCCAAATTGAAGGGCGCCCTGTTCGAGTCGGCGGTGATCGAACGTTACCGGAGGCGCGAATCCAGCGTCGAGGAGGCGCTGAGGGAGATGTACCTCGCGGGCGTGAGCACACGCAGGGTGGACGACATCAGCCAGCTGCTGTGGGGCGAGCGGATGCCATCCCAGACATTGAGCGACAAACTCAAGAAGATCTACAAGGAGATCGACGAGTGGCGGAAACGCCCGTTGGAATCCGAGTACCCGTACGTGTTCGTGGACGGCGTGTGGCACAAGCGATCCTGGGGCGGGCACGTGGAGAACGTGAGCGTCCTCGTCGCCATCGGCGTCAGCACGGAGGGCCGGCGCGAGGTCATCGCGGTCGACGAGGGCATGCGCGAGGACGCGGCCAGCTGGGAGCAGTTCTTCCGAAGCATGATCGAACGCGGGTTGAGGGGCGTCAGACTGGTGGTCGGCGACCGGTGCGCCGGACTCGTCTCCACGGTCAACTCGATGCTGCCGAACGCGAAATACCAGCGGTGCATGGTGCACTTCATGCGCAACGTGCTCTCCAAGACGCCGCCCACCCACAGGCAATGGGCGTCGGCGGCCCTGAAGGCGATATTCGCCATGGAATCCCGGGAATCCGCCCTGGCAAAGGCGGAGTCCGTCGCCGCGGAGATGGAGGCCAGGAGGCTGAAGGCCGCCGCGAACTGCCTGCGCGAGGGGTCGGCGAGACGACCACGTACCTGCTGCCGGAGTTCCCGGACGGACACCGCAGGCGCATCCGCACGAACAACCTGATCGAGCGATTGAACC
>ENA-ORML01002171-ORML01002171.1-human-gut-metagenome-genome-assembly--contig:-NODE-2171-length-13835-cov-3.436647_pt1 | contig 13835 bp, 15 predicted proteins | sample MGYA00242103_ERZ508995 | MGnify/ENA primary metagenome ERZ508995 (study PRJEB26280, sample SAMEA2338702) | human gut metagenome | biome: human gut; feature: human-associated habitat; material: faeces...
GGTGCAAAAAATTCATTTGAACCTTCTGGATGTTTGCCTAAAAATAATGTTACAAGATTAAATTCAAATAATTATACTAATGTATTAAAAATAGTTCATGAAAACATTGATACATATGTTGGAAGAAAAATAAATTTTACAGGTTACGTATATAGAGTAAGTGATTTAAAAGAAAATCAATTTGTTATATCTCGTGATATGGTTATTTCATCAGATTTCCAAACTGTTGTTGTTGGTTTTTTATGCGAATATAATAAAGCTAAAGAATTTTCTGATAATTCTTGGGTAGAAATCACTGGCGAAATTATAAAAGGTGATTATCATGGAGATATGCCTATAATAAAAATTACTGAAATAAAAAATACAAATAAACCAAATGATGAATTAGTCTATCCCCCAGATGATAGTTACATTCCTACAAGTGATATTATTTGACTTTTGTAACTTTTTATTGTATACTTATTATGTTACTGCTTTTAAATTGGTTTTATTGTAATAAAACTATAAAAATGTGAATATAGACAGGAGGATTATTATGACAAAAAGAGAATTGGATTTTGATGTAGCAATTATTGGCGGAGGCCCAGGAGGTATGTTTACAGCATACGAACTAATTAACCTTTATCCTAAAATTCGGATAGCTATATTTGAAAAAGGAAAAAGAGTTGAGCAAAGACATTGTCCAGAAAAAGATTTGGGTAAGTGTCAAAAATGCAATCCTTGCCATATTATGTGTGGCATGAGCGGGGCTGGTGCCTTTTCGGATGGCAAAGAAACTTTATGCTTGCCAAATGACCAAGAAGTATTAGTTGGTGGAAATCTTCATCTATATACAGGTATAAATTCTTTTAAAGAATTAGTATCTTATGTAGATGAGATTAACTTGAAATTTGGAGCCACTACTAAAATCGAAGGCATTGGCAATGAAGAAAAAATTTCTGTTTTGAAAAAAAATGCTATCAGAAATGGAATCTCACTTGCTAATCCGCCTATTAGGCATTTAGGCACTGAAAAAGCTCATCTTATTTTTGAGAAAATACAAAATGTACTTGAAGACAAATGTGTACAATTATTTACGGAAAGAGCCTGCAGTTCCTTGATAATTAAGGATAACAAATTCAAAGGATTCAAGCTTTCTGACGGAACAACTATTACAGCTAAAGCTGCAGTCCTTTCAGTAGGTCGCGTTGGATCAAATTGGTTGTTTAACGAATGTACTAAGAACAATATTGAAACAGTTCCAGGACCTATTGATCTCGGAGTTAGGTACGAGCTTCGTAACGAAGTTATGAAAGAAGTAAATAATTTGATGTATGAAGGCAAATTCTTTGCTAACCCTTCTCCTTTCACAGACAAAGTTCGCACATTTTGTCAGAATCCTGGAGGATTTGTTACTACCGAGTCCTATGATGATCCGATCTTAGGCCCTTTGGTTATGTGTAATGGGCATAGCAACAAAGAAGTAAAAAGTGAAAACACTAATCTTGCTTTACTCGTTACAATTGGTCTTGGTAATACGTATTTAAATCCTGGAAAATATGCCAGATTAATCGCTCACCAACTGAATGCTATTTCAGATACAGATAGTAGCAGTATTATTGTACAAAGATTGGGTGATTTAAAAGGCGGCAACAGGACAAGAATCAATGGTCTGAAATCAAATAGCGTTCAGCCTACTTTGCATTCCGCAATACCAGGCGATTTGAATTTAGGAATGCCAGCTAGAGTAATGACAGACATTGTCAATTTCATTGATATGCTTGATAAAGTAATCCCTGGATTTGCATCTCCGGACAATTTGTTATATGCTTTAGAAGCAAAATTTTCGAGCAATATTATCAAATTGTCAGATCAATTGGAAACATCAGTTTCTGGATTGTATGCTATCGGCGATGGTGCAGGATTAAGTAGAGGTCTTATGCAAGCGTCAGCTAGTGGCATATATGTAGCGCGTAACATCAAAATTAATTAAATAAGTAACATTTTTAACTTAGAGATATTTCAATTTTGAAATATCTCTTTCTTTTGTGATTTATTGATTTATTCTCCAAAATATGCTATAATATATATAATATTTATTTGAAAGGAGTGCACCACTTTATGAAAAATTGCATGACATTTGCACTTAAAATTGAAAATACCACAAATTATTCAAATTTTAATTTATGGTATTTTCAAAACCAAGTTCCAGAAGATGTAATTCGGGAACACCTAAAAAAAATTAACCGCTCTTGTCGGCGGTTAGAAAGTGAAAACTCGGCTTTAGAAAAAGGAGAATGGCTTATAGCCTTCTTTGGATTTATTCCATATCATTACGACTACGAAGGTCGTCCTGATATGTATAATTATCATTTCATACGACGAGTTGGCCATAAATGGATGCATCGGCAAAGTATCAATGCAGACATTACACCAATCTCTGATAATCTGATCGAGGAATTCACAGAAGCAGGATACAAACCAATGTATTTTGCTGTAAAACAAGTAGAGAAGTAGATCTTCTCTACTTGTTTTTTTTTACATTATATGATAAAATAAGACAAATTGAATTTGGAGGTAATTATGAAAACAAATGAATTAATTTTAATCTTAGATTTTGGAGGACAATACAATCAATTAATTGCAAGAAGAGTTAGAGAATGTAATGTATATTCAGAAGTAGTACCTTTTGACATTACAATTGAAAAAATAAAAGAAAAAAATCCAAAAGGAATAATCTTTACAGGAGGTCCAGCAAGTGTTTATGGAGAAGAATCACCAAAATGTTCAAAAGAAATTTTTGAACTAGGAATACCTGTACTTGGTATTTGCTATGGAATGCAACTAATGACACATACATTAAAAGGAACAGTTGCTAGAGCAAATAAAAGAGAATACGGAACAACAGATGTATCAATAGACAATACCTCTCCCCTTTTCCAAGGTTTTGATAACCAAAATGGATTTTTAATGAGCCATACTGATTATGTAGAAACTGTACCAGAAGGATTTAAAAACATTGGACATACTAATTCTTGCCCAAATGCTGCTATGGAAAATAAAGAAAGAAAATTATATGGTATTCAATTCCACCCAGAAGTAAATAATTCTGTTAATGGAACTCTAGTTATTAAAAACTTTTTATTTAATATCTGTAATTGTTCTGGTGATTGGCAAATTTCTTCTTTTGTAGAAGATTCTATAAAAGCATTAAAAGAAAAAATTGGTGACAAAAAAGCATTATGTGCTTTATCAGGAGGAGTTGATTCATCAGTTGCTGCTGTTTTGCTTTCTAAAGCAATTGGTAAAAACCTAACTTGTATTTTTGTTGACCACGGACTTCTTCGTAAAAACGAAGGTGATGAAGTTGAAGAGATATTTACTAAAAATTATGACTTAAACTTTATTAGAGTAAATGCTAAAGATAGATTTTTAAACAAACTTGCTGGCATTTCAGATCCTGAATTAAAAAGAAAAATTATAGGTGAAGAATTTATTAGAGTTTTTGAAGAAGAAGCTAAAAAAATAGGTACTGTTGACTTTTTAGTTCAAGGAACTATTTATCCTGATGTAATTGAAAGTGGTTTAGGAAAAAGTTCTGTAATAAAAAGTCATCACAATGTTGGTGGTCTTCCTGATTATGTTGATTTTAAAGAAATTATAGAACCTTTACGTGATTTATTTAAAGATGAAGTTAGAAAAACAGGATTAGAACTTGGTATACCAGAAAACTTAGTTTTTAGACAACCTTTCCCTGGTCCAGGTCTTGCTATTCGTGTTATTGGAGACATTACAGATGACAAATTAACTATATTAAAAGATGCTGATAGCATTTTTAGAGAAGAAATTGCAAATGCTGGATTGCACAAAAATATTAATCAATATTTCGCGGTATTAACCAATTTAAAATCTGTTGGTGTTATGGGTGATGAAAGAACTTATGATTACACTATTGCTCTTCGTGCAGTTGAAACAACAGACTTTATGACAGGTGTTTGGAGTAAAATACCTTATGAAATTTTAGAAAAGGTTTCATCTAGAATAGTAAATGAAGTAAAACATGTTAATCGTGTTGTTTATGATATTACTTCTAAACCACCAGCAACAATTGAATGGGAATAAAAATAAAATTCATAACATAAAAATAAAAGACTATTTAAAATAGTCTTTTATTTTGCGGATTAAATTAGGCCTACTTCTACTAAATCGTCATAAATTTCTTTTTGTTTAGTAATATCTGTTACTTTAGATAAAAAATTTAATGTTGTTAATATTTTTTCATCTGTTTCATTACAATTGCATACAAATATAAACTGACAAGGAAATTGGACTTCTTGGTTTAATTTCACTTCAAAATCGTATTTAAATTTTTCTTTTGAAATTTCACCATTTTCATCAAATGCATAGTCACACAACAAAATCCCCATGGAAATATAAGTTTTAGTAAAAATTGCTCTAAACAAATCGTCAGTAAGAATTCCTTTTATTTCACTGTCTTCAATAATGCAATAACCATTACTATAATAAAATCTTTCTTCTGTTAATTCACCCGACTCTTCGTTTTCAAAAATAGTTCCCATCCGCATTTCAATCTTATAAAATAATTTTTTCATATGATTATACCTCACTTTCTTTAATTATAAAAAAAGTTACTGCTGTTTTTCTATTATTAATATTAACATAATTCTCGCAAAAAATCAATGTTACGCAGTTGGCTTTATTAGTAATTATTTATTACTTTTTATCAAAGATCGTTTTAAATACCCCTTGATCTATCAAGCTCGCAAAAATGTTTTTAACTATAATTAATACAATTGGTCCTACTAACAATCCTATAATTCCTATTATTTTAAATCCTGTGTACATTGCAATTAAAGTAAATATTGGATGTACTCCTATATTTTTACTCACTAATTTAGGTTCTAATAATTGCCTTATTATAGACATTATTACAAGTAATACAATAATAGCAATTCCTAATTTTAAATCTCCATTTAGTCCACAAATAATTGCCCATGGTACCATAACAGTTCCTGAGCCTAAAATTGGCAACGCATCTACAAAACCTATAAATAAAGCCATTAATAATGGATATTGTACATTAAATCCACAAATTTTTAATATGTACAATCCTAATAATGAAATTATAAAAGATACTAAAATTAAAGTTGCTTCTGCTTTTAAATATCCTCCTAATGTTTTTATTAAATCACGAAGATGTATTCCTATTTTCTTTACCCATAATTTTGGCAAATGATGTTCTATTTGATCTAATATATAAATTTTGTCTACACAAATAAAATACAATGCAAGTACTGTAATTCCAATACATATCGCTATAGAAGGTAAACTTGTTACTATATTTATTAATCTTGTTAATAAGTTTCTTACCCAGTTAGAAGCATTATTTAGTATATCTCCTGTTGAGTTTTGTATTACGCCTAAGATTTCATCTGATAAATGTATTTTGTCAAAATCGAAACTTTTCATAAAATTGTCAAATATTTGGTGTGCTTTTCCAACATAATCATTAAGCCCTTGTAATAAACTAGAAGATTCTGAAAAAAGTGTAATAATTAACCAAGTTAAACTTCCAAGTATAATAAATAATACAATTACAAATATTATTATTGAACTAGTCCTTCTTGTTAATTTTGTTTTTTTCATAATATATTTTATTGCTGGTTCAATCATTAAAGATATTATAAATGCAATTAAAAAAGGCATATAAAAAATAGATAGTTTCAAACCTATATATAACCCTAATAATATAAAAACAACATATAAAATTCTTTTTAACACTCTTGTCCAATAAGAAATATCATAAATCATTTTTTCTCTCCTTATTGTATTATATGTAAAAGGACGGAGAATATCCGTCCTTTTATAAATTGTTATTAATGTTTATTTATTGATCGTTTTTTGTTTGAGTTCCACAGTTACAAATATTACTTATTGTTGTACATACTTCTTGTTTTCCTAATTCTTTATCATTTTGTGCTAAATCTCCTAATGTTAATATTCCAACTACATGATTATTACAATCACATACAGGAATTCTTCTTATTTGATTTTGTGACATTTTAGATTCTACATTTGACATTTCTTCATCTTTTTTACAAGTACATACATCACAAGTCATAATTTCACTTACTGGAGTTGTTTTTGGATCTTTTTCGCATGCAATAGTTCTTAAAACTAAATCTCTATCTGTTACTATTCCACATATACAATTTTCGTCATCACAAACTGGTATACAACCAATATGTTTTTCTCCCATTAATTTTGCAACTTCATTTATAGTTAAGTTAGGTTTTATTGCACAAACATTGTTGCACATACATTCACTTGCTTTCATTAAGATTACCACCTTTCAAAGTTTTTCAATATTATTTTCTACAAAAATAAAAAATATATACAAAAACTAATTTGAATAAATGGAATATTTTTCATTTTTTATTATAAATAAATTTAACCTTCCTCATATAAATCATCATAATATTTTCCATCTCTTGGCATAAATGGTGGTCTTGGTCCTGGCATAGGTCCTCCTGGAAAAGGTGGTCTTACTGGTGGTCTTGGAGGAACTGGTGGACGTTGTGGCGGAAATCCTGGAGTTCCAAGTAATTCTCTAATTAATAAAATTTTAATTAAATCTCTAAGATTTCTATTTCTAAATTGTCTATCCTCTCCTCTATTTTCTACTTCTTTTTTCTCTGGCATATTAGTCACCGTTCTGCCATCTCTTTGAGCCGTTTGAGTCGTGTTGTTTTCTCTAGTTTGAGTAGTTTTAACTTGATTTTTTAATGTGATATTAATTCCTATTTCTGTATTGCTTTCAACTGCAGAATATATTTCATCTGTCATATTTTCAACTAATTGGCTTGTTATAGGCATTGTGTTGTTTTGGCATGCAGTTGTTACCATAGGATATACTATTTTATATATTTCTGGATAACAATTTTCCAACATGCTATTTTCTGTGTTTGTTCTATTAGACATATTATATGAATTGTTATCATTAAATTCTCTGTCAAGTATAGAACTTGTCATATTGTTAGGATAACCTAATATACTTCTTATGTATTCTTCATATGATTGATTATTTGTCATATAAAAACCTCCTTCATATTTTGTATATAATATGAGGAGGTCTGTTTTTTTGTGAAAATTATTATATTTTTTGTACAAATTCTTTATATTTCTTTCCTCTTTCAACTGCATTTTTAAACATATCAAAGCTTGCGCTTGCAGGTGAAAATAGTACTATTTCTCCAGGTTTAGTTACTTTTTTTGCTGTTTTAATTGTTTCTTCTAAATTATTACATGTGTAAATATGTAATTGCTTATTTTGATTATCTAATTCTTGTTTTACTGCATTAAAGATTTTTTCACTTGTTTGTCCCATAAGAATTAAATTATTTACTTTTTCAATAATAGGTTTGGCAATAGGTGTATAGTCTAAATTTTTATCATATCCACCGGCAATTAAAGTGATTTTTTCATCAAATGCTTTTAAACCAGATATTGTTCTAGTTGGTGATGAACTTGCAGAATCATTATACCATTTAACACCATTAATTTCTCTTACAAATTCTAATCTATGTTCAACAGCATTAAACTCTTTAATGGCTTGTATTGCTGAATCCAACCCAACTATTTTATATGTTGCTGCAAGAGCTGCTGCAATATTTTCATAATTGTGTTTTCCTTTTAATTTTACTTCATCTGTCTTTAAAATATGTTCTCTTATTTGATCTTTACATTGTTTTATTATTTTATCATCTACAATAAACCCATTATCTAATTTTTCTTTACTACTGAAAAATATTACATTTCCTTTTGCTTCGTTACTACATTTTCTTGTTATTTCATTATCATAATTTAATATTAAAGTATTTTTTTCGTTTTGGTACTTAAATATATTCTTTTTTGCATCAATATATTCTTGATAATCTTTATGTATATTTAAGTGATTTGGAGATATATTAGTAATAACTGCTATGTCTGGGCTAATTTCCATTCCCATTAATTGAAAACTGCTTAATTCTAATACAACTATATCTTCTGGTGTCATTTTTGATAATTTTGTAAATAATGGTGTTCCTATATTTCCTCCTAAAAATGTCGTTTTCCCTGATTTTTCTAATATATGGTTAATTAAACTTGTTGTAGTTGTTTTTCCATCACTTCCAGTTACTCCTATTATTTTACATGGGCACATTTTCATAAGCATTTCAATTTCAGTTGTTACTATAGCACCTTTTTCTTCTTCCTTAACCAATTCCTTTCTAGTAGGAAGACAACTTGGAGAACGGAAAATAATATCAAAATCATTTAAATTTTCTAAGCTATTTTTTCCAAAATAAAATTTAAAATCGTATTTTTTTATTTTGCCCAATATTTCTTTTGGTATACTGTCAATTTCTCTTTCATCAAATACTGTTACTTTTGCCTTTTTTTCATACATATAATCAATTAATGGAATATTGCTTACTCCTAATCCAATTATAGCTACTTTTCTATATCTTATATAATTATTAAATTCTTCTAATTTTTTATTTTCAAAACTCATTGTTCCACTTCCCTATTTTTATTCTATTTATTTTATGTATTTGTTTTTAATATGTTCTTTTATTTTATATGGATATTATATACTAAACTGTAATAAAAAACAAATTATCATTTTGTTTTTTTAGTATATTTAAAATTATTTAGGCTACAATAATATTTGAAAACTTGATTGGAGGTGCTTTTTATGTCAAAAAAAGAAAACAAAAAGAATAATAAAAATAATCAAAATAACCAACAAAACAATGAAAGAAATAATGAACAAAAACAAAATAAAAATTGTAGATAATTTTTAAAAATATCAAACAAATATATATGTTCATTGGTCATGTATAAACAAAAAACGCTATAATTAAAATATAGCGTTTTTTGTTTACTTTATTATATTCTTTTATTCTTCAATTTCCTTTTTCTCTTCTACTACTTCTACTTTTTCTTCTTTGACTTCAACTTCTTCTGATCCTTTAATTGAATTATAGAAGTTAGCTGTTGTTGCACTAATATATGGTGTTACATATATAGCAGCAATACCTAATGTAACCATTACTAATAATAACCACCAGAAGAAAGATAATTGTAATACAAATAAATCCCATTTATGTCCATTCATCATTTCTTTACTCTTTGATAAAGCTTCTCTTGCTGTAAGTTCTGGATTATCTGCTAATATGTAGAATGACATTGAATATGCATATGTTTTTATAATTCCTGGTATTATTAATAATAATGTCCATAAGAATGTAAAGAATCCAATAATAATATTTAGCCATAATGCTCTTCCTGTTTTATTAAATCCAGTAAATACATCTCCTACAGATATTTCTTCTTTTTTAGTAAGTTTTAAATAAACCATACATAATGATAATGTAAATGCTGGTGTTATAACAAATGATGCTATACCTCCTACAATAGGTATAAATCTACATACTATTGCTATTCCAATAATAATTAAAGCCATTACAAATAAAATTCCTATTTTTCCCTTTATTTGTTCTTTAGCAGCACTTTTTAATTCAGCTCTTGTCATCTCGAACTCCCCCTTTTATTTTTTATATTTATATTTTATGTCGTTTTTTGTAATCTGTCAATAATTTATATTATTTTTTATTATAATTTTTTTGATATATTTTTAAATGTGTTTTTAATAAATATATATGTTATTTATATTTAAATAATTACTTTTATTTTAATTCATTTCTACTTTTCCTATTATGTCGTTAATATCATTAATTTGATATTTTTCCATATAATCTTCAATGCCTTTTACTGTATTAACACTTGTATAAGGATCTATAAAATTTCCAGCGCCAATTGAAATTGCTTTTGCTCCTGCAAGCATAAATTCAACTGCATCATCTCCATTAATAATTCCTCCCATCCCTAATATTGGAATATTAACAGCTTGTGCTACTTGATATACCATACGAACTGCAACTGGTTTAATTGCCGGTCCAGAAAGCCCACCTGTATTATTTGCTAATACTGGTCTTCTTTTATTTATATCTATTTTCATTCCTAATAATGTATTAATTAAAGATACTCCGTCAGCGCCAGCATCTTCTACTGCTTTAGCTATTGAAGCTATATCTGTTACATTAGGAGTTAATTTTACAATAAGTGGCTTATCTAAAACTTTTCTAACTTCAGTTGTTACTTGTTTAACACCTTCATATGTATTTCCAAATGCCATACAGCCTGCTTTTACATTTGGACAAGATAAATTCAATTCAACACCATCTATATCTAATGTATTTAATATTCTACAAAGTTCTACATATTCTTCAATACTGCTTCCACAAGCATTTACTATAATTGCAGTATCAAATTTTCTAAGAAATGGTAAATCATTTTGAGCAAAGTATTCAACACCAGGATTTTGAAGTCCTATACTATTTAACATTCCACTTGCAGTTTCACATACTCTTGAAGGTTTGTTTCCGCTTCTTGGTTTTAAAGATGTTCCTTTTGTAATAATTCCTCCTAATTTGCTCAAATCAAAAAATTCATTATATTCTCTTCCATATCCAAAAGTTCCTGACGCTACAGTAACTGGATTCTTCATTTCTATTCCTGCAAAATTAATTTTTGTATTCATTGCCTCTTCTCCTTTTTTTATTTTTATATTTCTACATTTTCCGCTTCAAATACTGGTCCATCTTTGCAAACATGCCAATATTCTGGATTCTCTATAGTACTTTTAGCTTTTTTTACAGCACATCCTAAACATGCACCTAAGCCACAAGCCATTTTTTCCTCCAAAGATATTTGACATGGAATATTTTTTTCTATTGCTAATTTTTGTACCGCTTTAAGCATAGGTAATGGACCACATGCATAAATAGAATCTATTTTTTCTTGTTCTATATCTCTTTTTAAAAAGTCAATTGCAAATCCTTTTTCACTATAACTTCCATCATCTGTTGTAATAATTAAATTATCAGATATATCTTTAAATTCTTTTTCTAATACTACATAGTTTTTATTTCTAAAACCAAGATATGTATTTACATTTTTGTTTTCTTTTTTTGCCTCTTTTGCTAATTCATATAAAGGAAATACTCCTATACCTCCTCCTATAATTCCTATTTTATTATATTTTTCATATTCAAAAGTTCCATGTCCTAATGGTCCAACAACATCAATAAAATCACCTACTTGTTTGTTTGTCAAAATTGTTGTTCCTATTCCTTTTACTTGAAAAATAAATTCTAAAATTCCATTTTCTTTATCTAAGTTATATATACTTATTGGTCTTCTTAAAAATGGTTCTGTTTGATTAGATACTCTTATTTCTATAAAATTCCCTGGTTTAGCTTCTTCAACAATTTCAGGGACTTTTATACTAAATTTATAAATATCAGATGTTAATTTTTCTTTATTTATTAATTCAGCTTGTTTTTGTTTTGGCATTTTAATTCATCCTTCCTAATTATATTTTTAAACTTTTTTATTTTATTGCATTATTTAGTTCTTCTTTCATTCTTAAAGCTTCAGCTCTAGTTGCTTTTGCATACTCTTCTTCTTTAAATTCATTTTTCCATCTATCTGATTTATATGCACACATTAAGCTTCTAGACGCATTTACAATTCCTCCTAAGCCATTTTTGTCAAACCCTAATGCTATATCTTCCGCTTTTCCACCTTGTGCTCCATATCCAGGTATTAAAAAATAAGTATGTGGTGCTATTTTTCTTATTTGAGATAATTGTTCAGGATAAGTTGCTCCAACAACTGCTGCTACACTACTATAGCCATTGGCACCTATTAAATCTTCTCCCCATTTTTCTACTAATTCTGCTACTTGAGCATATACTTCTTTATTGTTATTTAATTTTAAGTCTTGTAATTCTCCTGATGAAGGATTTGAAGTTTTTACTAAAACAAATATACCTTTATCATATTTTTTGCAGTCATCTATAAATGGTTTCACACAATCAGTTCCCATATACGGATTCACTGTAATACAGTCTACATCAAATATACTTTCTTCTTTATCTCCAATTGCTGTTTTTCCTAAATATGCATTTGAATATCCGTGCAGCAGTAGAACCAATATCTCCTCTTTTAATATCTGCTATAACTATCATTCCTTTTTCTTTTGCATATTTACATGTTTCTTCAAATGATTTCATTCCTGGCATTCCAAACATTTCATAAAAAGCTATTTGTGGTTTAATTGCAGGTATAATATCACATGTTGCATCTATTAGAGCTTTATTGTATTCTACAATCGCTTGTCCTACACCTTCTAAAGTTTTTTGATATTTGTCTGTTACACATTTTGGTAACATTTCATATCTTGGATCTAATCCTATTACAGTAGGATTATTTGTTTGTTTGATTTTTTCTATTAATTTGTCTATCATATTCATAATTAATATTTATTTCCCTTTCATTTATTTTTATTTGCCATATACTATTTTTCCATTTACTATTGTATATTTTACTTTTCCTTTCAATTTTTTACCGATAAAAGGACTATTTTTTGATTTTGATACAATCATTTCCTTTGTATATATATATTCTTCATTTGGATCGAAAATTGTTATATCTGCTATTTTTCCTTCTTTGATTGTTCCTCTGTCTATTTTTAATAATTTAGCTGGATTATATGATGTAACTTTTACTAAGTCTAAATATGTTAAATCTCCTGTATCTACTAAATTCATTATTTCTGCAGGCAAGGCTGTTTCAAATCCTATTATTCCATTTGGTGCTTTAGCTAATCCTACTGATTTTTCTTCATCAGTATGTGGAGCATGGTCTGTAATTATACAATCAATTGTTCCATCTTTTAATCCTTGTATTATTGCCTTTCTATCTTTTTCTTCTCTTAAAGGAGGATTCATTCTTGCATTAACTCCTGATTTTAATACTTCTTCTACTGTAAAAGTAAAGTAGTGTGGACATGTTTCACATGTTACTTTTACTCCTCTTTTTTTAGCATCTCTTATCATATTAACACTTGTTTTTGTACTTATATGACAAATGTGAGTTTTTAGGTTATTTGTTTCTGCTATAACTATATCTCTTGCAGCCATTATTTCTTCTGCCTCTGGAAGGACTCCTCCTACTCCTAGCTTTTCAGCTATTTCTCCTGCATTTATAGCTCCAGCAGAAACAGATTTTTCTTCACAATGTTCTGAAACAAAACTTCCTAATTCATTTGCTTTAAACATAGCTTCTCTTATCATTTTGCTATTTACAACAGGCATTCCATCGTCTGAAAAAGCAATTGCTCCTGCTTTTTTTAGTTCTTCAAAATTTACTAATTCTTCTCCTTTTTCTCCTTTTGTTACAGAAGCAAAAGGTAAAATATTACATAAATTCACTCTTTTTCCTTCTTCAATTATTTTTTGCAAAACAATAGCGCTATCAGGTGTTGGTTTAGTATTTGGCATAGGACAAATAGTTGTAAAACCACCACTAATGGCGCTTTTTGCACCTGTTTCGATTGTTTCTTTGTGTTCAAATCCAGGTTCTCTTAAATGACAATGCATATCAATCATTCCAGGTATTATATTTAAATTTGTACAGTCTATTGTTTGATCTGCTTTTTCTGATATTTCTTTTGAAATTTTCTTTATTTTATCATTTTCAATTAAAATATCTAAAACTTCAAAAGTATTTGTTTTATAGTCAATTAATGTTCCATTTTTTAATAAAGTTTTCATATATTCCCTCCTTATTTTTTATTATATTATCATTATATTTTATTTTTTTCAACAAAAATTTATTTTATATTTAATTATAATTATATAAATTGACAAATTTATTATTTTTCT